>OLVT01002676.1_pt1 | contig 11739 bp, 10 predicted proteins | sample 1673241 | NCBI WGS metagenome assembly OLVT01 (sample SAMEA3178936, study PRJEB25190) | human gut metagenome | biome: human gut; feature: human-associated habitat; material: faeces | place: Austria | collected 2013 | reverse complement strand
ATCTACGGCATGGATGTTGTAGAAATCCCGACGAATGTACCGGTGATCCGTGTGGATATGGAAGATGCTGTATATAAGACCCAGAAAGAAAAATTCCGGGCTGTGTGTGATGAAGTGGAGAAGGCTCATGCAAAGGGACAGCCGGTTCTGGTAGGTACGATCACTATTGATGTGTCAGAGCTTTTAAGTGGAATGCTGAAAAAGAGGGGGATTAAGCATAACGTCCTCAATGCCAAGTTCCACGAGATGGAAGCAGAGATCGTTGCACAGGCAGGACAGCATGGAGCAGTCACCATTGCTACAAACATGGCAGGCCGTGGTACCGACATCAAGCTGGATGATGAAGCAAGAGAAGCTGGCGGGCTGAAGATCATCGGTACCGAGCGCCATGAATCCAGACGTATTGACAACCAGCTGCGCGGACGAAGCGGACGTCAGGGAGACCCGGGAGAGTCCAGATTTTATATTTCCCTGGAAGATGATCTGATGCGCCTGTTCGGTTCGGAACGTCTGATGAATGTATTCAACGCCCTTGGTGTTGAGGACGGTGAACAGATTGAACATAAGATGCTTTCAGGCGCCATTGAGAAGGCACAGGAGAAAATAGAGAATAATAACTTTGGAATCCGTAAAAATCTTCTGGAATATGATCAGGTTATGAATGAACAAAGAGAGATCATATACGAAGAGAGAAGAAGAGTTCTGGATGGAGAGAGCATGCGGGATTCCATCTATCATATGATCAGTGAATATGTGGAAAATCTGGTGGACAAGGAAATTTCAGCAGACCAGGAGCCGGAAGACTGGGATCTGACGGAATTGAATGTAAGCCTTCGCGGAAGCATTCCTATGATGGAGCCTGTTTCACCGGAGGATGTCAAAGACATGTCCCAGAAGAAGCTGAAACATTTCCTGAAAGAAAAAGCAGTAAAAGCATATGAAATGAAGGAAGCGGAATTTCCGGAGCCGGAGCATCTCCGCGAGATTGAGAGGGTCGTGCTTCTGAAGGTGATTGACGCCAAATGGATGGATCACATTGACGATATGGATCAGCTTCGCCAGGGAATCGGTCTGCAGGCCTACGGTCAGAGAAACCCCAAGGTGGAATACAAAATGCTGGGTTATGATATGTTCGATGAGATGACAAAATCCATCACTGCAGATACAGTTCGTACGCTGTTCCACATCAAGCTGGAACAGAAGGTGGAAAGAGAGCAGGTTGCCAAGGTGACTGGAACCAATAAGGATGATACTGCAGTGAATGCACCGAAGAAGCGCACGGAGAAGAAAATTTATCCCAATGATCCGTGCCCGTGCGGAAGCGGAAAAAAATACAAGCAGTGCTGCGGAAGGAAAAAGGCATAGAGAGCGCTGCGAATCAGTTGAAAATGAAAGAGGTGAAAGTAAGTGGTCGAGCTGGATCAGTATAAAAGCATTATCAGCTCCTATGAAGAACCTCTTGCCGGAATGAGGGATTCACTTTGACATCTCCGGCAAGGAAAAACGGGTAGAAGAACTGGAGCGAAAGCTGGAGGAACCAGGTTTCTGGGATGATGCAGAGCATTCACAGAAAATTATGAAAGAATTAAAAGAGCTGAAAGATCAGCTGGATACCATGAAACATCTGCAGGGAACATGGGAAGACATCCAGGTTCTGATCGAAATGGCTCATGAAGAAAATGATGAGTCCATGGCGGAGGAGATCGAAAAGGAAATCTCACAGTTTGAGGAAGCTTTTGAATCTCTTAGGATACAGACGCTGCTTTCGGGAGAATATGACGCATGCAATGCCATTGTGACTCTGCATGCCGGTGCCGGCGGGACGGAGTCCTGCGACTGGACCAGCATGCTTTACCGGATGTATACAAGATGGGCAGAAAGGAAAGGATTTTCCATACAGGTACTGGACTATCTGGACGGAGATATTGCAGGTATTAAAAATGTCACCTTTGAGGTGAATGGAACCAATGCTTATGGTTATTTGAAATCGGAAAAAGGCGTGCACCGTCTGGTGCGTATTTCTCCGTTCAATGCGGCAGGAAAACGTCAGACCTCCTTTGTGTCCTGTGATGTCATGCCGGACATTGACAAGGAGATCGAGGTGGAGGTCCGCGATGAGGACCTGAGGATCGATACCTATCGTTCCAGCGGCGCCGGCGGACAGCATATCAACAAAACTTCCTCAGCAATCCGTATCACCCACCTTCCTACCGGAATCGTGGTAACGTGTCAGAATGAGCGTTCCCAGTTCCAGAACAAGGATAAGGCGATGCAGATGCTCCGCGCCAAGCTGTATATGCTGAAACTGCAGGAGCAGGAGGAAAAGCTTTCGGGAATCCGCGGCGAAGTGACGGAGATTGGCTGGGGAAACCAGATCCGTTCCTACGTTATGCAGCCGTATACTATGGTCAAGGATCACAGAACCAATGCGGAGACAGGAAATGTGGACGCGGTGATGGATGGTGGAATTGACCTGTTCATTAATGCGTATCTGAAGTGGATCGCACTTGGAAACAAAGAAGCACAGGAACAGTAAATTACAGACCGGGCGGACGACCGGGTAGTGAAAGTGAAAGACCGTCTGGTGTCAGCGGACTGCGAACATGCAGCGGAGCGTGACATCAGGCGGTCTTTTTCTATCAACGCTTTGCGGTATGGATAGGAGGTAGTCATTATGGGAATTATCAGAGCAGCAGTATCAACAGTAAAAGGAAGTCTTGAGGATCAGTGGCTGGAGGTAGTGGAACCTTACGAAATGGACGCACAGACGGTGTGTACCAGAGGTGTTGTCATGCGCAAAGGGCGTGAAAAGAAGGGAAGTCCGGATGTTCTTTCCAATGGTTCTGTGATCCATGTGGATGAGAACCAGTTTATGATCCTGACGGACGGGGGAAGGATCATCGATTATACGGCGGAGCCGGGATACTATACCATCGAGGATTTTGCCCAGCCGTCCATGTTCAGCGGTCAGTTCGGGGAGGCGCTGAAGGATACTTTCAACCGTTTCCGCTTCGGCGGCGGAACGCCTCAGTCTCAGAAAGTGTACTATATTAATCTGCAGGAGATCACAGGAATCCGCTTCGGAACAAGAAATCCTGTCAACTATTTTGACAGTTTCTATAATGCGGAACTGTTCCTGCGTGCGCATGGAACCTATTCCATCCGTATTGTGGATCCGCTGCTGTTTTACGCGGAGGCAGTTCCGAGAAATGCAGAGCGGGTCGAGGTTCAGGACATCAACGAACAATTTCTCAATGAATTTCTGGAAGGAATTCAGGTGGCGGTCAACCGGATGTCAACGGACGGAATCCGGATCTCCTATGTGGCGTCAAAAAGCACAGAGCTTTCCAGATATATGGCGGATGCGTTGGATGACAGCTGGCGGGCGCGCAGGGGAATGGAAGTACAGTCGGTGGCGATCGCCAGCATCTCTTACGATGAGGAATCTCAGAAACTGATCCATATGAGAAACCAGGGAGCAATGCTGCAGGATCCTGTCATCCGCGAAGGATACCTGCAGGGCGCCGCAGGACGCGCGATGGAGGCGGCAGCTTCCAACCCCAACGGATCCATGGCAGGGTTTATGGGATTTGGCATGGGAATGCAGAGCGGAGGAAATATCCTGAATGCGGCGTCCGCAGCCAATGCACAACAGATGCAGCAGATGCAACAGATGCAGAACAGCCAGCCGGGACAGAACTGGAATCAGGCAGCGCCGCAGGGCAAGCCGGATCCTATACAGAACGGCAGCGGAGTCTGGACCTGCGGCTGTGGTGGGGAGAATACAGGCAATTTCTGTACAAACTGTGGAAAACCGCGTCCCGCTGCGGCATGGATCTGCAGCTGCGGGACGGCAAACACCGGAAATTTCTAACTGCGGCAAGCCGCGTCAGTGAGGGAATGCAATATGGCGGTGATTTCTTACAAATGCCCCAACTGCGGGGGCGAACTGGTCTTCGACCCTGAAACACAAAAGTACAAATGCGGTTACTGCCTTTCGGAATTCACAGATGTGGAAGCGGAGCAGGCAAATCCAAAAGCAGCCGCCGGGACTGATGCCAGGGAGGAAGAGCCCTCCGAAGCGGTGGTCTATACCTGCCCCAACTGCGGCGCGGAACTGCTGACCGACGGGACAACGGCGGCTACTTTCTGTTTTTACTGCCACAGTCCCGTCGTGCTTTCCGGACGGGTTTCCGGAAAGTATCTGCCGGACAAGATCCTGCCGTTTGTCATTGACCGCAAGGAAGCGGTGGATCGGTTTCTGAAAGACGTGCGGAAAAAATTGTTTATTCCAAAGGATTTCTTTTCCAAAGCGCAGATCGAGAAGGTTTCCGGTATCTATTTTCCGTACTGGCTGTACGGAGGCTCTTTCGATGTGGATTACAGAGCGAAGGGAAGGAAAGTCCGGACCTGGAGAGCCGGAGAGATGGAGTATACGGAAACCAGCATTTTTGATGTGGAGCGAAAAGGAGACATTGCGCTGGAAGGACTGGGCCATAATGCGCTGCAGAAAGCCAACCGGGATCTGATGGAGAGCGTGCAGCCTTATGGAATCAATGATCTGCAGCCGTTCTCCATGGGATATCTTTCCGGATTTCTTGCGGAAAAGCGGGATATGGAATGGGAGGTATTTGCCGGGGAGACGAAGGATCAGAGGGAACAGATGATACAGAATGAAATGCGCTCGACAGCCGGGGAATATGTGTCGATGACAGGTGAAAGCCTGGACGTTCGTGTGAAAGATGAGAAATGGTCTTATGTGATGCTGCCGGTCTGGACGGTGACTTATCGGGGAAAAGATCAGAAGATCTATTTCTACGCAATGAACGGACAGAACGGAAAGATCAGCGGAGATTTTCCCATTGCATACGGAAAGCTGTCTCTTGTTTCAGCGGTATGCGGGATCGCAGTCTTTCTGCTGGCGCTTTTGGGAGGATATTTCTTATGATAAAAAGAAGTGCTGTTCTGATACTGACATTTGTTTTGTTGGTTTTCTGTCCAACGATATCCCTTTCCGCACAGGAGACAGAGACCACGCATGTTTATGATGAAGCCGGCCTTTTGTCCGCTGAGGAAGCTGCGGCTCTGGAACAGAGGTGCCGGGAAATCGAGACGCAGAACCGGATACATATTTTGATGGTGACGACAGAGGACACCGAAGGGAAGACCCAGGAAGAATATGCGGACGATTTCTATGACAGCGTTTACCCGGAGGAGAAAGATGAAAACGGTGCGCTGTTTCTCATCGATATGGGAGAGAGGGAACTTTGGATTTCTACTGCGGGGATTATGCAGTACTATATGTCCGACCGGGAGATTGATGAACTTCTGGATCATATGTATGACGAAGTCAGCCAGCAGGATTATTCCGGCGCTTTCCAGGGCGTGGCAGACGATGTGGAAGCGGTCATCGCCCGGGGAGTGTCAAGCGGAGATTATCTGATCGACGAGAATGGAAAAATCATCCGCTACCGCAGTATTACGACAGTAGAGGTTGTGCTTGCGGCTATCGCCGGAGTGACAGTGTTCTGCCTGGTATTTTTCAGTGTCCGTTGTTCCTATCAGAAGAAGGTGAAATCGGATGTCAGAGGTTACGGGCGGATCAGCGGTATCAGGCTGGAAACGAACCGTGATACGCTGATCGGCCATCATGTAACTTCCCGCCGGATTCCCACCGGTCCGCCGCCGGGATCCGGCGGTCCGGGAGGAGGAAGCAGCGTTCATACTTCCTCCAGTGGAAGAAGCCATGGCGGCGGAGGACGCAGTTTTTAAGTTTTGCTTGAATATCCGTTCAGAATATGCTACTATCTTTCTAGTAAAAACAAATGTATTTCTCAGAGAGAATTTCCAGGGAAAACAGATAGAAAGCATACGATAATGAACGGGAGAGAGCAATGAATACAGGAAAAACAAAATACTATGTCCTGAAAGAGAAAGCGGTTCCTGAGGTATTGCTGAAGGTGATCGAGGCGAAGAAGCTGATGGAAACCGGGCATCTCACGGTTCAGGAAGCGACTGAGAGGGCAGGGATCAGCAGGAGCTCATTCTATAAATATAAAGATGATATCTTTCCGTTTCATGACAATGCAAAAGGCAAGACCATCACCTTTCTGCTGCAGATGGATGATGCGCCGGGCCTTTTGTCTGATGTACTGAAACAGATTGCTGCATGCCATGGAAATATACTGACGATCCACCAGTCCATCCCCCTGAACGGTGTGGCGTCGCTGACGATCAGCGTGGATATTGCCAGAGATGTGGGAGACGCGTCGGCAATGGTGGAAAAGATTGAGAGTCTGCCGGGCGTACATTATTTTAAAATTCTTGGACAGCAGGCACAGTAGTATTCAGCAGAAATGACATGAAAAGACAGACAGCACATGGAAGTGAACGGTCTGGGAATAGAGGAGGAGAAGAACAATGGTTCAGATTGCAGTTCTGGGTTACGGCACCGTAGGCTCAGGAGTGGTAGAGGTAATAGATACCAACCATGAAAGTATCAACAGAAAAGCAGGGGATGAGATCAACATCAAATATGTGCTGGATCTGAGAGATTTCCCGGGAGATCCGGTACAGGAAATCCTGGTTCATGATTTTGAGACGATCATCAACGATCCGGAAGTGGATATCATCGTGGAAGTTATGGGCGGTCTGGAACCTGCCTATACCTTCACAAGAAGAGCGCTGGAAGCAGGAAAGAGTGTCTGCACTTCCAATAAGGAACTGGTTGCGGAACACGGCGTGGAACTTCTGGAGCTTGCAAGAAAGAATAACATTAATTACCTGTTTGAGGCGAGCTGCGGCGGCGGAATTCCGATCATCCGTCCGCTGAATTCTTCACTGACCGCCGATGAGATCGACGAGGTGACAGGAATCCTCAACGGAACCACAAACTATATCCTGACGAAAATGGCAAGCGACGGTTCCGAGTTTGAGGAGGCGCTGAAGGAAGCGCAGAATTACGGATATGCGGAGAGAAATCCGGAGGCGGATGTGGAAGGCTACGATGCCTGCCGGAAGATCGCGATCCTTTCTTCTCTCGCTTACGGAAATCATGTGCGCTATGAAGACATCTATACGGAAGGAATTACAAAGATCACTGCGGCGGATATCAAATATGCTGTCGCGATGGGAACCAGCATCAAGCTTCTTGCCACCAGCAGAAAGATGGAGGAAGGCTTCTATGCGATGGTGAGCCCGGTGATGATCAGCAAAAAGAGCCCGCTGTACAGCGTCAACGGAGTGTTCAACGCGATCTTCATTCACGGAAATGTCCTGGGAGACGCGATGTTCTACGGAAGCGGAGCAGGAAAGCTTCCGACTGCCAGCGCGGTGGTTTCCGATGTGGTGGACTGCGCGAAACATCTGCACAGAAGTATAATGGTAAACTGGAGCAACAGAAAACTGGAGTTGATGAACATCGATGAGGTGAGAAGCCGTTTCTTCGTGCGTGTCAGCGGAACGCCGGCACAGAGAAAAGAAGGGGTGGAGAACCTGTTCGGTCCGGTGGATATTGTCACAGTACCGGGTCTGACGGAGGAATTTGCGTTTGTCACCGGAATGATCACAGAGCGTTCGTTCCGGGAACGCGCCGAAAAAATGGATGGAATTCTCAGCAGGATCCGCGCGAGAATTTGAAAAAACTTATAAAAAGGCAACCGTTGGAATGGTCTGCGCAATTGCTGCGCAGACCATAAACATATCAGAGTTTTCGGCAGGGAGGGAACAAAATGAAGTATATCGTGGTACTTGGAGATGGAATGGCAGATGAACCGTTGGAAATGTTGGGCGGAAAAACGCCGCTGGAATATGCGTCTACCCCGCAGATGGACCGGCTGGCATCGCAGTCGGAGATCGGCATGGCGGTGACGATCCCGGAGGGAATGGCGCCGGGCAGCGACACGGCGAATCTTTCAGTCCTTGGTTATGATCCGCAAAAGTATTATACCGGACGTTCCCCGCTGGAAGCGCTGAGCATCGGAGCCGGAATGGAAGAGGGAGACGTTGCTTTCCGATGTAATCTCGTTACATTGACGGAGAAGGATGCGCCCTATGAGAAACAGACGATCCTGGATCACAGTTCCGACGAGATCCGTACCGAAGATGCGAAGATTCTGCTCCAGGCAGTTCTGGACCGGATGGAGGTTCCAGATGGAAAGTTTTATGTGGGAACCAGCTACCGGCACTGTATGATATGGAAAAACGGCATGCCCGGGGAACTGACTCCTCCCCACGATATTCTGGAGCAGGAGATCGGACCGTGGCTTCCCTCTGATCCGCGGCTACTGCAGATGCAGAAATGCAGTTATGAGATCCTGAAGGAGCATCCGCTGAATCTTGAACGGAAGCGGCAGGGAAAGAATCCAGCCAACAGTTTCTGGTTCTGGGGCGCGGGTACACGGCCGGCGCTTCCGGATTTCAGGAAAACCTTCGGAAAGAGAGGCATCATGATCTCGGCGGTGGATCTGCTCAAAGGAATTGCCATCGGCGCGGGGATGGACTGCGCGGAGGTTCCGGGAGCAAATGGAGGCCTGGATACCAATTATGAGGGCAAGGCTCAGGCGGCGGTGGACGCGCTGCTGAAAGACGGGTATGATCTTGCGTATCTTCATATTGAAGCGCCGGATGAGATGGGGCATCAGGGAAGCGCGGAGCGGAAGATCCAGGCAATCGAAAACATTGACCGGCGGGTGCTGGGAACATTGACCCGCCAGCTGGATGATGCAGGAACTCCGTACCGCCTGCTGGTGCTGCCGGATCATCCTACTCCGGTGCGTCTGCGCACCCATGTGGCGGAGCCGGTACCGTATCTGCTGTACGACAGTACGGAAAAGCGTGTTCATTCCTGGAACTATAATGAAAGAGAAGCTGCTTTATCAGGAGCGGCTGTGGAGCGTGGATGTGAGCTGATGAAACTTCTGCTGCAGCAGGTACGGCTATGACCCACGAAGAACAGAGGATCTATCTGATCCGGGAGCTGTTGGCAGAAGAACCGGGATATTGTGAGATTGAGATACCAGACCATGAGGAGGAACAAAAAAGGCTTCTCCGAAGTCTGATGAATATTCGCCCTCCACGCCCGATCAGCAATGAGTTTCTGAAAATTCAGGATGAATATTTAAAGGAAGAAGTTGCAAGAAAAGGAGTCACAGACAGTGCAGCGCTGCCCGTGTCATCCCTTGATCGTCGACTGGTACTGTGGCATGGAGATATTACAACGCTGAAGATTGATGCCATTGTAAACGCAGCCAACAGCGCTTTGCGGGGATGCTTCGTACCCTGCCATTCCTGCGTGGACAACATCATTCACAGCGTAAGCGGGATACAGCTCCGTTTGGCTTGCGATAAGATTATGAAGGAGCAGGGATACGACGAGCCAACGGGAAAGGCGAAAATCACATCTGCGTATAATCTGCCTTCTGAATATGTGCTTCATACGGTCGGACCAATCGTGTCAGGACGATTGACGGACAAACATTGCAGACAGCTTGCTGACTGCTACCAATCCTGCCTGAAGCTTGCAGCAGAGAATGGACTGAAAAGCATTGCGTTCTGCTGTATTTCTACGGGAGAATTTCATTTCCCGCAGAAAAAAGCAGCTGAAATTGCGGTACGGACAGTCAGGGATTATCTGAAGACGGACATACGCATTGAGAAGGTGGTCTTTAATATATTCAAACAAGAGGATTATGATATTTATCGGGAGCTCATTGAATAACATTGTGTCCTGGAAAAGATGGGATTGCCGAAATGTGCAGAAAGACTGCAGAGCCGGTTTTCCTTACCCAAAATGGCGAGGGAGATTTAGTTGTTATGGATATTGAAACATATAACCGCAGGGAGAAGATGCTGAAACTCCGTGAAGAACTTCTTGCAGTTGAGGAAGACAGGATGCACGGGAGTAAAGGATACTCTGTTGATGAAGTCGCAGCTATGATGCGTGGCGCAATCAAGGAGGCGACAGATTGTGGAAAATCAGAGTAAATATCGTGTCATCGTATCAGAACGGGCGGCGCAGATGCTTGTTTCTCACGCCGCATTTTTGGCACAGGTCAGTCCAGAAGCAGCGGAAAGGCTTACCGATTTATCTTGTTTGAAAAAAAGTATATGATCATCTTCCAAATCATAGACCATATAGTGTATGCGGATTATGTGGTGGACTGCAGGCAGGATTACAGTTGGCTCATTCGTTGACAATAGAATATCAGAAGGGAAATCGTCACTTGATTGCAGGTGGCGATTTTTATATGGCGGAATGGAAATTATACGCAAAAGGCATAGAAAAAGATATCTGACAGGTATTAGACATTGAAAGAGAGCGCTTTTATAATAAAATCATAAAAGCAGTTGATACTGAATGTAACAAGTTCAGCTGGCTGAACTGTTGCTGCAGAATGGAAAGAAGGAGGAATCACAGGATGCAATATACAAAATTAGGAAATTCAGATCTGACGGTTTCACGTATCTGTATGGGATGTATGGGATTTGGCGACGCCCGGAACGGACAGCATGGATGGACACTGGATGAGGAACATTCCCGGGAGATCATCAAACGGGGGCTGGAGCTTGGCGTCAACTTTTTTGACACAGCCATCGGTTACCAGAGCGGCACCAGTGAGCAGTATGTAGGACGGGCGGTCCGTGACTTTGCAAAGCGGGATGATGTGGTGATCGCAACTAAATTTCTGCCGCGCACCCAGGAAGAGATCGCTGCCGGGATCACCGGCCAGCAGCATATTGAGCAGATGATCAATACCAGCCTGAAGAATCTTGGACTGGATTATGTGGATCTCTATATTTATCATATGTGGGATTATCATACTCCAATGGAGGACATCATGGATGGTCTTGATAAAGTTGTCAAAGCTGGTAAAGCTCGTTATATCGGGATTTCAAATTGTTTTGCCTGGCAACTTGCTAAAGCTAATTTTTATGCAAGAGAACATAACATGAGTGAATTTATTTCAATGCAGGGACATTATAATCTTATTGCTAGAGAAGAAGAAAGAGAAATGATTCCATTTTGCCAAAGTGAACAAATCGCCCTTACTCCATATAGTCCTTTAGCAGGTGGAAGATTAGCAAAACAACCAGGAGTTATGACAAAACGTTTAAAAGAAGATACTTATGCTAAATTTAAATATGATCAAACAGCAAAGATGGATCAAGAAATTATTGATCGTGTTTATAAACTAGCTAAAAAACATCAAGTCTCAATGAGCGAAATATCACTTGCCTGGCTACTTACAAAAGTCAGTGCACCTATTGTAGGTACAACAAAATTAGAACAAATTGATGCAATGGTAAAAGCAACTGAAATTACTTTATCACCTGCAGAAATCAAGTATTTAGAAGAATGTTATCTTCCTCATCCATTAGTTGGTGTTATGGCACAAAACGGTAAGCAAAAAGCTGGTAATGTTGTTTAATTATATTAATGCTTTTTATATATAACAATTATTTGTTATGCTTAAAAAGCATTTTTTATTTGAGATAGTTTTATTTAAGTGTTATAAATAAAATAAGGAGGTGTCTACATGGAAATACGTGTTTTAAAATATTTTTTAATGGTGGCTAGAGAGGAAAATATTACTAGAGCAGCTAGTCTTTTACATATTACTCAACCAACTCTTTCTAGACAGTTAATTCAATTAGAAGAAGAATTAGGGGTTACATTATTTTTAAGAAATAAACATCGTATTACTTTAACTGAAGATGGTATGTTACTTAGAAGAAGAG
>OLVT01002669.1_pt1 | contig 11766 bp, 8 predicted proteins | sample 1673241 | NCBI WGS metagenome assembly OLVT01 (sample SAMEA3178936, study PRJEB25190) | human gut metagenome | biome: human gut; feature: human-associated habitat; material: faeces | place: Austria | collected 2013 | reverse complement strand
CCGGCGGAAATTCGCTTAAGACACCGCCTCCGCTTTCCAGCATCCGCCGCATCAGCGGGTAATTCTGTTTCGGATAGCAGATATCCACGCCGCAGCCAAGCACGGCAAACGTCTTTCCCTTTCCGCGCAGTGCCCCCTCGTGCGCCGCCGCGTCGATTCCACACGCCAGTCCGCTGATCACCGCCACGCCGTTTGCCGCCAGCACCTGCGCGAAAAAGGCCGCCTGGCTCTTTCCGTACACCGTACACATCCGCGCGCCCACAATCGCCGCTGTTTTCTGCTCATCCGCCGGCAGCGCGCCCCGCACGAAAAGGCGGGACGGCATGTCCGCGAACGGCATAAGCCGCTCCGGATAGCCCTCCTGCCCGCGGCCGACTGTAAAGATTTCCATCGCCATACGTCAGATCCTCCATATACTTTTGTCGGCGCTCCGAAAGCAGATTGCCTCGCTGATATGCGGCACACCGATTTTGACCGCCCCGTCCAGATCCGCAATTGTCCGCGCGGTGCGGATAATTCCGTGGTAGGAACGCGCGCTGAGGCGCAGACGGCGGAAGGCATCCTCTAAAAGCTCTTCCGCTGCCTTTTCCAGGATACAGTATTTCTCGATCTGGCCTGCTTTCAGTTCGCTATTGAAATGAATCGACTCCTGTCGGTAGCGCGCCGCCTGAATTTCCGCCGCTGCCGTCGCTTTTTCCCGCATCTTGGCCGAGGATTCGCACCGCTCCTCGCCGTGCAGATCCTCGTAGGAAAGTGCTTCCACCTGCACGCAGAGATCCATGCGGTCGAGGAACGGCTGGCTGACTCTCGAGAGATACCGGCTGATGTCGCCGGGTGCGCAGGTACAGCGCGATAAGTCTGGGTAAAAGCCGCAGGGGCAGGGGTTCATTGCCGCCACCATCAGAAATGACGCCGGGAACACATAGTTTCCGCTGACACGGGAAATCACAATCCGGTGCTCCTCGAGCGGCTGGCGCAGGATCTCAATGGTTGTGCGCGTCATCTCCGGGAGTTCATCAAGGAAGAGAACGCCGCGGTGTGCCAGCGTAATTTCGCCCGGGGACGGCTGTTTTCCGCCGCCTGCAAGAGCCTGCGGCGTCATCGTGTGATGCGGAGCACGGAAGGGCCGCTCCCGGCGGACACCCTCTCCTTTGGCAAGCATTCCGGCGATGCTGTAGATCCGCGTTACTTCCATCTGCTCCTCCTCAGACATCGGAGGCATGATCGTCGGAATCCGCCTTGCGATCATGGATTTTCCGCTGCCCGGCGGCCCCAGCATCAGCAGATTGTGAAATCCGGCCGCAGCGATGAGCGCCGCCCGCCGCGCCGCCGTCTGGCCCTGCACTTCGGAAAAGTCCGGCTCTTTTCCGTCCTCCTTCTTTTGATTTTCTATAGACGGAAGCGACGGCATTTTCCCTTCACAGCAGTAGTTCAAAAGCTCCTGTAAATTCTGGATTCCAACGACGTGAAGCCCGCCGACCAGACCCCCTTCCGCGGCATTTCCGGCTGGAACAAGAAGCGTTGTGCATCCAAGCTCCCGCGCCTTCGCCGCTGCCGGAAATACACCGCTGATCTCCTGCACATGGCCGTCAAGGCCGAGTTCGCCGAGCACCATCGTTTTCCGGAGTGAACCGGGCGGAATCCGGCCGAGCGTCATCAGAACGCCCGCTGCAATCGGAAGATCGAAACGCGATCCTTCTTTTCGGACGTCCGCCGGGGATAAATTAATCGTAATTCGTTTCGGCGGCAGGGAAATTCCCATGTTTTTGAGGGCTGTCCGCACGCGGTCCTGCGCCTCCTTTACCTGGGCACTCACGTAGCCGACCATCGTAAACTGCGGCATGCCGTCACTGACATCCGCCTCCACCTGCACCGGAATCATCTCCATGCCCGAGACGGTGGCTGATAATACACTGCAATACAAAGAAAACCTCCTTTTCTTTCAGTAGCAGGTCGTATAGTTCCTATTTATTTTTCATTTTGGGAAAATGTCCGGCAAGAACACCGGGAAGATATTATCTTTGATTTTTGTTCGAAAAAGTAAGGATAAGGAAACCTTTTCTGCACCTGATTTCCTTACCCTTTATTATAGAAGCAGTCCGTTTGAAATGTCAAGCATTTACGAAGCGGCAAACCGTAACCGCAACTTTTCAATTGCATTCTTCTCGATCCGCGACACGTACGAACGGCTGATGCCGAGCCGGGCAGCGACCTGTTTCTGTGTGTATTCTGCTTTTCCGCCAAGGCCGTACCGGAGAAGAAGCACCTGTTTTTCCTGCTCTTTTAATTCCGAATCCAGATAACAGTACAGCCGCACCGCGTCCTCTTTCCGGTTGTACTGTTCCGCAATATCCTCCCCGCCGCCCTCCACGATGTCGAGCAGATGGATCTCATTTCCCTCCTTGTCGGTTCCGATCGGCTCGTAGAGGGAAATCTCCCGTGCCGTTTTCTTTTTGCTCCGAAGATACATCAGCATCTCATTGTCAATACAGCGGGCGGCGTATGCGGCCAGCCGGTTTCCTTTTTTCGAATCATATGTCATCACCGCCTTGATGAGGCCGATCGTTCCAATGGAAATCAGATCATCGAGATCATCGGGCAGGCCCTGATACTTTTTCACAACGTGCGCGACCAGGCGCAGATTCCGCTCGACCAGAATGTCTCTGGCTTTTGTATCGCCCCTCTGATACGCATCCAGACAGCTTTTTTCTTCCTGTGCAGACAGTGGTTTTAAAAAGGGTTCCAAGAAAAGCGGCACCTCAAAGGGGATTTTTCTTTATTTTATGTTTGAATTGCAGGAAACGTGCCTGTCTGCTATACTGATAAGATCAGCCGGGTTTTCCGGCACTCGACATTATATTTTTAAGAGGAGGTTTCCTTTTATGACAGACCAGAAAAACGGACAGGAATATCTTTCTTTTGTGCTGGAAAAGCTGCAGGCGCGTCTTGCCGAGATCAGCCAGTCTCTGCTGGACGGACAGAAAGAAATTGAAAATATGCACGATTATTACTGGCAGAACTATACCGAGATGGACCAGTACGGATATGAGGATTACGACAATCAGCAGGCGCTGCTGCATCAGGTGAATGCGAATCAGGAGCAGCTTCTTCTGCGGAGCCGCTTCCGGAAAATGCTGGATTCTCCGTTCTTCGGGCGTGTGGATTTCTGCTATGACGGGGATGATGAGCCGGAAATTTTCTATATCGGCATCGGCAATTTTGCGGAGCGGCCGGGCGAGCTGCCGCTGATTTACGACTGGAGAAGCCCGGTCAGCGGTCTTTTCTACGATTTTGACCGCGGGCCGGCTTCCTATCTGGCGCCGGGCGGCGAGATGACAGGGGAAATCTGTTCCAAGTGGCAGTATAAGATCCGGGATGGAAAGATGATTTACGGATTTGAGAGTGATGTGAAAATTGATGATGATATTTTAAAGGCGGAGCTTGGCAGCAACGGCGAGGTACAGCTGAAGAATATTATCCGCACAATTCAGAAGGAACAGAATGCGATCATCCGCAATACAAAGGACCGGATTCTGGTAATTCAGGGAGCGGCGGGAAGCGGCAAGACATCGGTGGCGCTGCATCGGATTGCCTACCTTTTGTATCATGACAGACAGAATCTGAAGTCTTCGAATATTCTGATTTTATCGCCGAACGGGGTATTTTCGGATTATATTTCACATATTCTGCCGGAGCTCGGTGAGGAGAATATTCAGGAGATGAGTTTTGATCTCTTTGCTTACCGCAAATTACAGGACACGGCGGCGGACTGTGAGGATCGCTGTGATCAGATTGAGCGGGAGATGCGGGATCCAAACGCCGCAGAACGGTTTGCTTTAAAACAGTCGCAGGCGTTTGTGGACCAGATGGAGAGATTTGCGCTGGAGCTTGAGGACGAGCTGATGAATTTCTCAGACGTTTCGTATAAGTCGTTTGTGAAGTCAGAATCGGAGATTATTACGCTGTTTTATGACAAGTTTGCGGATATTCCGCTGCTCTCGCGGATGGATGCGGTGGCGGAGACGTTTATTGACGAGATCGAGACGCTGCTGAACCGGGATCTGCCGGAGGAGGAGCGGATTCCGCTCATCGAAAAATTCCGGAAGATGTATGAGACGATGGATTTTTATGTTCTCTACAATCGTTTTCTGAAGAAAGAGGGATATCAGACGCTGCCGCGGCGGCCGTTGGAGAAGCGGAAACTGCGGTATGAAGATGTGTATCCGGTTCTGTATCTGAAGTACCGCCTGTCGTGGCAGGCGGAGCGGTCGAATATTAAGCATCTGGTGATTGATGAAATGCAGGATTATTCGCGGCTCCAGTATCTGATTATCCGGCGGATGTTTTCCTGTAAGATGACGATTCTCGGCGACCGGGCGCAGACGATGGCGGATCAGCAGCAGGATGTACTGCAGTTTTTACCGGGGATTTTCGGGAAGAATCTGCGGCGGATTGAGATGCGGAAGAGTTACCGGAATACGGTGGAAATTGCGTCGTATGCGGCAAATCTCATTGGCGTGACGGATCTGGAGCTGTTTGAACGGCACGGAATGCCGGTGTTGGAACGGAATGTCACGGATCTTGAGGCGGCTCTGCGGGAGGCAGTGGATACGCTGTTTCCAGATGAGAAAACGTATGAGACGGCGGCGGTGATTGTACCGGATGAGAAGACGGCGGAACGGGCTTATTTGATTTTACGGGAGATTCTGGCGGAAAAAGATTTTGACTGTGAGAAGCGGCTTTCTTGGCTGAACCGTGACAGCTCCAGTTTTAAGAAAGGACTGACGGTTACCACATTTTATCTGGCGAAAGGGCTGGAGTTTGATCAGGTGTTCTCGATTTTCCCAAAGGACGAGAAACGGGAGATAATGATGCAGGCGCAGTATATTGCAGCGACCAGGGCATTGCATGAGCTGAGAGTGTATCATATTTAAAAACAGGGAGATCCTCCGAAAAAATTCGATTGGATCTCCCTGTCATTTTTATTTTCGATCAGATATGATAGAATCCTGCGGATTGTGCCGGGATGGTGATGGTTCCGTCTTTGGATTCTGCTTTTCCTCCGATCGTGTAGAGGGCATCCTTCAGCTCTGCACTGTATGGGAAGGACTGCTCTTTGTCGGATGGATTGATGATGACGAGGACTTTTTCACCCTCAGCCTCACGGACGTATGCCAGCGGATACTGGTTTTTCTCTGCATAAACGAACTCGATGGTTCCGCGGCTTAAGAGTGCTTTGCTGCTCTGGCGGATCTGGATGAGTTTTTTAACTTCGTGATACAGGGAATCCGGATCGGCCATCTGTGCTTTGGCGGTCGGACGGTCCTTGCCCGGGTCCATGGTGATGTAGAGGTCGCTGGCCGGTGCGCTGGAGAATCCTGCGTTGGTGCTGTCATCCCACTGCATCGGAGAACGGGAACCGGTGCGGTTGTATCCGCCCTCAACGGATTTCAGGCCTTCGACGTAGCGCATACCGATTTCATCACCGTAGTAGATGAACGGCGCACCTGGCATGGAAAGAAGGAAAGCGAAAGCAATTTTCAGCTCATCCCCCTGCAGACGGCGTGCCAGACGATCCATATCATGGTTTCCAGACGGGATGCAGATCAGGCCTTTCTGTGCGGTCTTATTGTAGTTGGTTTTGTAGGTCTCTACAAACTCAGAGATATCTCCTTTTCCGCGTTTGGAGAAGAATGGCTCATCGCAGCGGAACAGATCATTGTAATGGGACGGTCCAAAGTGAAGCAGGAAGTCCATGTGGAAGCCGCCCTGTAAGGATTTGTCCGGCTCGCCCCACTCGGATACCATGGCTGCATCCGGGAACTCGGCGTCGAGGAATTTCCGTACCTGCTGCCACAGGCGGATGGTTCCTTTGCCTTCCTGATCGTTCTTTACCAGGGAGCCCGCCATATCGACACGGAAGCCGTCGCAGCCCATGTTCAGCCAGAATCTCATGACATCTTCCATCGCTGCCAGCGTTGCCTGCGGTCCCTCATCATCAAAGGACTGCTGCCACGGTTTTTCCGGATCCGGCTGATAAAAGCCGTAGTTCAGGGCCGGCTGGTTGGAGAAGAAGTTGATGGCGCAGGCGCCGTCGCGCTCGGAAATGCCGCGCAGGCTTCCCATTCCTTCCGGTGCTTCCCATACGTTATTGGTCCATACGTAGCGGTCTGTAAATTCATTGCGGTCTGCTTTCATGGATTCTTTGAACCATGGATGCTCAACAGATGTATGGCCCGGAACCAGGTCGAGCAGAACGTGCATGTCACGTTTGTGTGCCTCTTCGAAAACTCTCTTCAGATCCTCATTCGTTCCGTAGCGCGGTGCAACGCGGCAGTAATCTGCGACATCGTATCCTGCATCACCGAATGGGGACAGGAAGCACGGGTTGATCCAGATGGCGTTGCAGCCCAGCTCCTTGATATAGTCTAATTTTTCAATGATACCCTGGAAATCTCCGATTCCGTCGGCGTTGGTGTCGTTGAAGGACTGCGGGTAAATCTCATAAAATACTGCGTTATCTAACCATTTTGACATTTTTTCTTTTCCTCTTTCGCTCTTATTTCTGCTGTATTTTCGTCGTTGCAGCAAGTGTTTCTATATGATATATTACTACTGTATCCGCTGAAATACCAGTAATTTCCTATTTCATTCTAATACTATTCTATGATTTTAGTTACAGTTCACTGGTACCCAGCGAACTGTAACCTTCGCAACCCTCATTTAAAGTTTTGCTTCGCAAAAGGAGGGCTGCTCACACCTGAATCACTTTCTTACGCAGCGAAACAGCAAGTGTTTCACTGCTGAGTGAACAGTAGCGATCTGATCATATATCTGCACGGGAAGTACAGACCGGAAGTGGAATGTGGGTCACAGGTTTTTCCACTCCCCCAATTATACCTTAAAAAAGAAAAGAAAGAAACCCCAAGAACGAGAAAATGCAGGATGTTGCGCAAATGAGAAAAAAATGTAACAGTCTTCATAAAATGTTCATATCTATCTGGTAAAGTTTTTTATATATGTGAAGATTGCGGAAGCGCATATGCGCAGAGCAGTTCGGTATGGAATACAGATGTATGGAGAAAGAAATGTATGGAAAATGACCCAAAACCTTACAAATTCATGAAAGAGAGCATCAAAAAGCAGCCGCCCGACTGGAAAAAGATTGTTCTTCTGATTGCCGGATGGCTGGCACTTGCGGCGCTTGGCGGTCTGGTTGCAGCCGCGGTATTTGCGGTGACAGAGCCAAAGATTGCAGAAGCAGTTACCAGGGAAGAGCCGCCGGCGAAAGTGGATATCCCGGGAGATGAGGATCCAAACAGCGGACAGGAGCCGGATGAGACAATTACCGCATCTTCGGCGAGTGCGTCGGTAGACAGCAGCGGCTCCGGTTCGGAAATCAGCAGTTCTACAGTGGATAGCAGTACTTCAGAAAGCAGTGTATCCGAAAGTACGGTTTCCGAAAGCACAGAGGAGAACGGAGCGGCAGAGGGAACGGAAAGCAGCACTTCCGAAGAGCCGGAGGAGGGTAGCGAGGTTTCCAGTGTCGATGGGGAAACGGATGCGGAGGAAAAGGACAGCAGCCTGAAAAATTATGAAGCGCTCTACCAGGATATGCTGGAAGTAACGGAAAAACCAAAACGAGCGCTGGTTACTGTCATCGGCATTACCAATCAGATGGACTATTTTAACCAGAACTATGAAAACCAGCAGCAGATTTCCGGTCTGATTGTTGCGGACAATGGGCAGGATCTCTTTATTCTGACGGAATACCGCATCGTGGAAAATGTGGAGCGGATTCAGGTCACCTTCTGGGACGAGACGATGGTGGATGCCACATACCAGCGCCACGATCCGAGCACCGGCCTTACGATTGTGAAGGTGGATGAATCGAAGCTGGATGAGGAAACACGGGACGGTCTTGCGGTTGCGCCGCTCGGCAGTTCGTATCTCGTCAGCCAGGGTGACCCGGTCGTGGCTGTCGGAAGCCCGGTCGGCTACAGCAATTCGATTGCGTACGGTGTGGTGACTTCGGTTACGAACAAGATTTCCGCGCTGGACAATGAGTACAATCTGCTGACCACCGACATCCTCGGCAGCACGGACGGCAGCGGCATTCTGGTAAATCTTGACGGCGAAATCGTCGGCATTATTGCGCAGAGTTACAGTGCCAAGGGAAACAACGTGGTGACGGGCATTGCGATTTCCCAGATCAAAAAGCTGATCGAAAATCTTTCCAACAACGTGAGCCGCGCGTATATCGGCATCCGCGGACAGGATGTCACAGAAGAGCTTTCCGATAAAACCGGCATTCCAAAAGGCGTTCTCATTAGCCGCGTCGCAGACGATTCTCCGGCGATGATGGCGGGCATGAAAGAGTACGATGTGATTGTAAAACTCGGGGAGCACAAGGTTGAGACGATCAAACAGTACCATGAACAGCTTGGCAAATACAGCACAGGAGACGTGGTTACCGTGACGGCGATGCGGAAAGGCGCCGAAGGGTATGCGGAGATGACGTTTGATGTGACGATGGGGGAAGTATAAAAAACAGAGGCTTTCGGGAGCAGAAAAAGCCGGTTTTAGCCGGTGGGGCTTCCGGAAGCTTTTCTTTTCGAATGGTTTTCCACTGGCGGATGAAAAAATACGTGCATTCTGCAGGAAAATCTGGTAGAATTGGTAAGGCATGCAGGAGCACAGGCTTTGCATCATAAAAACGGCATCATAGAAACAAAAACGGAACACTGTGTCCGCATTTATTTTAGAAAAAGAGGATTTATTTTTATGAAGTATATCAACGAACTCCGGGAAGGAAACCGCATTTCCGGAATTTATCTCTGCAAACATAAACAGTCGGCTGTTACCAAAAACGGAAAACAGTACGAAAACGTGATCTTACAGGATAAAACCGGTACGATCGATGCGAAAATCTGGGATCCGAATTCTATGGGAATCCGTGAATTTGAAGCACTGGATTATGTAGATATTATGGGAGATGTTTCCAGTTTTAATGGAGCACTTCAGGTTTCCATTAAAAATGCAAGAAAAGCGGAAGAGGGCGAATATAATCCGGCGGACTATCTGCCAACGAGCCGTTACGACATCAATACGATGTATCAGGAGCTGCTCTCCTGGATCGGAACGGTGAAAAATCAGTATCTCTCCGAACTGCTGACGTATTATTTTATCCAGGATCAGGAGACCGCAAAACGGTTCCGCATGAGCTCTGCAGCAAAAAGCGTGCATCACGGATTCGTCGGCGGCCTTTTAGAGCATACGTTAAGTGTCACCCGTTTCTGCGATTTTATGGTAAAATCGTATCCGATTCTGAACCGCGATCTGCTGATTACGGCAGCGATTCTGCACGATATCGGAAAGACGAAAGAACTCTCCTTATTCCCGCAGAACGATTACACCAATGACGGACAGCTGCTCGGCCACATCATGATCGGTGCGGAGATGGTACACGATGCGGCGCAGAAGATCGACGGTTTCCCACAGGAACTCGAGAATCAGTTAAAGCACTGCATTCTGGCGCACCACGGCGAGCTGGAATACGGTTCCCCGAAAAAACCGGCAATGGTAGAGGCGGTAGCGCTGAACCTGGCGGACAATGCCGATGCCAAAATGGAAACCCTGACCGAGCTGTTTGACGCAGCGCCGGCCGGCAATGAGTGGCTTGGCTACAACCGGTTCTTTGAGTCCAACATCCGCAGAACAGGAGACTTTTCATGAGCTATCAGAAAAATGATGTACTGACGGTGAAAATTGAAGATATGGGACACGACGGAGAGGGTATAGGCAAATGCGAGGGCTATACCCTCTTTGTCAAGGACACCGTCATCGGCGATCTTGCCGAGGTAAAAGTGATCAAAGCAAAGAAAAATTACGGCTACGCGCGTCTGATGCGCCTGATAGAGCCGTCCGCACACCGCGTCGAGCAGGTCTGCCCGGTTGCACGTCCGTGCGGCGGATGCCAGTTGCAGATGCTCGACTATGCGGAGCAGCTTCGCTTTAAGGAGAAGAAAATCGCCGGAAATCTCCAGCGCATCGGCGGCATGACGGAGATCCCGATGGAGCCGATCGTGGGGATGGAAAATCCGTTCCGCTATCGAAACAAAGCCCAGTTTCCGATCGGGCAGGATAGAAATGGAAAGCTGATTACGGGATTTTATGCGGGAAGAACGCATCAGATCATGGAAAACCGGAACTGCTATCTCGGCGTGGAGCAGAACGAGGAGATTCTGAACCGCATTCTTGCCTGGATGGAGGAGAACGGCGTTCCGGCATACAACGAGGAGACCGGCAAAGGCCTGGTGCGCCATGTGCTGATCCGGTTTGGATTTATGACGAAAGAGATTATGGTCTGTCTCGTTGTGAACGGAAAGAAACTGCCGGCCGAGGAGAAACTCATCAAATCGCTGACAGAACTCGAAGGCATGACAAGCATTACCCTAAGCGTAAACCGTGAGCGGACCAATGTGATCATGGGAAAAGAAATCCGCTGCCTGTGGGGACAGGGGTATATCACCGACTATATTGGAACCGTAAAATATCGGATCTCCCCGCTGTCCTTCTACCAGGTCAACCCGGCGCAGACGGAAAAGCTGTACGGCCTTGCCCTGGAATATGCAGGTCTCACCGGAAATGAGACGGTCTGGGATCTCTACTGCGGCATCGGAACGATTTCCCTGTTCCTCGCGCAGAAAGCCAAAAAAGTCTACGGCGTCGAAATCGTCCCGGAGGCAATCGCGGATGCGAAGAACAATGCGAAAATTAACGAGATCGAAAACGCTGAATTTTTCGTTGGAAAATCGGAAGAGATTCTTCCGGCCTACTACGAACAGTACGCCAAAGACCACTCGGGCGAACACGCCCACGCGGACGTCATCGTCGTCGATCCGCCGAGAAAAGGCTGCGAAGAAAACCTCCTCCACACCATGGCCAGCATGCAGCCGGACCGCATCGTGTATGTATCCTGCGATTCTGCAACGCTGGCACGAGATGTGAAGGTGCTTGGGGAGCTGGGGTATGAAGTAAAGAAAGTCCGAGGGGTTGACCAATTCCCGATGACGTGCCATGTTGAGAGTGTCGTGTTGATGTCAAAGGTTGATAAATAGGGTGTAAAAAAGCCTTGAAATATAGGGAATTCCGAGAGTTGGGGTTAGAGTTTCGGCTCTCGGATTTTTTAGCTTTATCAAAGAACCGAACATATCCATGGTAGATTTATCGGAAGGTTGAGTTGACAGGATGAAAATAGATATAGTCGAGTAGATAGGATTATTTTGGATAGAGTTGATGGAAGGAATGGAATAAAAATGAGAGTTATGCTTTTAAGTTTTAAAGCAGATGTCTTTGAACGAGTAAAATCGGGTGAAAAAATATATGAACATAGGAGAGTTTTTCCAGACGAACCTGTAAAAGCGTATTTGTATGTAAGCACACCGGTTAAATCAATAGTAGGCATTATGAGATTGGAAAATAAAGTAAAAATAGAATCGTGGAAAGAAAAGTATTCATATGACCAAGCAACAGTGACCAGAATTGAAAACTATCTTAATAAACATACTGTTGCTATGGAAATTGCTGAATTTCAAATGACAAATGCAATATCATTGGAACAACTTCGAAAGGATATCCCTGGGTTTGTTGTGCCTCAAATGTATTACTACATAGAGAAGTCAGACTTGTTAAAATATCTTGAGACTAATCTAGTGTGCCAGCAAGTTGATTTCTAAATCAAATTATTCTCAAGTCTGACCCGTT
>OLVT01002663.1_pt1 | contig 11790 bp, 16 predicted proteins | sample 1673241 | NCBI WGS metagenome assembly OLVT01 (sample SAMEA3178936, study PRJEB25190) | human gut metagenome | biome: human gut; feature: human-associated habitat; material: faeces | place: Austria | collected 2013 | reverse complement strand
AGCTTTAATCTCACCCGCAGAGCGGGCGGTTGTTAAAGGCTGCTTTGCAGCCTTCGGCACTAAAGTAATAATCAAAAATCAGCTGACCGTTTTCAACGATCAGCTGATTTCCATTTCATTCCCTTTTCACTCTACTGCAGTCCCCACAAACTTATAGTAAATCTCCACTTTCTGTGTCTTACTTCCATCCTCACCTACGACCTTTTCATGGACAACAATCCTTTCGATAAGCTCATTGAGTATGTAGGCATTCAGTTCCTGTATATCCGTATATTTCTTGATGAGAGGAATGAACTTCTCCACATTTTGGAATGCTTCCTGGGTTTTCTCCCACTGTTCTTTCAGCGTTTCCTGCTTGCTTTTCAGTTCTCTTTCCTCTTGGTCAAGCCCCTGATACATATTCTCATATCGTTCATCGCTAATTCTGCCCAAGGCAAGGTCTTCATATAATCGTTTGATGACTGCTGTGATTTCTGATAATCTTCTTTCAACTCGCTGCAATTCCACTTTGATTTTCGTCCCATCCTGTTTCTGCTGGTCTGTTTTCATCTTCACCAGCATTTCCAGATACTGTTCTTCTGCATTTTGTGCCCTACTTGCATGACGGCGGATATCCTCCAACACGATTTGGTACAACGCTTTCCAGCTGATGTAATGTGAGGTGCATCGATCCTTACCATAGTTTCTATAGACCCAGCAGCTGAAGCCTGTATAGGTACCTCGTTTGGCATCATAGCTGACGTTCAGCGAGGAACCACAGTCAGCACACTTCACCAATCCTGCGAAGGGCTGCAATTCCCCTTTGGCATTTGGTCTTCTCTTGGCTTTCATCATCTGATGTACCGTGTCCCAAAGTTCTTCGGAAATGATAGCCTGATGCGCATTATTATATACGATCCAATCTTTTTCCGGCGTTTCCTCTCTCCTTTTATCGAAAAATCCCTTTGTTCTTGTCCTGCCAAACACTGCCTTTCCCAGATAGACCGGATTGTTCAGAATGGAGCGTATGGTAGATGCGTGCCAGTCAAAATCCTGTCTCCAGTAATCGCTTTCATAATAATCGGGGTGGTTCCGATTGAAATATGCCTGAGGATTCAGGATTTTTCGCTCCCGCAATATCTTTGTCATCTTCCCATATCCGATGCCATCGGCGAAGAGTCTGAATATCATTTGCACAACTTCAGCCGCCGGCGGATCGACAATGAGTTTATGTCTATTCTGTGGATCTTTCTCATAACCGAATGGCGCATGGGCACCAAGGTACATCCCTTCCTTTGCTCTGGCTCTATGGGCAGCTTTTGTTTTTGCTGACACCTGTCTGGTGTAATAGGAATTGATAACATTCGTGAATGGAAGGACTAAGTTATCCGAACCATTTTTTGAGTCATAATTTTCTGCGATGGAGATGAAGCGGACGCCCTTCTCCTCGAAGTAATGTTCGATATAAAGCCCCATCTGGGCATACTCCCTGCCGAATCTGGAGAGGTCTTTGACGATGACCACATTGATTTTTCCAGCTTCAATGTCCTCCATCATCTGTTTGAACTGGGGTCTTTCGAAGTTTGTTCCGCTCCATCCATCATCACAATAAACACCTGCAATAGGGATTCTGTTTTCCGCACAATACTGTTTCAACAGTGCTTTCTGTGTCTGGATACTATTGGATTCTCCGGCGTTGCCGTCATCCTGGCTGAGTCTGCAGTAAATTGCAGCAGCGATATTTTCCATAAAATCACCTTCTTTCAGCCAAACATCATATCCCTACATAGCTGGTGAATCCATATCCCAATCTACTGAATCTTCTACCTCTGGTTCGTCATATGCACCAGATTCAAAATCTTTTTTAATCATATCCGCTACTTTTTCGGTGATATCTTTTTCTCCATTGAAGCAGCTTTCCACATGAAATTTGACCCCTCTGATTTCTTTGGTACTCATTACCCTTGATACCTTTCTCATAAAGCACCTCCTGCATTACCCCATTTTCATGCCATGGGCTTCTTTTTTCTCCTGAATTTTCTGTCGCAGTTTACGGTCAATGGTTTGGATGACCGCATCCTGTTTTTCATAATCTTCCACAACCATGCTGCTGACTTCTTTCAATAGCCGAATCAAATGATTCCTGATGATTTCATTTTGTATCTGATTTTTCTTTTGCTGCTGGTTTCCCATCTGCTTATTGCTGATTTCCAATGCCGTTTTCAGCACCAGATTTTTGATGTTCCGAAACTCTGGCTCCTCAGAGAAAGAATGTCTGGCGTAGCCTTTGCCATCATAAAAAGATATGACCTCGTCTCTCAAATCCAGCCATGACTGGTAAAGAGAATCTATCTTTTCATCCTTACTGATTTCAGAAACGATTTCATCCACCAGCAATTTATTTTCTTTGGCAAGACGACCATAGACTTTTTTATGTTTTGCTGTCTGCAAGTTCTTTGCCAAGGTAAATAATAGTGCCTGTGCATAAGGATTTTCTTTGTATTCCAAAGATAAGGAACGCTCCAAAAGGTTTCTGCATTCCTCCCGAATCCATTTCCGCATCTCATCTTTTTGCTCATAGAGATGATAAAATTCATCATGGAAAATCTCATGAGCAAAGGCACTCCTCAAATTTTCAATGCCTTTTTTCGTCAGATAGCCCTCTTTTGGATCTTTGGAATAGCACATGATATGGATATGTGGGTGGTGACCTTCGTTATGGAAAGCACCATACCAAACCAGATTTTCTGGCTTGATCCGCATTTCTTTTGCCATTGCCAAAGATTTTTGCATGACCAGATTTCTCCAAACCTTTGCATGATCATAGCCCAATCGCTGGGCATCCTCTCGTTTCAGAGAAACCACAAAGTTCCAGATGCATCCCTGATATTCCGCTGCTTCCTTCTGCACTTTACGCAAATCAATCTTTTCATCTCTATCATTCCACAGGGCGTGCCCCTGCTCTGTGAACTCTGCCCGAGGGCGTTTGGCTAAGTAGCCCACATAATTTTTCATATCATTTCCATGATAAATTTGCACCTCTGCGATTTTATGAATGAGATCTTCCGCTGTTTGACAGCTTGGATTTTCTTCATACGCCTGATATTCAAGAGCACATTCTTCTTTTAGCTTCGGAGTTTTTTTCAGTTCTTTTGCGATCCATTCCCTTTGAAGTGCAGAAACTTCATGGGAAATCGGCTGGGCATATCTTTCCGCGTTCTGTCTGGTGGCGATGTATTTTACATAGTTTTTCATTTGCCCTTTAGAAATATTCTTCACATATCGTGCAGTAAAAATGATTTTTGCCATGACTTCGCCACCACCCTTTCATCTATTTTTTTACTTTATCATATCTTCCAGAGACAAAGTTCCGTTCATGCTTTTCACTTCCCTCTGGCATAGATTGTGGAGCTCGCTCACTGTTTCTTCATCCATTTGAAAATAATAAGCAATGATCCGCTGCAGTTTTGCCAACTCCACAGCCATACGAAAGCTCTGATTGGAGAGTCTGCCTTCAGAAGATTTCACTGATGACTCCACCACCTTCTGAATCTGCTCGCCTAACACCACTTTGTTTTTCTCTGCGGAAAGGTAACCAGCATAGTACTTGATGGCTTTTTCAATAAATTCATTCCGGCTCCGGCAGTCATCCATTGCCATACCAGCCACGCAAAGATTGGCTGTTTCCTCCGAAAGCCGGACAGTAAATGTCTGTTTTGTATTCTCCTTTTGCAATTCTCATATTCCCCTTCCATCTCTCCTTGATGTCGGTACCGACGTCAGGCACAAAGCCCGTAGTTTCTAAGGGAAAAGGCAGTTTTTCCCACTGGAAAGCGCCGCTTCCGACGTCTGTGCCTTCTTTCTGACACCAGCTTTTCGGGCAAACAATCTCCGCACTGCGGGGATTGGAGGGAATCGTGGCGGAACAAGACACCGCCGCTTTAACCAGCAATCTTTTTTTGCCCTTCCAATGGGCTTTACAACAGGGTCAAAGAAAGCCGTTCACTGCCAACTTTCAACATTCCCCCAAAAATCCTTCACGTTGCCCTTTTGTTCCTCTGGCGATCACATCCCCCAATCCTGTTTCGCATCGCCACACAGGCGGTCACGCCGCCGACAAACGCCTTACTTCTCTGTGACAGGGGCAGCAGGGTCAGTTTTTTGCCAGCCCACCCAAAAACCGTCACTACCGTCACTTTTTTCATTTTTACATCTTTGGAAAACCCACATTTTTCCCGATTTCGAAGGGTTTTCCAATCTACTGTCTTTTTCTGCGGCAGGGGCAGTAGAAGGATTCTTCTGCCGACTACCGTCACTGATAAAATCAATTTTCATTTATATTTTCTCCTTCCATCCATGTGATTTTTGAAATTTCCATGATCCTTTTGCCATCGCTTCTTCTGGTATGGAAAGCATAACCCAAACGCAGAAGCTCCCCAGAACTTTTCTTCAATCGTTTCAAGAGCGTCAGATGGGAAATGGTTTTTCCAGAAGCGTTGCTGAACAGCTCTGCCAATGCACTTGGCTCGCCTGATAGAAAAATATGTTTTTTCATACACCCATCCACAATGGAAACGATTTCGTCGACGGGTTCTTTTTGTTTTTCCAGTGAATCCTCTTTTTTGATCCAGATACTGTTTTCATCTCGTTCCAGTTTCAGTTCCCGTGGCTCCACATCTCTCCCCAGAACAGATAACTTCACGGAACCACTGCCCCTTTTGTTTTCTGTCATCACCAGAATGGTATCGGCTGCCCCCTGCAGCCCTGTGGTTCCGGAAATCATGTGGAATGCGTCTTTGCTTTCCTGCTTCCGCAAGTGATGAATCAAAAGTATGGTCAGCTGGTATTCGTCAGCAATCTTTTTCAGAGATTGGATATCTTTATAGTCCGTCCCATAACTATAATCCAGACTTTGTTTTCTGATGCACTGCAATGTATCAATGACAATAAGCACTGTTTCTTTCTGCTCTGATAAAAACTTTCGAATCTGTTCTTCCAGCCCTTCTCCAAGGCAGGCAGCTTCCCAACAAAAAAACAGATTCGCAGGTGCGTCATCTGTTATGGTAAGGGTTCTGTTTTGCAGACGGGATTGATTGTCCTCCAAACAGAGATATAATACGGTTCCTTTTGCCGTTTCGCAGTCCCAGACAGGCTCCCCTTTCGCAACGCAAAGGCAAAGCCACAGAGCGAAAAAAGATTTCCCTGTCTTAGGGGCACCAGCAAGTATGGCAAGTCCTTGGGGAAGAAATTCTCTGACTGCAAACTTGATGGGTTTATAATCCATATCCATGAGTTCCTCGCCACTCATGACCTGAAGCGGTTTCGTCATAACACCATAACACCTCCTCTCCTATGAAATTTTTATGGGAATCTGATATGGGCATTGGAACACCACCTCCTCATTGATATCTCAAAAATATTTAGACTTATCAAAAATAATATTTTTATAAGTCTACAACTAAAATTTAACACGCCATTGCTTTTTTGTCAAGACACATTTATAATAATATTATAGTTCTGTCTAATTTTTATTTTGAAAGGAAAATGACCATGGCTGATGATCTGCAATATAAAGTCTATCTGTTAGAGAGACAGGAAAACTTCGTAACAGAAACAAAAGAATATGCGCTGAAAAAAGAATATCAGTTTCCTGATAGTCTGATCGATTTTCTGTATGTGGATTTCCAACCCCTTATGGGTGCATTTGAACAACTGGGACGGGATATTGAAAACCTCTACCAGAAAAAAGACGCCCAGTACACCAGAAGCGTTTTGGACTTTCTCCATGACATGGCAGAGGTACACCCCTATTTCGAAATCACTTACCATGTTTGGAAAAAGAGATTTCGTCAGGCAGAAGAACAGGAATTCAAAAACATCATTGACCTGCTGCCAAGAAAACAGCTGACTTGGATTCCTTCGGAAGCAGTGGAAATACAGCGTCAGATCAGAGATATTTTCGACAACTGTTTGGACAGAGATTTATCTCAGGGGACTGTCAACGAAAGACTGACAAGCCATTTCAAAAAATATCAGGATGATTCTTTGAAGCTGTTCCGCTTCCAGAAATTGAATATCAAATATGAAATGGTGGAAGATCGGGCTTTTACAGATGTGCTTTATCCCGAAAGCATTTATGATGTCATTGATTATATCCTGCGGGAGTGCATCAAGAGAGAACAGCCCATCAGAAAATGTAAGAACTGTCAGAAATATTTTGCCATCCGCGGCAGAACCGATACGGAATACTGCTCCCGCCCCATTGACGACATGGGCAGGACATGCAGAGATTTGGGGGCGTCCTATCTTTGGGAAAGAAAGAAAAAGGATGATGAGATATTCAAAGTTTACAGACGGGAATATAAGAAGCGCTTCGCATGGATCAAGAGCAAAAAAATCTCTCAGGAGGATTTTTACGCATGGTCTGAGAAAGCAAGACAGCAGAAGGAATTGTGTGATCGTGGGGAGATGACACTAGAGGAATTTAAGGATTGGCTGAAGAAATAATGCGAATTAAGGGGGAAAACAATTATGTTGATGATTCTTTGGATTGCAGGGATTATTGCAGGTTTTGCGTTTCCATTGTTTTTTATCTCAGCAGTGAGATCAAAGGATGAAGAAAACGAAGTAATGACATATACCTTTCTGTCCTGCTTGACTTTTGGAATTTGTATGCTTTCTATTTTGGTGACACTCGTATATTCCTAATGATTGCAGAATTATTTGGTTCAAAGAAATAAAATTCTCGGCTCAAGTAAAAGCAAGATTTCTGGATGAATGATGTAGGTGTGGAGAGATGAAATGAAAAATGAAAGGGCTAGTAAAAACATCAAAGGGGGACTCTTTATGAAAAAGAAATTGAGCATCATCGTTGTTATTCTTTTGTTATTATATGGTGGTTATTACTTTGGGCTTGGTTTGATACCAGCAACAGACGTGGGGATATCAGATTTTAAGGTATCGGAAAAGCAGGATCAAATAACGGTTTATACCTTTGTTTTAAGTTCCGTTGGTTATACCAGAGCTGTAAAAGATGTATCTGATGATCCTGAAAAAATGAAGTTGCAATTTTATCCTGCTTTTGGCGGCATCAATGGTTCCATAGGCGCAAAGTATGAATTTGATCTTCCCCTCTCTCCTGAATGTAAGGAAATCTATGTTCTGCTGTATGATGATTACAAACTGCTGATTGCAAAAAATCCTACTACGGGTGAATGGGAAATGGTCTAATAAATCACTTGACTTCTGATTCCATAAGAGTTTATATACCACAAAGCATATTACATTCTTAAAGGTGGTTATCTTATGGATATTTTCGAAGCATATCTCTCCTCACCTGACGAAAGCACACCGACTTTCTCGGCATTCTTTCAGTCAGCACAAGACCTAAAGGAAAGCCTTGGGACGAAGGGATACCTGCTGGATCATTATCTTTCTCTCTGCTTTCGTTTGATTACGCAGATTGATTTTGTCAGCTTACAGGATGAAGTTTCAGAAGCCATGGCAACCATAATGCGGAGCATTTCTGATGCAGAGGCAGAAAAAGCATTTGCCTGTCAGGAAGTTCATACAAGACAAATGCTCTGGCTATTATCCCATGCGGACGCCTTATTGGGGCAGGCATATCATAACTTCGTACAGGAAAAGACACTTTCCTCTGAAACCAGTGTGGACATCATAGACCTCAAGCAAACAGAGGAAAAAATAAAAGTTCTCATTGGACAGGAGAAACTGGAATCTTTCCAGAGGACGTTCCTTCATCGTTTTCTGTTTTCTTCTGTGGCGCAGCTCTTTTTACAAGGCATGACCACAGAGTTTATCAGAAGATTTCTGACCACCGATATAGAAACAGGGAGCGAGGTTTTCCGAAGCCATCTGAAAAATTTTGGACATGAAAAAAACGGCTAAACCCTAAGGTTTTAACCGTTTTTTGCAAAGAGCCGGAAACGTGACTCGAACACGCGACTTACTGATTACGAATCAGTTACTCTACCGACTGAGTTATTCCGGCATATCTGATGGACTATCCTTATCTACAACCAGCGACCTGTTCCTTACGAATCAACGAAAACAGTATCATCAGATAAACATCTATAACACTATATCACAAATTCTCATAAAACGCAATAAAAAACATCATAAGCAGACTCAAAATACGATGCTATCTTAACCTCTTATTTCTCCAACATCTAACAAAAATAAATTCTCATAACGATTTTCTAAATTTATCTTATGTTCCAACGGAAGATAAAATGTATGCACCGTTCATTTTACGTCTGATTTTCTCACATCTATTTTTTCTAAAGACTTTATAATCAAAGAATCACAGAAAACATCCAAGGTTCTCTGTGATTCTCCCATTTCATAAAAATTCAGTTATGCTCTTTTCTCCTTGATTAGACCAATGAGAAAAATCACCGCAAAAATCAAGCACAAACTCCCCCAAACAATCAAGTCCTGAAAAATGCCATGTGCGTTCAGTCCCAAAACGCCTGCCAGAGCATAAGCAATGATGCAGAATATGCTGCCTCCGCGACTATTTCTTGCCGCAGTGGCTACGATACCTGCCACCAGCATCAGCAATGCCACAGCCATTCCTACGCCGCCGCTGGTTCCGCCTTCATTTGCCAATGCATCCCCCACTGTTGCTGCGCAAGATTGGAATAAAACCGCCATCGTCAGTACAATACTGAGAACCCCAATGACCAATTTTGCTGTTTTCATGTTACTTCCTCCCTTTTTCTATTTGTTTTTTACGCAAATAACCTCTCACAAAAAGGAAGTCAAACTCATTCTCGATCGCCTCTTGGAACCACATATCTGGATAATTTGATCCCTTTGCTGATTTCAGAAACATAACCGGACTGGATTCCAGAGAGTTCCACAATATGTTTGATGGTACAGCCACTGCTTTGCAGTTCTTTCGCATAAAGAATACCAAATAGATTGACCTGACACACCGTTTCATTCCGTCTGGCATTTTCGTACATACTGCGCAGAATTTCTGCCAATTCCATATCTGTCATAGGTTCCCTCCTTTGCTTTTTGCTATTCGCTATTTGCAAATTCAGTATAAAGGAAAAGCCCCATGATTTTTCCCCCGATTTAGGGGAGTTTTTAATCTGCGCTTCTAGTCAGTTCTGTTTCTCCATATTCCTGCAGCCAACTATTGACCGTATCCACAGAAGTAATTCCCTCATTGAATACAATGATAAAAATGGCATCTCTCTGTTTTTTGGGATACAGTCCCGGCATTCCATACAATGCCAATGCCCGTTGCACTTCCTTCAGATTCATTCCCATGGCAATAAAGATACGAAGCAGCTTATCCCGATCTTTGGTATGACTTTCTCCATTGAGCAATTTATATCCATATTTCTGGGGCATATCCGCTTTTTGAAAAATATCCTGCCGTTTCAGATTCCTTTGCTGAATCAACTGATCCATATAGGTAATGAAGCTATGTGACTGCACTGCCATATCATCCTGCAATGCTGACAATTCCGCTTTCTTGGTATGTTTTAATATTTCCATTAACTTTGATGTGCTTTTTTCTTCCATATTTCCACTCCTGTTTACAAAAGCCTGTTCATTGTAGTAAAATTATACTGCATTTCACATTTTGAAACAATAGGGATTCATTTTGAGGTGAACTTATGGAATTACAAACCCGTTTGCGTTTATCATTCTATAGAGAAATTGCTGATATTAACACAGCCCATCATATCCGTCTGGTACAGCACACAGTAAGCGGAAAAATTTTTGTGAAAAAAGAGCTGTCCATATACGATTTACAGGTTTTTCAATATCTGATGACTGAAAACATCCCGGGCACCCCAAAAATTGAAGAGCTTATCGAAGAAGGCAACACCTTATACGTCATCGAAGAATATATTTCCGGTAATTCTCTGGAGGAAATCCTTGCCAAAGAAGGTAGCTTTTCAGAAGAAAAAGCTGCTGATTATATTCTGCGCATCTGCCGGATTTTGCAGCCCCTGCACCAGCAGCATCCCTCCATGGTTCATCGTGATTTGAAGCCATCCAATCTGATTTTGACTTATGACGGCAGATTGGTTTTAGTGGATTTCAATTCCGCAAAGTCTTATCATCCTGAACGTTCTCAGGATACTGTTCTTTTCGGCACAGCCGGATACGCTGCTCCAGAACAGTATGGTTTTTCCCCTTCCGCACCGGCTGCCGATATTTACGCCTTAGGGGTTCTGTTCCACAAAATGCTCACCGGTGCCCTTCCGACAGAAACAAACTACACAGGGAAATTTTCCGGTGTCATTGCCAAATGCATCGAAATCGATCCGAAAAACCGCTATAATTCTGTTACTGCATTCCAAAAAGCCATCGAAAAAATATTAAAGCCACCTCTCACTTTGGAACAACTTAAAATTCCTGAAAAATGCCAAGGATACGCCTTGCCGGGTTTTCGCAGCAGAAAAAAAGGTTATATGATCGGGGCTGCTATCTGGTATTTCTGTCTTGTAATCGGCTGTCTTTTTATGGAATCAGACAATGTTGTTGGCATTCAGTTGATTCCTTACAAAATTATCAGCTTTATCATATTTTTCTCTCTGACACTTTGGCTGGGGAATTACAGAGGCATTCAATATTATTTCCCCCTTTGCCTTCATCGCAATCGCGCAATTCGATATATTGCCATTGGATTTTTCGCCTATGTATGGATTTTCCTGTTGATGATTATTCTGGCTTTCGCTGTGGATGCCCTTGCACCATAAAACAAAAATCTTTGCCGCCTTTGGGCGGCTTTTTCTTTTTCACAACTATTTTACATTCAATGAACCAAATCCCACGAAAAACCCAGAAATAGTAATTTTTTCTAAATAATTGTAAAAGTATGTTGCACACCTTGGAATTAACCTGTAAAATGTATGTATATTCCATTTATCATTTATATTTTTTTAAGCAATGCACCAAAAGCAAATATCCGACCATGGTCATTCTGTATAAAAATTCAGAAACCATCTGCATGACACCATCAACAATCTGATGCACATGATAAAGGAGAGAAACTATGCACTGCCCCTACTGTAATCATAAAATTTCTGCACATGCAAACTTCTGCGAGCAATGCGGGAAAAAAATCCCCAAGTGTCCTACTTGCGGTCATATTATTTTGAAAAGAGAAAATTTTTGTCCCGTGGATGGAACCCCTTTTCCTCCCGAATTTTTTGCTGACTGGCCAATGGAAGAAGCTTCTCTTTCCGAAAAAACCACACTTCCAGAAGAAACCGCACTTCCAGAACCTGATTTGCAGGAACTTTCTTACAGCACGGCGGAACCAATCGAATCAGATGTCATAGATGATGAGGATTTTGAGGAAGAATATGACGAAGAATATGATGACTTTGAAGATTTCGAGGATTATGATGAATCTGAGGAATCAGAAAAAACCAATTGGAAACCGATTCTCATAGCAGCTGCCATTGTCGGTGTCATTTGCATCTTCATCAGTTATATTGCAATTGTAACAGGACCAGGTACTTTGAAAACAGAAGAAAACACGCAGGTAGAAGCACCTGCAAAACAACAAGACACCCAAGAAGCAGACACTGCTGTATTTCTTCAGTATTCCGATGATTTATTCTTGATGCCACAGGATGATGTAATCATTTAACAGCAGAAAACAAATACGAAAGAAAGCTGGTCTATTTTGTTCAAGCAATACAAATGGAATTGCTTTCAAGAATTTTCACAAGAAAATAAAAATAGCCGGAACCCTTTACTTGAACTGCACCCCATTTGTTAGACAGTATGATATACTGAATAACAAGTGGGGTG
>OLVT01002661.1_pt1 | contig 11797 bp, 8 predicted proteins | sample 1673241 | NCBI WGS metagenome assembly OLVT01 (sample SAMEA3178936, study PRJEB25190) | human gut metagenome | biome: human gut; feature: human-associated habitat; material: faeces | place: Austria | collected 2013 | reverse complement strand
GAAAGGCGAAAGCCGGAAGAGAGAGGAGTCAGTCCGTAAGGGGTGACTCCTTTTTTTGGTATATATCCTCTCTGCCTTTTTCTATTTTTAGGTGTACTTTGTTGTTCGGATGGATAAGAAATTGTAATTTTGTGCTTTTGTAATAGCTAAGAACCTCATATGGATACTGAAAAGAAAGAGAATAAAGAAGTAAATAAACTTTCGCTACTTATCGTAGCAGTTATAGTATTGGTACTGATTATTGCTGGTGCCGGTTATTATATTTATCATCAAAAGCAGCAAATGACTGATTTGGTGGAAACCTTTGATCTTGAGAAAGAATCTTTGGAGGATGAATATAATGAATTGTCTCTTCAATATGAAGGTTATAAGTTTAGCGTAGGCAATGATTCCCTTGTTGCCCTATTATCTACGGAGCAAGCAAAGGTACAACGTTTATTGGAAGAATTGCGTACGGTGAAGGCTACGAATGCGAAGGAAATAGCTCGCTTGAAAAAGGAATTGGATACCTTACGTAAAATCATGCGTAACTATGTTGTCCAAATCGATTCCTTGAATCGTGAGAATGAGCAATTGAAGGTTGAAAAGAAAGAGGCTGTTCAGAAATATCAGAGGGCTACTTCACAAGCTGCTACCTTGAAAAAGGAAAAAGAGAAATTGACGGAAAGAGTAACGTTAGCTAGTCGTTTGGATGCGACGGATATTAACGTGACTCCTGTGAACTCTCGAGGTAAACTCGCTAAGCGTATTAAGAAGATGCAGCAATTCGTCGTGACTTTCAAGATAGCGAAGAACATTACCGCTCCTGTCGGCGAAAAGATGGTATATGTACGGATCATGAAACCGGATGACGATATATTGGTGAAAAGCCGTGCGGATGTATTCGCTTTTGAAGGAAAGGAAATCAATTATTCTATGAAGAAAATGATAGAATATGAAGGTGAGGAGGTGGCAGTGACCATGTATTGGAATATCGAGGAATTCTTATCTCCGGGTACTTACCGTGTGGATATTTTCTCTGACGGTAATTTGATCGGACAGAAGAGATTTACCTTGGATGATTAACTATGAAATTATCTCCCGACTTTGAGAAGTTCCTAAGTTTTATTCCGGAGATTCTGTCTCGAGATGAATCTTTCCTAAAGGATTTGGAAAGTTGTACTCGAGGTGTGACAATCCGGAAAGGGGATTATTTGATTCGTACGGGCGAGTTGTGCCAAGATGCCTATTTTATTAATAAAGGGCTTTTTATCAATCAATATATTAATGAGAATGGGAATGAATGCGTAACCGGTTTCTCCTCGGATAGTATGTACCCTTTTGTTTCTACAATAGGTTATTTTACACAAGTCCCTTCCGAGTTTGAGGTGAAAGCTATCGAGGATGGTGAATTGCTCTGTTTTTCCCGGACGGATATCGAACGTTTGTCGTTGGGATATCCAGCTTTCGCTACCTGTTATCAGAATGTGATGCTGATGATTATTTCCAAGCTCTATTCAATGTTCGCTGTCCGTCAAACCTGTAAGGCGGAAGAATTCCTGAAATATCTTTATACGAACCACCAATGGATCGTAAGCCGGGTCCCTGATAAATATATAGCTCAATATATGGGGGTTAGTGATTCTTGGTATTGTAAGTTGAAGAAACGTATCCTTTATTGAATTAGTTCAATTTTATATTCGCTTTAAACCTATACTTTTGTGCGGGTTTTTATATTTTTGTCACATAGGGAATATGATGGCATTATATAGGTAGGTTAAAACGATATAAAGATGAAACGAACTATCTTACTATTAACATTTGTAGTCACGGTGAGCTGTATGCACGCTCAGCGAATGTTGACATTGGAAGAGTGCCGGAATCTGGCGATCCAGAACAATAAGGAGCTACAAATCTCTGGCGAAAAGATCAAGATGGCGGATAACGAGAAGAAAGCCGCTTTTACCAAGTATTTTCCTCAATTATCGGCAAACGGTGCCTATATGTGGAACCAGAAGGATATAAACTTACTGGACATGGGCGCTTTGTCCTCATCCTTGAGCTCTTCTTTAGGTGGCTTGGCCCAATTACCGATGATCCAACATTTGATGAGTGGGGTGAACGATATGCAACATTTGGATGTGCAGAATATCTGGGTGGGTAATGTATCGTTGGTACAGCCTGTATTCATGGGTGGGAAGATCGTTAATTATAACCAAATCACTAAGTTTGCCAAGCAATTAGCGGAGTCAATGAATAATTTACAGTTGCAGGACTTGATTTATAAGACTGACGAAACCTATTGGCAGGTCATATCTTTGGTGAATAAGAAGAAATTGGCGGACGCTTATGTGGATTTGCTCCGTAAGATGGATAGTGATGTGACCGCTATGATCTATGAGGGAGTCGCTACCGAGGCCGATGGTCTTTCTGTCAAGGTGAAACTGAATGAGGCGGAGATGGCTCAGACTAAGGTTGAGAATGGTCTGGCTTTAACCCGAATGCTTTTAGCGCAAATTTGTGGTCTGTCTTTAGAGGAGGATTTATCGCTTGCAGACGAGAAGCTGGATAATTTTCCGGTAGAGACAACACAAGCCTCGGCCGATCTGAATGAGGCTTTCATGAATCGTAATGAACTGAGAAGTTTGGATCTGGCAACGAAAATCTATAAGCGAAAAGAACGTATTGCTTTGGCAGAGATGTTGCCTAATGTCGCTTTAGCGGCGAATTACTTCGTCACGAATCCGAATGTTTTTAATGGTTTTAAAAATGATTTCGCCGGTATGTTTAATGTCGGAGTTATGGTAAAGGTACCCTTGTCCGGTTGGTGGGAAGGCACTTATAGGCGTAACTCGGCGAAAGCGGAAACGCGCATAAAAACACTGGAATGGCAGGATGCTCGTGAAAAGATCGAGTTGCAGGTAAATCAATCCGTTTATAAAGTGAATGAAGCGGGCAAAAAGTTGATCGCTTCTTCCCGTAATATGGAAAATGCGGAAGAGAATTTGCGGCGTGCGAATTTCGGTTTTGAGGAAGGGGTTATCCCGGCTTTGAACTTAATGGAGGCGCAGACAGCATGGGTTTCTGCTCGCTCTAGTTTGATTGATGCTCAAATCGAGGTGAAATTAACAGAAGTTTATCTAAGCAAGGCTTTGGGTAAACTGTCCGCAAATGAATAAGAGTAATAACAAATAAAAATATACACAGAGATGAACGAGAACAAGAAGTTTTCTATCAGTAACATGATGTTAGCTTTTATCACGGTATTGGTCGTGATCGGATTGGTAGCCTTGGCGGGTTTCTTCCTGCTTACACCGCCTGACGATATTATAATGGGGCAGGCCGAGGCCACCCAAGTTCGTATCTCCGGTAAGGTTCCCGGACGTATCGCTTCTTATCGTTTTGGCGAAGGCGATCAGGTAAAAGCCGGAGATACTTTGGTCTTTTTAGATACGCCCGAGGTTATGGCGAAGCTGAAACAAGCGGAGGCGGCTCGTGCGGCAGCGGAGGCGCAGAACGCTAAAGCGATTAAAGGAGCCCGTGAACAGGAAATCACGGCCGCTTATGAGATGTGGCAAAAGGCGCAAGCTGGATTAACTATCGCTAAGAAATCTTTCGATCGTATTCAGAATTTATACGAGAAAGGGGTGATGTCCGCTCAAAAAAGAGACGAGGTGGAGGCTAATTATAACGCTATGGTAGCGACAGAGAAGGCTGCCCGTTCTCAATATGAGATGGCAAAAGAAGGTGCCCGTAAGGAAGATAAGGCTGCCGCTGCCGCTATGGTCCAACGTGCGGAAGGTGCTATCGCCGAAGTGGAGTCGTATGTGGGCGAGAGCGCTTTGGTGGCTCCGATTGACGGGGAGGTTTCAGAACGGTTCCCGGAAGTCGGTGAGTTGGTTGGTACAGGCGCTCCGATCATGAATATCTCTGATTTAAATGATGTATGGGTAACTTTCAGTATTCGTGAGGATCTGTTGAAAGATATCAAGATTGGCTCGGAAGTAAATGCTTTTATACCGGCGTTGGGGGACCTACCGGTGAAGTTGAAAGTCTATTATATGAAGGATATGGGCTCGTATGCCGCATGGAAAGCGACAAAGACGAATGGACAATATGACTCGAAGACTTTCGAGGTGCGTGCTCGTCCGTTGGAGAAAGTCGCTGATCTTCGTCCGGGAATGTCCGTGATCTTAAAGAAAAAAGGGAAAGAGATCGTATGACCTATAAAGAAAGTTTGCATAGAATCTGGCTTATCGCGAAGCGTGAGGTGCATCGGCTGGTGGCTCAACCGATTTACTTCTTTTGTATGCTGATCGCTCCGGCTATCTGTGTCATTTTCTTTGTATCGTTGATGCATGAGGGATTGCCGACCGATCTGCCGATAGCAGTGGTGGATATGGATAACTCCGCTACCTCACGCAATTTGATTCGCCAGTTGGATGCCTTTGAGCAGACAGAGGTGTATATGAAAACCATGTCGTTTACCGAGGCTCGTCAGGAAATGCAGAAAGGGAATGTATATGGAATTTTTTACATTCCATCCGGTTTCGCCGTGGACGCCACATCTGGAAAGCAGCCCCGGTTGTCTTTCTATACGAATGCTACCTATTTGATCGCCGCTTCCTTGCTGTTTCGGGATATGAAAACGATGTCGGTATTGGCGGGGGCCGCTGTGGGTTTACAGACCGGACAAGCTAAAGGGTATACCGAAGCGCAGATCATGGGACAGCTACAACCGATCGTGATCGATACGCATCCGATCGGCAATCCGTGGTTGAATTATTCGGTATATTTGAATAATACGGTTTTGCCGGGTATCATTCAGTTGATGGTATTTCTAGTGACAGTATTCAGTATCGGTACGGAAATTAAATATTCCACATCCCGTAAATGGTTGGATATGGGAGGGAGTTCTATCGCAGTTAGTTTGTTGGGAAAGTTATTGCCGCAGACGGCTATTTTTACGGTCGTAGGCTTTATGTATTGTGCGGTGTTATATGGATTTAATTCTTTCCCGTTAAATAGCGGTTGGTTTCCGATGCTTTTGGCGATGTTTTTGCTGATTATATCCTCTCAGGCGGTAGGCGTATTTATGATCGGCGTATTACCGACTCCCCGTTTAGGGCTTAGCTTCGCCAGCCTGTTCGGAATGATCTCGTTCTCCATTGTCGGATTCTCGTTTCCGGTACAAGGTATGGACCCTACGTTGCAAGCGTTGGCTCGTTTGTTCCCTTTGCGGCATTATTTCTTGATTTATGTCGATCAAGCCTTGAACGGGCGGGCGCTATTCTATACGTTGGGCGAGTACGCTTGGTTGTTGGGATTTCTGATCTTGCCGTTCCTTATCGGGCGGAACTTGAAGAGGGCGTTGTTGGATTTCAAATATCTACCGTAAAAACTGTATGTGATGAAAAGAGAACATCGTTTACGATATATCATAAAGGAAGGTCTTCTGGATACGTTTTATATTTGGAAGGATGAATTGAGAAACGTGTTTAAAGATGCGGGGGTCATGATTTTCTTTTTCTTGGTGCCTTTCGTATATCCGCTGCTTTATTCATTTATATATAATAACGAGGTAGTACACGAGGCGAAGATGGTGGTGGTAGACCAAAGTGATTCCTATTTGAGTCGTGAGTTTACCAGACGGGTTAACGCCACGCCAGATGTGGAAGTAGTGGGTGTTTGTCCGGATATGGCGGAAGCAAAGAAGATGTTGGATGAGAAGAAGGCCTATGGAATTTTGCTCTTTCCCCCGGATTATAGTAAGGACCTGCATGAAGGGCGACAGACAACCGTCTCGTTGTATTGCGATATGAGCGCCTTATTGTTTTATAAGGCTTTCCTTTTGGCGACGACAGAGGTGTCATTGGATATGGGTAAGGAACTTCGGATGCATAATAATCCGTCGTCTACGGATAAGATGGACCAGATCACGGTAGACCCGATCCCGTATGAATCGGTAGCGTTGTTTAATTCCCAGAATGGCTTTGCCAGTTTCTTGGTACCGGCTATCTTGATCTTGGTATTGCAACAGACCTTGATATTGGGTATCGGAATGTTGGGAGGAACGGCCCGGGAAAAGAACCGCTTTCATAGTCTGGTGCCTATTTGCCGGCATTTTAATGGAACTTTGCGTATCGTGTTCGGCAAGTCGCTGACTTATCTTTTGCTGTATGTGGTGGTTTGCATCTGGGTATTGGCTATTGTCCCTAAGTTATTCTCCTTACCTCAGGTTGGTGAGCCACTGACTATTTTGTTGTTTTTACTGCCTTACCTGTTTGCCTGTATTTTTATGTCTATGACGCTATCTGGATTTATGACGAGTCGTGAGTCGCCCATGTTGGTATTCGTTTTCACGTCTGTCATCTTGTTATTTATCTCGGGTGTCTCTTGGCCGGAGGCGGCTATTCCTCCGTTTTGGAAAGTGGTGGGTTATTTGTTTCCTTCTACTCCGGGTATCCAGGGATTTATTCGTATCAATACGGCAGGCGCTTCCTTGCATGAGGTGGCGCATGAATATCGGGTATTATGGATTCAAGCGGGCGTATATTTCATCTTGTCTTGTATCATTTACCGTTATCAGATCATACGTAGCCGCAAGATGATTATTAAGCAATATCGGTATATGAAGATGCGACGGATGTTGCGAGAGAGAGAATAATCCCTCGTTTAGGTCTACCCTAATCGCTCATTTAGGGTGTCCCTAAACGGGGGATTAGGGTGAGGGTAAATGTGTGATTAGATTTTAACTTTCGGTTTATACATATCCTCAGCCGTCAGGCCACATTCTTTCATCATGCGGATACTGTAAGACAGATCGCTGACGTTTGGTGTCACGTTGTTACTTCCAAACGTGAATTTAACGCCGGCGGCTTTCGCCTTCATAATGATCGCTTTATTTGGAATGTTGTATAGTTCGTTGATCTCTAAAGCTTTTCCGCTTTTAGCCAATGCCTCGACGAAACGCTTCATGCGGGCCTCCGTCCAGAACTCGTCAAAACGCTTATCCATCGGAGATGGCAAGAAACAAGGATTTACATAGATATCTACCGGCTCTTCCAATACGGAGCAGATACGATCTACGATCATGTCCATATATTGCTCCTCATTCTCGATCCAAGTCTCTTCCGGAATCCATAGGCGGGTACGGCGACCTTTATTGTCCTTGAACGTCAAAGCGTCCGTAAACACATAGTCGAATTCTTTAAGAGTCTCGGGAGAGAATGTGGTTATCCATTCGCGTCCTTCCGCTTGCATACCAAGGATGAAAGGCTGTGAGCGCATCTCATTTAGGTAATCCATGACTTGTTGGTCGTTCGTGATCGGGAAACCGATGCCGCAGTTCGGTGCGATCGTATAATTGATACCGGTCTTGCGGGATTGCTTAGCGGCAACTTCCTTGGTTAATCCACCTTTTAAATGCACGTGGTAATCCAATACAGGGAAATCCGATTGATGTAATTTTATGATCTCGTCATTTTGCTCATCGTTAGCTTCCGCCAATTGTGCGTTGATATCGATCGTGGATTCATCAATTACGTTCACGGTGATGTTCTTGATCTGGATCTCACCGCTACCATCACTCTCTATGCCAAATGTCCCTTCCGATAATAAGGCATAGGTGTTAGCGTCCGTACGATACGGTGCGGTCGGTTGGATATACTCTACAACCGGTTCGCCGTTTATATTTACATCGATCTCTTGTCCGGCAACCCGGATATCCATCTTGAACCATTGATCTTCTTTTACGAAGCTTTTGGTCAAATTCCTCACGGAAACAAGACTTCCTGTCATTTTCCACCAAACCTTATCAGCCCGGTCATTATTGATAGCGATACGATATCCTTTCTTCAAGTTCGGGTCCGTATGGAACCAGACGGCGCCTTTGCCTCCCGGGGTAGTACGTAAATCAAGGGTCAGATCGAAGTTTTTGTATTTGCCGTTTTTCAGTACGACCAGCGCATCCGTACCTTTCAAGGTCATTATGTCGTCTTGAACGGAGACATCGCCTGTCATTTTCCATTTGTTACTATCTTTGCCATCGAATAAGGTGCCACTGCCAGAAACACTACAGGCTGTGGTCAGGACAAAGAGAAGGCCCATCGCTAGAATTGATAATTTTTTCATGATATAAATGATTTAAGTAATAATATATCCTCCAAAGATAACGAAAATTAAAATACAATGTCCTTTTTGAAGATTTTAACTTCCATAAAGATATAAACCTAAGAATATAGTCTTACTTTTGTAAAAATTCTCAATCAAACTTAATTAATAGTACTATGCAGAACAGACGTAATTTTTTGAAGCAAGCCTCTTTGATGCTTGCGGGTGGGTTGGTAGCCCCGCAGTTATTATCTTCTTGTGGCGGTAAATCAGGACAAGCTGCCGCTACAGCATCGGAGTCTTCTAAATATATAGGGCTTCAATTGTATTCTTTAAGAGACCTTGTAAAAGAAGAAGGTATCCAGAAAGTCTTGGAAACCGCCGCTAAGATGGGTTATAAGAATCTGGAGACAGCAAGCTATGATAACGGTAAGATTTACGGTTTAGCTCCCGCTGAATTTAAGAAAATGGTGAATGACCTAGGTATGAAGTGCACGAGCGCTCACCTTGGACAGGCCTTTACGAAAGAAAAAGAAGCCGAGGTTATGAGTTGGTGGGATCAAGCGATCGATGCTCATAATGAGTTAGGCGTTAAATATATGGTTCAACCGTGGATGCCGGTTAACGATAAGACTACATTGGATGACTTGAAGATGTACTGTGATTATTTCAACACGGTTGGTTATAAGACCGCTGCCGCTAGTATCGCATTCGGTTATCATAACCATGACTTCGAGTTCCGTAAGATTGACGATCAGTTGATTTATGATTATCTGTTGGATAACGTAAGCCCGAACCACGTATTCTTCGAGATGGATGTATACTGGGTAATGATGGGTGGCGGTGATCCTGTCGCTTACTTGAAGACCCGTCCGAGCCAGTTCAAGGCTATCCATATCAAGGATGAGAAAGAGATCGGCGCAAGCGGTAAGATGGATTTCAAGCCTATCTTCGATCAAATGTACGCTAATAACGTAAAGGATTGGTATGTTGAAGTGGAACAATATACTAACAATGATCCGGTTGCCAGCGTTCAGCAAAGCTATGATTTCTTGAATAAGGCTGATTATGTGAAATAATCCGTTCGATGATAAAAAAGAAGAGGCTACTTCATTATCGGGTAGCCTCTTTTTTTATGTTCGCTTATTTGGAATACTCGTTCAATCGGGTGGATTTCGCAAGCTCGATGATTTGTTTCCAATCTTTAGCTAAGTTTTCCATATCCGGATATAGTAAATCCGCTCCGGCATCTAATAAAACTTGATCGGGGAGAGGTCCGGTGTTTACGGCTATCGTAAAGATATTGGCTGCCACGGCAGCTTCTACTCCCATGGGAGCGTTCTCTACCACAAAAGTTTCATTAGGCTTCGCATGCGCTTTTTGAAGTCCCATTAAATAAGGTTCGGGGTGTGGCTTGCCATATTTCACGTCGAAAGCCGTAACCATTTTCTCTCGGTTGAAATGTCCCGGATAGGTATGGTTTAGCTTATCGATCAAGCTATGTTGGCCGGAACCGGTGACAACCAATCGTTGCAGTCCGGATGCTTCCACTTCTTTTAGAACCTCTGCGGCGCCGATCATGGGGGCACCGTCATTATAGGTATTGAATAGATCCGCTTTCTCTTTATAGATCGTTTGCTTCTCCTCGGCGGTAGCGTCTCGTTGGAAAGTGCGTTGGTATAGCTCGTTGATCGTGCTTTCCCCAGTACGTCCTTCGAACATATAAAAGTCTTCCGGCCGAGAAGTTAGCTGATGGAGGGTCGCTACCTCATGCCATGCCCGTGCATGAAAACGCATAGAGTCATATAATACACCATCCATATCGAAAAGAACAGCTTTGGGAGAAAGGGATTCCTGCCTGTGTTTACGCAGATATCGGATAATCGCTTCTTGAATCATGTTATTACCTTCTTAAAAACCAATACAAAGGTACGTAATAAATCGGAATTAACAGAAATGGGAGGAAAGCTTCTTGAAATTAAATAAATATGATATATAATGGAATTTCATTTTATGAAACAAAAATGGTTTAAATGGGTGCTTACTTTTGATCCACCTACATGTACACCCTAACCGGATTGATAAATTCTATAATTATCTGGATGAGTTGATAGATGTATTGAAAAATAAGGGATATAAATTTATTTCGTTGAGATAATTAATCAATAAATTATGACGTAGTTCGGTGAGAACTCTAGTAAGCGCATTAATAACGAATTTTCAAAGGCTATAACTTGCTATGAATAAGTGATATCATAATACTGTATACTATTTCTTATTAATTATATTTCTACCAAAGTCTCACTTGTCTATCTGAAAGGGGTTCAATTATACCTACATTTAGGTATATAATATTTCTGTATACATTGATTTTTAATATATGATATTTTGATATTCCCCAAATATTCATATATTTGCAATGATTAAACAACTAAGTTCTCACCGGACTCTTTTCTGGTGAAGAATGGTATATTTATTATCTAGTATGAATAGAGGAGAATTAGTACAATCTCTTGTGGAAGAAACAGGATTGCCGAAAAATGTTGTTAGAACGCGTAAGTGGAAGTGCCCCTGCCCAACTCATCAAACAGCACCAGACTGCGCGGAGAAAGGTTGTTCAGAATATCCGCCGCCTCATTCATCTCTACCATAAAGGTAGACTCTCCCACCGATATATTATCGCTGGCACCCACACGGGTGAATATCTTATCCACCATACCGATACGGGCACTCTCTGCAGGAACAAAACACCCGATTTGCGCCAACAGCGTAATCAATGCCGTCTGGCGAAGCAAAGCCGATTTACCTGCCATATTAGGTCCCGTGATAATGATAATCTGCTGACTGTCGGTATCCAGATACACATCATTGGCAATGTACTTCTCTCCCACCGGAAGCTGTTTCTCTATTACCGGATGGCGTCCCTGCTTAATATCCAGCACATCACTGTCCTCTACTATCGGACGGATGTACTTATTCGCTCCGGCAACATTGGCAAAAGCAAGCAGACAGTCCAGACGGGCTATCTGATTGGCATTTATCTGAATGGCAGGGATATATTCGGCAAGGGAAAGAACCAAATCATTATAAAGCTTGGTTTCGAGTGCCATAATCTTATCTTCCGCACCCAGAATCTTTTCTTCGTATTCCTTCAGCTCCTGTGTGATATAACGCTCTGCATTCACCAACGTCTGTTTGCGAATCCACTCGGCAGGCACTTTGTCCTTATGTGCATTACGCACCTCTATATAATAACCGAATACATTGTTATAGGCAATCTTCAAGCTGGGGATGCCGGTCTGGTCACTCTCACGCTGCTGCAACTGCAACAAATAATCCTTCCCCGAGAAAGCAATGCGGCGCAACTCGTCCAGCTCTTCACTGACTCCATCGGCTATCACACCTCCCTTGTTCACCAGCAACGGAGGATCATTCTTTATCTCTTTGGCTATTTTCTCGCGTATATTAAGACAGAGATTGAGTTGTTCACCAATACGCCGCAAACTGTCATTATCGGCATTCAGGCAAGCATTCCTGATAGGCTCGATGGCTTGCAGCGCCACCTTCAGCTGAACCACCTCACGCGGAGAGATACGTCCCACGGCAGCCTTGGACACGATGCGTTCCAAATCACCGATGAGATGCATTTTCTCTTCTATGAACTCTTTAAAATCCGGTTCGCGGAAGAAATACTCCACCACATCCA
>OLVT01002657.1_pt1 | contig 11823 bp, 8 predicted proteins | sample 1673241 | NCBI WGS metagenome assembly OLVT01 (sample SAMEA3178936, study PRJEB25190) | human gut metagenome | biome: human gut; feature: human-associated habitat; material: faeces | place: Austria | collected 2013 | reverse complement strand
TCTTAACTACGAAAGGGGAATTTCTATTGAATCGATGCGATTTTTCTTCTATTAGTGCACAATCTCATATTCATTCGCTGTTCTCAATCTTTACCCTCCAATCTTATACTATTTTTGAAATAATTTCTTTAAATCTATCCCGATCCCATTAAAATTAGGCTCTAATAATATTGATTCTTTCAAATTTTTCCAAAATGACTTCTTTATACCATCATCAAAAAAGAATTCTCGAATATCCTCATCTAAGTATATGTTTTGCTCTTTACAGTCTATAAATTTGTTCTTACCATCATCAATACATGCTTCTCCTGTAAGAATAAAAGAAAAATTTCCTCTTGCCGAACGTAACTGCATTTGTACAACTTGAATATGGCTTTCGCAATCATAAAAAACATCATATTTAAAGTGCTTTTTCTTTTTTAAATTTTTATTATCATCAAAAGGATCTACAATATGTAATTCTGTCAATCTATAGTCTACAGGTAAAATAAAATTATAAATACCACAACTTCCATATCTAGAACTCTCAACAGGTATAAACATATGCTCAAAACAGAAAAAAATCTTACCATAACTGTCTGTAAAATCTTTGATTTTACAAGTAGTAGAAAGCAACTGACATTTGTCAGAGTTATATACTCTTAGCAATCCCACATCCTTATCTGTATTTCCCTTTACATCTGTACAAATATCAGATAATCTATCAACCACTATTCTATTATATTGATTAATGGGTATAAACCTGTATGTTTTGAGCATTCCTTTCGTATCAATAAAGTCAGTTAATAAAATACTTAAATTCATATGTATCCTCCCTACACTTTGCCTTTTGCGAAAAAGTATCCCTTTTGCCAAAATGTATATCAACAATTCCAAAAATCTTACCCCTGGGGTAAATCCGTTTCCGCATGTGTCTTCTGCGGAAACTGAAACACACAACCCTTTTTGCCCCAAATCGGCGCAATCCTTTGATTTATTGGGCTTTTCTTGACAGAAGGCACACCGTCTCAACTGTATTACCACTTTCCCACAAAATCTAACCTTGACGATGCCATCCACAAATATCATTTAGCGAACATACATCTCTTATTATATTTATTTCAGATGAATAATAACCTGCATCCATTAATGAATCCTAAACTCATCCAAAATAACAGCCGCCTGCTCATAATTTAAATTAATCAATATTTCAAGTATATCTTCATATGCTTCAATAAGTTCTTGATCCTGTTTAATTTTATCACTATATGTAATAAAAGATTTAAGGATAATCAACTGTACTATTGCTTCTTGTTCTCTTATTGATTTTTTAAATTTATTTACCTCAGATTTTGCATTTTGAAAGCTATTTCTAATAGAAATTAATATTTCTGGCAGCAATTCATCCATATGCATTTGGTAAATCGTTCTCAACAGTTCCTTTATGTGATATTTTCCATACTTTGTAAATTGCTTATTCAAAAATTGCTTATCTACGTATGAATAATTTGTTTTGATTTTACTCCAGTCTCCCGTGCAATATCTCGTTACAGAAAGCATAAGAGATTTATATAACTGTATTCGAACATACTCCTCATCAATGTCATTTACTTTTTTCTCAATATATAGAATTTTCTTTTTACATATATTTCTTCTTTTTGAGTCAACATATGAGTCAAAAAATTCACATAAAAAATTGCCAAAGATATCTTGATAGAACTCAATTGTATCTGTTGTAAATTTTGTAAAATCAATCTCTTCAAATAATATATCGATTGCCATTTTTGCATCATTTTGGGTTTGAATCATTTCCCGCTGAAACAGCTCTATGATTTCATGTTCTTGGTAAACATCAAAAATTTCGTGAGCATTATAATTTCTTTTAGTATATTTCCAAATATCAATCACACATAGCAAAATTTCATGAATAACCATTCTAAAAGATTCATTCGTAAAATTTAGGCCGCAATTTGCAACATAGCATATTGTAGATATATCATAGTTACTCATATCAAAAACATCTATCTCTAAAGATTCTTCCTGCAGCAGATACCTATCTATTATCTCCTCTTCGCGACTAGTATAACAATTTCCATCATCATCTTTGATATAACGATCTATTCCTGACAACTTAGGTTGCATATTAGGATTAAATATAAACTCCTTATCTTTCTTACTCACTTTCAAATAATTAGCATTATATTTTTGATGTTCCATCTGATCTTCAGATAATTTAATAATTGTATTAAATACCGCTTGTGCCAAAGTCTCGTGATTAGCTAAATATCTCTTCACGTATTTAGCCATTTCATCAATAACACCATGTTGCCCCTTATACATCAAACAATCCAACACAATTTTCTTTATTTTATTTTTTATCCCAATAGCAACGTCATTTTCCAATTGATTCAATAAAACTGGCATAAGTGCAATATCTGCCAAAAAGCTTCCATTAGAAAACAATTTCTCTATTCCGTTAATCCATATTGTGCAAAACTTTTCTCTTTTCTCATTTTCTAATTCTTGATGATTTATTGCACTAGCAATTAAAAGTATCAAAAGATTTTCATATTGAAATGCCATATCAGTATCCTTCATCAATTCTAAAATAACTTTAATTGCATCAAGAGTTGATGGCAAGTCAATCTGCCCAGACACCATATTATCATTACACTTTTTAATCGCCGCATTTAATCTCTGCTTAGGTTTATTGAATTCTTCTTGTCTTAGAACAATTTTTTCTGCTTCCCCTGATATTTGGGGTTCTAACATAATTATATTGTCGGTTATCTTGGTTGCTTTTGCACCACGCATATCCATTTTTTGAATCTGTAAATAGTCCTGTGCATTTTCTGCATCATTTTTTATAATTGAATATAAATAATCAAGAATTCCATAGCATTTATCCTGAACCATTGAATCAAAATATATCTGTGTATGAGATACATATTCTTGTATACTCAAATCACATTTTTTATCCAACTCATATCTATCTTTAAGCTCAGGTATCCCCATGGTCTTAAGAATTTGCCTTTCGAGCAACTCTTTTGTCAGATTTTTTTTGTACAACATATATCTTGTGGTATCCCAATGAACAAGTTCTATGCTTGTAGCCAAATCCAAAGCATAACCCGGTAATTCGTTTTCAAAGTGCATTCCTATACTCTCAATGATTGTAAGCAATACTATATTATTTGATTTTGAATAAATAGTTTCTTTGACATAATTTGCAAATGCAACAGTGAATTCCTGATCCTTTTTACAAATCTCCAAACTGCTTATTATAGCCTCTTTAAGACAAAAAATAACATCTCCTATTAAGGTAGGTACATTGTGATCTCTAATCCCTGCAAGCCACATGTTTCCATTTCCCCAATATTCCTTTATTGCATTACTCTCACTAATTTTTACTTTGATTTTTATTACATATTCAGGATTATTAGTTGCATATTCTAATATTACCCTATTTATAAATTGAATTGCCCAATGAAATCCCACTTTAAAATTCAATCGAAACAGATTCCATAAAAATGCATTCTCGTACACTGTTCTATATAAATAATTATAATGTTCAGCTTTCTCACTTAATCCATATTCAAAACCCTTAGACAGTCTATCGGCTCTATAGAAATCAAATTCCTCTGCATCTACTTTTCCACGTAACCATAGTATATCAGCTATCGAACACAATTCGCTTGCTAATCCAGTTACCAAAGCAGGATAAGCATTCTTCAATGTCCATTCCATAATATCTTCTGACTTACGCATACTTTTTCTATTTCCATTAATATAATTATTAATCAATGTATTAAAAAACTTTTTTAACCACTCTTCTGAGTTATCTGCCATTCGATAAAGTGCTTCCAAGCAAGACGATATTTCATCTATGATTTTATAATAGTTTTCTTGCTCAGATTCCTGCAACGAATATTCCACATAATATTCCATCATAGCGCATGCATCTGAAGCAATAACTGCCACTTTATCTTCTTGTTTCGCATAATCCAAGCATAACTTAACTATATCATCTCTTCCGATTATATTTTTCTTATATATTTCTTCGTTTTTCAAAAGTCGAATAATACATGGTCTTCCATTACCAATTGGGGACAATTTCATTTGTGGTGATTCTTGTCTAATATGTAATAACTCACCTTCAAATGCGAACAAATTAATATTCTTCACAAAGTCGAACAACATGCCTTGTTCCAGAATCTCCGACCCTTGTTCTTCGAAATAATTATCACAAAACCTTGACTTAACAATTCCAATTTCTGTTTGCCTTTTCCAACTTTGCGGAATCTCATCAGAAAAAGTAAGGCTATATAAAAACTTATCTCTATTTACCTGTATAAACATTTTATTTGAAATCCAAATCTGATACCGTCTATACACACATCGCCCAAGATTTTCTATTTCATCATAGAAGGTCTTATACTTCCCTTTGCACAAATCAAAAGCTTTATCAAAATAATGTTCAAAGCAAATATCTTCGAAAATATCATATTTCAGTCTAATATAATCTCCTTGTTGAGCAATTACACCTTCTGAAAGCAATGCATGCATTATGTCTCTATCTATATCGTCCTTATGAATACCCAACATAAATTTTCTAGCTCTTTCAAACACAATCTTCTCAACAGTTTCAATAACTTTGTTACTGAGTATGCCATACATTCGAGATTTTTCCTCCAAACATATTATGTTTTTCCAAATATATTCTCTTAGAGAATTTTCATCACCTATATTATCAATATCCATCGAATTACTAACTATCAAGTTTATATAAAAGGGCGATTTTAATAAATCAACATATGAATTTGTTTTATACATTTTATGAATAATCGGATATTGCTTCATAAGCAATGCAAGTTCATCTTCTGTTATATCGCCAACTTCATAAATTTTTATTGAAAAATTTGTTTCCAGTTTAATAAAAGCATTTTTATCACTCGTTCTACAAGATGTTACTATGTACACATTTTGATATTCTGCCGCCATATCATACAAATACTGTAATAATTCAAATTTTGTTTCGGCACAGTCCGCAATAAACTCGAGAGCATCAATAAAGAATATTAATTTCTTTCCATTAATACACTCTAAAACGTCTTGGATACAGCAACCCCAAATGTCGTCAATATGACTTTCTTCCAAAAATCTTTCAGCACGAGCATATAAAACCAATTTTTCATTTTCAACATATTTTTTGCATAAAACAGATTTACCGCTACCAGCTCCACCTTGTATTGAAATATATCGCTCATTGTCTTTTGTTATTTTTTCAAGAAATTCATTTCTATCGATTTCATACTCTCCGTTAATCAATCCTTCAATATTTTTCAACCCTGAATTACTAAGTTCCAATGCACCTTTAAATTTTCTGATATTAATATTAAAGTTCTCATACTCATCCTTTAATACCTTGTATAATTTCTTCTGAAAATTAAGATCATTTTGTGCTTTAGTTATAATATCATTTGTAGTAATCAAATTATCTTTAATAGTAAATGAAATACTCCCAATTTGATTATCCCCACTATACTCTCTCACCTTATCAATACTATTATTACTAAGTACAAAAAATACAATATTCTTTAAGTCCGAGCATTTTTTATCTTTTGAATCCCTTATCTTTTCCAATGTAGTTTTTATTTTTGTTGGTACATCTTGTACAGTACTTACCTGCACTAAAAGTTCTCTGTTTTCTGATATCAAATCTACATATGGATAAGTTGCCGTCTCGTCATTCAGATTACTAAACTTCTGTCCGAACCATACATTACATACCTCAATCGCAAATAACTCAAACATTTTTGCAGCATCAAATAATCCGTTTTTATTTGCCATTTTGATTTTTTCATCATATGAAGACATATATTCAATTATGAAACCCATTCTTTCGTTTGAATTCAACATATATTCAATGCTCCTTATCCGTTAGTTTCTTTTAAAATATTTACCTAAGTTCATTCTCAATTTCTTCTATCGTTGGCATAGAAGCTCTATATTCCACAGGCAATAAATTTGACAACTTATACTCAGATATTCCTATCGGTTCTTTTGAACTATTTACCGCATATTTTGCAAGGATATTATTTTTGCTTTTGCATATAATCAGACCAATTGTTTTTGCATCAAAATCTGTCTTGACCAAATCATCCACAATATTCACATATGTACCAATCTGTCCAATGTCTCTCGATGTAAAAGCTACTATTTTAACTTCAACAACAACGTAACAATGCAAATACAGATGATAAAATAAAAGATCTATTTTTTCCTCTGTTCCTTCAATCGGTATTGTATATTCTCTTCCAACAAAAGCAAACCCTTTTCCAAGTTCCATAAGAAATTTTGTGATGTTGTCCATCAATGCGTCTTTTAACTCTTTCTCACTATAATCTTCTCTGATTGCTACGAAGTCGAAATTATATGGATCCTTTGTTATTTCCTGTGCAAGGTCGCTTTGTGGTTCAGGCAATGCGTATTCAAAGTTTGAAATTGCTTTTCCCTGACGCTCATATAAATCGGTATCAAGAAAATTTAAAAGTACTGCCCTTGACCAATTATTTAAAATCGTTTTCTTCACAAAAAATATTGATTTTTCCCTGTCCAATTTACATTTATCAATGATAGCTCTATGATGTCCCCACGGAATCGAAAACAATTCTTTATCCGATAAATCTCCCACAAGTTGTGGAACATTTATTGAATCCTCTTTGCTCTTCAATTCTTCCACAAATTGTGGAAGAATTGGATCACTGTACAATTCATAAAATTTCTTCATATATCTGAGATTCGAACTTGATAAGCCTTGAACCCCTGGCAAAATTGTTCTCATATCTTTACTTAAATTAACAAAAAATCCACTGCCCCACTTACTTTCAGCCGACTTTTCTACAATATCTCTTCCTATAGACCAATAGAAACCAATCATTTCCTGATTAACAGAAACAGATGCCTTAATCTGTCTCTGTTTATAGCGTTTTCCTATGTCCTCAATCCACTTCCTATACTCTTCATCCATTTTTATAAGTTGATTCATGTAAACCCCTTTCAGAATTCTGTTTTTTCCCACATCTCTTTATAGGCATTGACATAAAAATTTATACATCCAGGATATGTGTATACAAATCTTCTGCACAACTTTTTATACAATTCCAGCATACTCGCATCATCTGCGAAATCTAATAAGTAATCGAGACAATGAGACAATTCTTCTTCTGATACCTCTCTGTTGCACAATTCCTCCACTATGGGTAAATATATTTCATATGCCTGCTGTCTAATCTTGTTGAGCTCAATTACCGCGCTAAATATATCATTTCCCATTCCATTTGACCTCCAAATAACTGATATAATTTCTTCAATAGTTGTTATAATCAAAGCTCACAGTAAATAACATATAAATAACGCTCATATTAAATCACCCCAAAATGTTTTAATGCATCCTTTATCGCTTCTACTTTCTCCGCCGTCGGATGCCTTCTCGGCTGTTTCAACTCTTCTACCATATTAGGTGCATCATACATCGGCAATCCTAAATTTCTTTTTACCTCTGCGATATATGCCGTATGTACTTTGAAGCCATATTTTTCTTCAATATATTCTTGTATCATTTTATATGTAACCCTTGGAGCCGGCTGATATTGCTTTGCCCGCTCCGCAATTTTATCTAAAGGTACCTTTTCTTCACCTTCTCCAAATTCAACTTTCACATCTATATGGCTATCTGGTGACTTGTGGGACAAGAGCACGATGCTTTCAACGTGCACAGTCTGAGGGAATTGGTCAACTCCACACACTTTCTTTAACTCATATCCATTATCACACAAGAATCTCAAATCCCTTGCAAGTGTCGCACTGTCGCAACTTACATAAACCACTCGTTTGGGCTGCATCTTAAGAATTGTTTTAAGCAACATCGCATCACAGCCTTTACGTGGTGGATCAACAACGATCACATCCGCATAAACACCATTTTTCTCATATTCTCTCGGCAGAACTTCCTCTGCTTTTCCAACAAAAAATTCCACATTCTCGATATGATTGATCTGTGCATTTCTCTTTGCGTCTTCAATTGCTGCCGGAACAATCTCCACACCACGGACAAACTTTGCCTTCTGCGCAAGGAACAGAGAAATCGTCCCAATTCCACAATACAGATCCCATACCGTTTCTTCACCATGAAGATCCGCATATTCCAGTGCTTTGGAATACAACTTCCAGGTCTGCTGTGGATTTACCTGGAAAAATGAAAGCGGTGAAATCTCATAGGAAATATCGCCAATTTTATCTGTGATATATTCTTTTCCCCAAATAGTCTTGACCTTGTCACCAAGGATCACATTACTTCGCTTTTTATTCATATTCAGAGAAATACTGGTCATTCCTGGAATCTCACAAAGTTTCTCAACCAGTTCCCTCTGATGTGGAAGATCCTGTCCATTGATAATCAGACAAACCATCAGTTCGCCGGTAAAAAATCCATAACGGACAAAAATATGCCGCACCAGCCCCTTACCGGTTACCTCGTCATATGGCGCGATATTATATTTTTCCATATGTGCTATCACACGGTCAAGTACATCTTTATTCTCTGGGATTCCAAGCGCACAGTCACGGTTTTCAATAATAGCGTGTGTACGTCCAGCATAAAAACCAGTGACAATTTTTCCTTCTTTATTTCTGCCTACCGGAAACTGAGCCTTATTACGATAATGATAAGGTTCATCCATTCCAATCAATGGTTCCATCGGAAGATTTGTGAACCCACCAATACGTTCCAGATGACCTCTTAATTTTTTCTCTTTAAACACTTTCTGTTCTTCGTATGAGACAGCCTGGAGCTGGCAGCCACCACACTGGCGGGCAGACAGACACACCGGTTCTACGCGGTATGGCGATGGTTTCAGAATCTCCATCAACCGTCCATAACCGTAATTCTTTTTGGCTTTCATGATCTTAGCCATAATAGTATCTCCAATGACTGCGTCTTTTACAAAAACAGTGAAGCCATCAGCTTTGCCAATGCCTTCACCATCTGTTCCGCAATCCACAATCTCTAACGTAACAATGTCATTTTTACGATATTCCATGAGGATCAAACGTCTCCTGTCCTTCTCAGATTTGATTCAAAAAGTCTGTTATATCCAAGCCACTCTTTCTTACCTTTATCTGCTGCAAAGATTTCTGTCAGTGTCTCCATACGGGCATCTGTATTGTCAGCAAGATTCAATGCCACCGCTTCTGCCAGTGCCGGTTTCTTCGGAGAACCATATTCCAGTTCACCATGATGCGCCAGAATACAGTGCACCAGTTGGTTTTCCAGCATTTCCGGAAAATCCGGAATTTCTTTTGCCAGGTCATGTATCATCTGTGCGCCAATAATAATATGACCAAGAAGCTGTCCTTCATCAGTATAATCATTCAGCGGAAAAGAGGAAAGCTCCTTCGTCTTACCAACATCATGAAGAAGTGCTGCTGTGATCAGCAGATCTCTTTTAAGAAGCGGATAAGCACTTGCCATATAGTCACAGAGTTTTGTTACGCTTAAAGTATGCTCCATCAGTCCACCGATAAATCCATGATGGACAGTTTTTGCCGCAGAATGTTCTTGGAAAGATTTCAAAAACTCTTTATCTTCTACAAAAAGTTTATTCAGTAGTGCTGACAGGTATCTGTTCTTCACTGTTTTTATCATAGCCAACAGCTGTCCGTACATATCATCTGTACTGTTTTCACTGACCGGAAGATAGTCTGCCGGATCGTACTCACCTTCCTGTGCTTTTCGAACTCTCTTAATGTTCAACTGCATAGCTCCTGCAAAAGTTGTCACATCTCCGACTACATCAATATAATCCAATGCATCAAAATCATCGATTCCCAATGAATTCGGATCCCAGATTTTGCCATCCAACACCCCTGTTTTGTCCTGTAAAATCAGATTTTCATATGGCTTTCCGTTCTTTGTCATTGCCGACTGTTTCTGTTTGCAAAGGTAGATTCCGTTAAGACGGTCTCCCTCATGTAATTCGTTAATAAAACGCATATACTGTTTCTCTTTTCTTTCTATTTTTCTTTGATCAATACATTTAATTCTACATTTACATATGTACCATAGGGATTCTTACGATATACTTCAAGCTTGACTCTTGATCCTTTGACCAGACTCTGAAGAATCGCCGAATACCTATTCATGGAACTGATTTCTTTTCCGTTCAATGCATGAACAATATCTGCATTCTGTACTCCTGCCGTCATAGCCGGTGAATCTTCTTCCACCGCATCTACATATACGCCTCGTGGAATGTCCAGATTTTCAGACTGATATTTTGAAATCGTTGTACCCTGAATTCCAATATAGCAGATATCCTCACCATTTGCCATACCTTCCAGAAGTGGACGCAGCTGTGCTGCTTCAACAGCTCGAATCACGCTGCTGTTTTCATTTTCCTGACTGCAGATGATTCCTACAACTTCACCGGACATATTCAGAAGAATTCCTCCTCCGTCCTCACTTCCTACCATATTTGTTGTAAGCATTCCATATTCTTCATCCGCAATTTTCATGCTGCCCGTTACAGAAGTAACCATACCACTGACCAGTGAGTCATAATCCCCAGTTGGACTACCGATTGCAATAACATCATCCATTTGCTCCATGTTATCTTCCGTGGCAAGTACAGCCTCAGAAATCTCATCTTTTGTAGAATCGTTTAACTCTGTGAATGGAACGCGGAACACATAAAAGCCTGTCCGGACATCTTTCTTACACAGCTGTGCATCTGCCATATCTCCATTTGAAAATGTCACCTGAAAATTTCCTGCATCATTCATTCTGTCGGAATATGTCATGATGTAAAAAGCTTCCGTATTTTTTAGGAAAACAAAACCTTCTTCTTCTCCGTATTTCAAGAACGAATCATCCAGTAGATCTGAATCTGTACCGAGTGCTGCTATTCGCACAAGTGCTCTGCGCGGTGTCTCAGATACTTTTCTCACCTGTTCAGCCCATGTACCCGACTTTTCATCCTCTGCATCTATCTCTGTTGAAGGTTTAGTATTTGCCAGTGCTGTTGAAGTGTTTTCATCCTCTGCTTCATCCACACGTGAAGCAGCTGTAACAGATGGCCCCAATGTAACATCGGTATACTGTTCCGAATGTTTTCTCAAAGACGGTGCTACTTCTGGCAAAATCAGTGCTGCAGTGCCTGCCGCACAGCCACCAAAAATCACTCCACATACTGCTGCTGTCAGGAACTTATGCAGCAACATTTTCCTGTCCGCTGGACGCTCTTTTATTGTTTCCTTTATGAAAGGGTAATTCTCCGAAGATGGCTCTTTGTCATTTCGTTTTACCATAAGAATTCTCCTATAAATTCCAACCTGATAATTCGGGTTATATTTTAGCAAAATTTTATGAAGTTTTTATGAACAATTCTTTTCCATTTTTCGTCATGTTTTATCAAGTGCATTTTTCCTTGTATTTACGGGCTTTTCGGGACTTTTCATTCGTCTTTTCGTTCCGTCTTTGTTCATCACGTTCCTTTTAAATGTCACAAAATTTGCCACAAAAATTGTCACAATAAAAAAAGCTATTGCCTGGTAAAGACAACAGCTTTCTGATTCTATCCTATTTTCACGACTTTTGCAGCCTCCGGATCTACTTCCAGCCTTCCATCTTTTCCTTTTTTATAGCCATATCTGGCATTTACTGGAAGGCGTGTACCATTTCTCGTTCTTGTCTGCAATGCTGATGAAATTTTCTTAATAGAATAAAACTCTTTTTTCTACAAATATTTTTATATTATATCATCCACACATGAAATCAAATACATA
>OLVT01002653.1_pt1 | contig 11836 bp, 9 predicted proteins | sample 1673241 | NCBI WGS metagenome assembly OLVT01 (sample SAMEA3178936, study PRJEB25190) | human gut metagenome | biome: human gut; feature: human-associated habitat; material: faeces | place: Austria | collected 2013 | reverse complement strand
CACCCCCGTTCCCCAAGGCATGCGGCTGTACTGATTGAGCCCAGCTATCGAATGCGGTAGTTGGAGCCTCGTTGGGTCATGATGAGGCCGGCGCGGGTGAGCTCCTTATCCAGTGTGTAGAGGGCGTTCTTGAGTAAGCCCTGTTGCTCGAAGAATGGGCCGCCGATAAGTTTGACCAACTCGTTGGTGTTGACGAACTGGCCATCAGCCTTGACCAGCGCTTCAAGCAAACTGTATTCCAGACGGGACAGTGAGATTGCGCTGTGAGTGGATGCGTAGTAGGCCTTGTGATTCGTGGTGTCCAACGTGAGATTGCCACGAATGATCATGGCGGGGGAGTCGGTGGCAAGCGAGCCGACGTATGAGAGCAGTTCGCCATCGGAGAATGGTTTGCTCAGCGCGGCATCTGGGCGTCGTATGTTAGCTTGTGCGCTAGAGGCAGCATTGTCCGAGCGTTGTTCGGCTTCGGCATCTGAGTTGTTTGCGCGTGAATTCGCGCTGAAGGAGCTGTAGGGCGTCTCTTCGATAGGGGCGTACTCGTCAGGCAGCGCTCGCCAAGGGATTCGATGAGCTGCTCGGTGGAAATGCCGAGCAGGGATTCATCAAGAATCACTGCGTCAAATGACTCCTTGGCGACAGCGGCGAGCGCGATACTACCGGTGCTTGCCAAAGACACCTCATGACGACCGGCAAGCAGGGCACCATGAATGGCGTGGGCCAACGGTTCATTGGATACGGCAACCAGTAGTCTCATCGCCACCTCCTTAATGCTTAGTGCAGGCCGGGTTTAGGGTCTCTTCTCTATTGTTTGGCTCACTATCGTTCGCTCCTCGCCTACAAACACCCCACTGGGGTGTTTGCTTTACGGCTCGGCCCATCAGAGGGAGCTTAATTGAGGTTACGCAATGAAGGCGATGGGGGAGGCGAGGTCTACTCCGGAACCGTCTCGGCGCATATCGGGCTTGGGAAGCTCGACCGGAGAGCCTGCGGATGTAGAGGCGTGCAACGGGTAGAGGCCCACCCAGGCAAGAATCAGCGTGTTCTGGCCCTTCAGGAATCGCTGGGAACGCACGCCGCCGGTAGCGCGACCCTTGGTGGGGTACATTTCCAGCGGAGTGACCTTCGCCGCGCCGTTTTCGGTGCCGGGCAGTGCATCGGAATCGCCGGCCACGGTGAGCACCACTGCACCGGATCCGGAAGTCAAGCCGTTCTCGCCCTCTTCATAGGTCCATGCCACCTTGCCGGCGGGAACCACGTTGAAGGCCGCCACACGGGCGCCCTCGGCCAGCTTGATGCCGGCCATACCGCCCGCAGTACGACCCTGCGGGCGCACGTTCTTCGCCTCAAAGGTCAGTAGCGAGGAATCGGAGGAGATGAACACCAGACGGTCGTCATCCTCGGCCACGGCGGCGAATACCACTTCGTCGCCATCTTTCAGATCAATGACGGGCCAAGAATCCATGGTGGTGGGTGCCTCACGATTCCAACGCTTGATGACACCGTTACGGGTACCGATAGCCAGCGACGGCAACGGCTTGGCCTCGGCGGCCCCGCCATCCTCGCTCTCGTCCTTGGCACTGGTCTTGCCGGACGTCGGCTGCTCCATGGCAATCGCCGTAATCACACGCTCACCGCGAATCGGATCGGTGGATTCGGTCATGCCGATCAGTTCGTCGGCCTGAACTCCTCCCTTCAGCGACAATGTGGCGGCAGCGGGCAAGGCAGGCAAATCAACCACATGCGCGAGCACCAGGCGGCCGGCCGACGTGACCAGCCCATACGTAGCGCGCGTGGAAGTCTCGAAGATTGTGGTGATCTGATCGTCTCTCAAACGCTCATCGGAAGTGGATCGTGCATTGAACACGTCCATCGCGCTTGGCGTGGTACGGGCAATCAAACCGGTAGCGCTCATCATCACCACGCACGGCTCGTCCTCGATCTTCAAGGCTCCGGTCAGCGTGGACTGTTCGCCGGTCTTCTTGGCCGCAGCTGCGGCTGCGGCCACATCGGCTTCGGCGGAGGAGATCGTAGTGGCGGCCTTCACCGCTTCGAGCGCGGACTTGGACACGCCCGAAGCCCCGGCACCCTGCGCCACGACCGGCGTCAACGTGCCATCCGGGTCGGCATCCAGCAGCACGGTACGGCGCGGCGAGCCCCACTTGGCGACCGCTTCGTCCATCTCGTCGGTGACCACCTGGTCGAGCGCCTCGGCGGAGGCCAGGATCCGGGTCAGCTCCTCGATACGCTTCTTCAGATCATCGCGTTCGGCCTCAAGCTCGATACGGTTCATCTTGGTCAGTCGGCGCAGACGCAGGTCGAGGATGTACTGAGCCTGGACCTCGTCCAAATCGAAAACGACCATCAAACGGCTCTTCGCGGCATCCGCATCATCCGAGGTGCGGATTACCTGAATCACCTCGTCGATGTCCAACATGGCCAGCAGCAGGCCCTCGACCAGGTGCAGGCGCTCCAGCGCCTTCTTCTTGCGATATTCACTGCGGCGGCGAATCACCACACGGCGGTGGTCCACCCACACCTGAAGCATCTCCTTCAGACCCATCGTGTGCGGGCGGCCCTCCACCAACGCCACGTTGTTCATGGCGAAGTTGTCTTGCAACGGTGTGTGCTTGAACAACTGCACCAGAACCGCATGCGGGTCGAAACCAGTCTTGATCTCGATGACGATACGCGTGCCGTTATGACGATCGGTCAGATCGAACGCGCCGGAAATCCCCTCCAGCTTGCGGTTCTTCACACCGTCGGAAATACGTTCGATTACCTTCTCCGGGCCCACCATGTACGGCAGCTCGGTGACCACGATGGCCTGCTTGCGGGCCGTGACATGCTCGATATGCGTGGCGGCGCGCGTGGTGAGCGTACCACGGCCAGTGGCATAGGCCTCACGGATGCCGTCGCGGCCGATGATCGTGCCGCCGGTGGGCCAGTCGGGGCCGGGCACGTAGCGCATCAGCTGTTCCAGGGTGGCGTCCGAATGCGCCATGAGGAACTTGGCGGCGTTTACCACCTCGCCCAGATTGTGGGTGGCCAGGTTCGTGGCCATGCCCACGGCGATGCCCGAGCCGCCGTTGACCAGCAGATTCGGGATGGCGGCCGGCAGCACGGTCGGTTCCTTGAGCTTGTTGTCATAGTTCGGCGTGAAGTCGACGGTGTCCTCATCGATATCCGCGTTCATGCCGAGAGCGGCTGGGCCAAGCCTGGCCTCGGTGTAACGGGAGGCCGCAGGGCCGTCATCCAGCGAGCCGAAGTTGCCGTGGCCGTCTACCAGCGGCAGACGCATCGCGAACGGCTGTGCCAAACGCACCATGGCCTCGTAGATCGCGGAATCACCGTGCGGGTGGAGCTTGCCCATCACCTCGCCCACCACGCGGGCGGACTTCATATATGGGCGGTCGGGAGTCAGGTTCATCTCGCCCATCTGGTAGACGATGCGGCGCTGCACCGGCTTCAAGCCATCGCGCGCATCGGGCAGTGCGCGTGCGTAAATCACCGAATACGCATACTCGAGGAAGGACTTGCTCATCTCCTCGTTCAGCGGTGTCTCGACGATATGCTCCTTGACCGTGCGCGGATCGTAGGTTTGCGCGGACGGTTTGCGGTGTGATGCCATGAAACTCCCTTTCGAACGCCCCCATATTAGCGGGAGGGCGCGAAACAGTGCGCAGAGAACGGTTCTCGATAACAACTGTGCGCTGGTTTCGGTGCGCCAATCGCACATGTTTGCCGATAAAACGGCGTGATTCCAGTGTTTCAGTCGATGTGCGTTTGTTTGATTATGTGCGTTGGAGCGCACAGTTGTTATTGAGAACCGTTCTCTGCGCACTGAGCCAAGGGGAGGGGTGCTACTTGAATGGGCAACTATGAGTGTTGAGACGCCGGATATGGACGAGTTGCTGCGGCTGGTGCCCACAGTGGGCTATGGGGATGACGCCCCGGCCGATCGGCGTGGGGGAGCACTGCACCTGTCCGCCGTGCTGCCCGCCTTGTCCGCCGCCATCGGACATCCGACCCCCACCAAGGTCCACGCCGATCCCAAGGCCTGCCAGCGCGCATTGGGGCTGCCCGATGCCGAATCGGCCATCGTGGTGCTCGTGGACGGCCTGGGCTACTGGAACCTCGCCATGCGCCTCGGCCACGCGCCCTATCTGCGTTCGCTGATGAACGAAAGCGCCAATCAGCGTCCCATCGCTACCTGCGCTCCAAGCACCACTGTGGCGGCCATGGCCGCATTCGGTACCGGAACCTGCCCGGGACTGACCGCAATGGCGGGCTATACGCAGCTCGAACCCGCCAGCCATAAGCTCATCCAACTCATCCAGTTCAAAGACGCGCTGGCACCCAAACCAGCCAATCCGCACATTCCTGTGCCGCCCATGGTCGATCCGCTCGACCTGCAGCGCGAGGAGACGGTGTTCGAGAAACTTGCGGCTCAAGAGGTGCGCGTCACGAGCTCGGGGTTGCCCAAGTTCTCCAAATCGCCATTGACCGAAGCCGCATTGCGAGGCACCGACTATCAAGGCAACGTCACCCCACGCGATCGTGTGCTGGCCGCCGCACGCGCCTCCCGCACCCCCGGCCTGACCTACCTGTACATCCGTGACGCCGACAAAGTCGGCCACAATTACGGGTGGGATTCCGAACACTGGGTGGCCGCATTCGAACATATCGACGCCCAGCTCGCGCTCCTGAAACGCAGCGCACCCAAAGGCACGCTGATCGTCATCGTAGCCGACCACGGCATGGTGCAAACCGACATGGACCAGCGGATTGACATCGCCGTTGAACCGCAGCTCACCCGAGGCGTGTCACTGGTCGGGGGGGAGCCGCGCTCGCTGATGCTGTATGCCGAGCCGGATGAACGACCTGAGGATATAGCTTGCCGGTGGCGCGATTGTCTGCAAGACCGAGCCTTGGTGCGGACCAAGGATGAGGCCATCGCGGACGGATTGTTTGGACCGGTCTGCGAGCGAGTCCGGCCAATGCTCGGCGATGTGGTCGTGCAGGCAGCGGGAGCCGTGACCCTCGTCGATTCGCGTACGCAAGGAGACAAGGCCACCCACCTGCCGAGCGTGCATGGCTCCCAAACAGCATTGGAAATGGATATTCCCTGCCTGATCGATATGGCCTGATTCGGAAATTCAGTCTCCGAACAGAATCTCGTCCCAGCTTGGTACGGCCGAACGTCCTGATTTACGCTTGGCCGGTTTGGCTGGTGCCTCATGTTCGGTGGCGGCGGATTCGGCCGCCCGCTCCTGCTCGGTGGCTACTAGCTGTGCATTGGGGCCACTCCGTATGGTCTTGTCCGAAACATTGTCAGAGCCCTGCTCTGGTGCCGTGGCAGGCGATTGCTGTAATCCTGCGGCAGATGGCGAAACAGATCCGGCGGTCTGCGAAGAGACCGGACTGGGGGCCGTAGTGCCATGAGCCTGGGTCGTGGCCGGTGAGATGGACGTGGATAGATCCACTGGGGGCATGGAACCTGTGGAAGTGACAGAGGGCCGGATTGCGGCAGGCCGTGCGGCCGGAATCGAAGGCGTAGGAGCCGCCCAAGCAGACACGGCGCGCTCGATACGCGCGGAGCGTACGGAGTCGCCGGGCAGTTCGGGAATCGTCGGCTTGAGTTTGGAATCCGTGGCTGATTCCGGATTCTGTTCGCCGAGCAGTTTTCGAGCGGCATTGTTCAGGCTCATCACGGAATTGTCGTGCATATTCCACGTCCATTCGGCATGGATCTCACGGCCCGCGGAAGTGAATATCGCCACGATGCGCCAAGGCTCAAGTCCACGTCGGGTGGATTTCCAGGTCACTGATTCCATGCCGATTCCCGCAGAGGCCAGCGTGCGTTCCACCAGTTCGCTGATGGTGCGCACCCTGCTGTCTTTGGGTGCCGCCACGGCAAGGAACTGTTCGATGGCATACTGTTTCTCGGTCTCCACAGCCATGGAGAAACGACGTACCAGCATTTCGCTCAGATGATATTTCTCCGCGACACGGGCCGGATCGGCACCGGCGCGAATCAGCGACTGTATCTGGGAAATCGGCAAAGTGGACTGCTGATGCGGCTGGGGAGCCTGTCGCATCTCGCTTCTGACCTGCTTGGCCTCAAGAATCGCCCGTTCGAGCGTGTCGTCCACGCTCACAGCCATTTCCCTGCCGCCAAGGGAGAATACGAGGTCCCCCGTCTTGCTCACGCGCACGAAACGGGCTTTTTCAAGCCGATCATCTGGCATATTCGCACCACTTTCCGTCGCAAAGACATTACTTCTTTTAAGTATGCCCCACGTGTCGAACTTTACGAGTATTTCAAATCGTGTATCCTATGGGCGAGTACGGCGCTGACCGTGCTATATATATCGACTTACGAACCAAAGACGACGAAAGGACCATGATGGCTCAGGATTATGATTCCCCCCGCAACAAGGATGAGGACGAGGAATCGCTGCAGGCGCTGGGGAAGTCCTCGCAGAACGCCTCGAGCGACATCGACGACGATGAGAACGCCATCGCCGAAGACTACGAACTGCCGGGCGCCGATTTGAGCAACGAGGATTCCTCGGTGACCGTCATCCCCATGCAGGGTGACGAGTTCATCTGCTCGCAGTGCTTCCTGGTCAAGCATCGCAGCCAGCTCGCCTACACGGACGAGGATGGCCAGCCGGTGTGTGAGGAGTGCGCCGCCTGATGGCGTTCGACGAGACCTACAACGAGCCCGAATCCACCGAGGTCCTGGTCAAGAGCCTCGACCCCGAACATCCGGCCCAGCTGCACTATGCCCACGCGGGCGATGCCGGTGCCGACCTCATCACCACCGTCGATGTGACGCTGAAGCCTTTTGAACGGGCACTGGTTCCCACCGGCGTGGCCATCGCCCTACCTGCGGGCTACGTGGCGTTGGTGCATCCGCGTTCCGGGCTGGCCGCCAAGCAGGGCGTCACCGTGCTCAACGCGCCTGGCACCGTTGATGCCGGCTACCGTGGCGAGATCAAGGTGCCTCTGATCAACCTCGATCCGAAGCACACCGCCGTCTTCCATCCGGGCGATCGCATCGCTCAATTGGTGATTCAGCGGTATGTTGAGGCTCGGTTCATCCCGGCCGAGACACTGCCCGGATCCGATCGCGCCGAACGCGGGTTCGGTTCGACGGGAGTGGCGTCCTGACCGGATTAGGCCGGTTGAATGACTAAGGTGATGACGGCAACAACGGTTGTGGAACCAATGATGGCGAACAGGTGAATGCACAAGGCTCCGGTTCGCGGCTACAATGAACTTCATGACGAGGGAGGTGACTGGCATGGCAGAGATTGATGGCGAGCAGTACGCCGCCCGTAAGTTGGGTTGTGAGATCAGTGCCGATCCGCTCAATCCGCTGGATCCAATCAAGAAGGTGTGCAAGTCCCATCACCCCGATGAGGATTTGTCCATTCTTGACCGTGCCTACCGGCGTGCTGTCATCCAGCACTCCGCCCAGCGCCGCAAGTCTGGCGAGCCGTACATCATCCACCCGCTGGCCGTTTCCCAGATTCTCGCGGATCTGGGCATGGGCCCGATCGTGGTGGCAGCCGGCCTGTTGCACGACACGGTGGAAGACACCGACTATACGTTGGATCAATGCCGCGCCGAATTCGGCGACACCGTGGCCGGTCTGGTCGATGGCGTTACCAAGCTGAGTCAGCTTGAAGTGGGTGATTCCGCCCAAGCCGAAACCATTCGCAAACTCGTGGTGGCCATGAGCCGCGACGTGCGTACCTTGGTGGTCAAGCTCGCCGACCGCGTACACAACGCTCGCACCTGGCGCTATGTGAAGACCACGTCCGCCCAGAAGAAGGCGCGTGAAACCCTTGACGTGTACGCACCTTTGGCCAACCGACTCGGTATGAACGCCATCAAGACGGAGCTCGAGGAACTGAGCTTCAAGGTGCTCTACCCGAAGATCTACAACGAGATCGTGGTGCTGGTGGCTCGCCGAGCCGGCCAGCGCGATGTGTACCTGAAGCAGATTCTGGCGGAGATCAACGAGGATCTCGACGAGCAGAACATCAAGGCATACGTCACCGGACGCCCGAAGGATTACTTCTCCATCTACCAGAAGATGATTGTGCGCGGCCATGATTTCGCGAACATCTACGATTTGGTCGGTGTGCGCATCATCGTCGACACCATTCAGGACTGCTATGCGGCGCTTGGTGCCGTGCATGCGCGGTGGAACCCGGTTCCCGGCCGATTCAAGGACTACATCGCCATGCCGAAGCTCAATATGTACCAGTCGCTGCACACCACGGTGGTGGGCCCCGGTGGCAAGCCGGTCGAAATCCAGATTCGCACTTGGGACATGCACCGCCGCGCCGAATTCGGCATCGCCGCGCACTGGAAATACAAGGAAAACGGCCAGGCCGGCCGCGCCCTGAGCTCGCCGGACAAGTCCGATCGAAAGCGTGATGAAAACAATCAGGAGCTTTCCGAGGTCGATAACCTCAAATGGATTCAGCAGCTCGCCGACTGGACCAGCGAAACCCCTGATTCCAACGAATTCTTGGGCTCGCTCAAGGAAGACCTTGGCTCGTCCGAAGTCTACGTGTTCACGCCGAAAGGCAAAATCGTATCCCTGCCCGCTCACGCCACGCCGGTCGACTTCGCGTACGCCGTGCACACCGAAGTGGGCCACCGTACGATGGGCGCGCGCGTCAACGGTCGTTTGGTGCCGCTCGACACCACGCTCGATAATGGCGATACCGTCGAAATTCTGACGTCCAAATCCGATACAGCCGGCCCGTCACGCGATTGGCTGAGCTTCGTCAAGAGTCCGAAGGCCCGCAACAAGATTCGTCAGTGGTTCTCCAAGGAGCGTCGTACTGAAGCCATCGAGGAGGGCCGCGACGAGCTGACCCGCGCGATGCGCAAGCGCAATCTGCCGGTCAACACATTGCTTACGCCCGAAGCACTGGTGGGTGTGGCCGACGACCTTAACTTCCCGAACGCGGACGCCGTGTTCGCCGCCATTGGTGACGGACAGGTCTCCACGCAGAACGTCATCTCGCATCTGGTCAAGGATGCGGGTGCCGACGAGGTCGATGAGGAAGTCGAGCAGGAAGTCCTGCCGCTGAAGCCCATGGAACGCAAGGCCTCCAGCAGCTCCACCGGCGTGTCCGTCAAGGGCGTGGGCGATGTGTGGATCAAGCTGGCCCGTTGCTGCATGCCGGTGCCCGGTGACAATATCATCGGCTTCATCACCCGTAATCAGGGCGTATCCGTGCACCGCACCGACTGCCAGAACATGATCGATCTGAAAAACAAGCAGCCTGAGCGTGTGGTCGAAGTCGAATGGACCAGCACCAAGGGCCTGTTCATGGTCAAGATTCAGGTCGAGGCGCTGGATCGACGAAACCTGCTTTCGGACGTGACACGTGTGCTTTCCGACCATGGCGTGAACATCATTTCCGGTACGATCGCCACCGGTTCCGATCGCGTGGCCACCAGCCAGTTCAGCTTCGAAATGGCCGATCCGCAGCATCTCAACTCGTTGCTGGCAGCCGTGCGCAAGATTGATGGCGTGTTCGACGTGTACCGCATCACTGGTGCCAAGGAATCCGCCGAACCTCGACTGCGCAAGATGAAGTAGACCGTTACCTTACTCTGGCTCCCTCTCAGAGAGGGGAGCCAAGAACACGAAAAGGTCCTGACTGGAATACCTGAACTGCGCCCCGATTGTTGGACGTGGTTTATTAAGGGTACCTGATTAGGCTGTGAGGGACATGTTCCGGAATTCCTCCGGGGTGTGTCCCTCCAGTCGTATCTGGCGGCGTTTGGTGTTCCAGTGGATGATGTACGCGTCCAGTTCGTTCTTGAACTGTTCGTATGAGGCGAACTCGCGTCCGGCATAGAACTCGTCCTTGAGGTGGCCGAACACCTGCTCGGTCGCGGCGTTGTCGATGCAGTTGCCCTTTCTGCTCATGGACTGGCGGATGTTCAGTCCCGCGAGCCGGTCGCGCCACCACCGGTGCCGGTACTGCCAGCCCATGTCGGAGTGCAGGATCGGGTCGGCGTCTTCGGGCAGCTTCTCCTCGAGCATGGCGAGCAGGCGCCACTGCTGGGCCATGTCGGGATGCCGGCTGACGTCCCAGGCCACGATCTCCTTGGATCCCATGTCGCATACGGGAGCCGGATACGCCTTGCCGTCGGCGACCCTGAACTCGGTGACGTCCGTGCCCAGCTTCACCCACGGCCGGTCGGCCGTGAAGTCGCGGTTCAGCAGGTTCTCCGCCCTCGCGCCCGTCTCGCCCCGGTACGAGCTGTATTTCCGGTACGGGTTCGGCCTGCGTATCCGGCATTCCAGGCCCATGCGCCTCATGACCTTCAGCACGCTCTTGTGGCTCACCCGCACCCCGAACTCGTGCACGAGGCACATGCGTATCTGCCGGTGGCCGCACCCGTTGGGCGTGCGCGCGAATATCTCGGCGACCATCGGCTCGATGTCCGGCCGGGTCACGGCGGCCGGATGCGACAGAAGATGGTAATACGTGCTTTTCGCCAGCCCGGCCGCCCTGAGCAGGTGCCGGAGCCGATGTCCCAGCCCCGCCAGCATGGAGACGATCACCGTTCTGTCCCGGTTGCCGATCTCCACGCCAGCAGGGCGTCGACTTTTTCCAGGTACGCGACCCTCGCCTTGAGGTACGCGTTCTCCTCCTCAAGGAGCTGTTCCCTTGTGGGAGCCGGCCTCGGCTTGGATTTCGCGCCCCTGGGCCTGCCCTTCGGTTTCGGACGCAGCGCGTCCGGCGCCGGACCGGTACTCGCGGCACCAGCGCTCCAACGGGGCGGGACCCGCGATCCTGTACTTCTCCATGACTTCGGCCTTCGTCAGCCCATGCTCCACATGGTCGCGCACCGCCGCGAGCTTCGTCTCGTAGTCGTATCTCCTGTTGCCTTCGCGTTCTCCCATGAGCGCCGCCTCCCCGCCAAACCGGTATGACAACACCCATTTTCCCGCGGTACTGACGGGCACGCCAAGCCGGCGGGCGAGAGAACGCCTCCCGGCCCCGCCCCGGATCAGGTCAGCGACGACCCGCATGAAACCGTCATCGTAATGACGCCTGCGATCCCTACACATGAGAAACCGCACCTCCGATCATCGAATCTGAATTACTTCAGTCCAACAATCGGGGTGCGGTTCACGTTTTTTCTTGGAGACTGAGCGAAAGGATTATCGTAAGTCCAGCCCCGAGGAACGACAGCGTGTGGTGGAGCTGTACTTCACCACACCGATGACAACCGCCCAGGTAGTCGAGCACCTGGGTTATCCGACCAGACAGTGCCTGAAACGCTGACTGGCGGCGGATCCCCGGTATGCCGGCCATATGACCCAACCCATCATCCCACTGGAGACAAAAGATCAAGGCAATCGAACCGGTGCCGGGTAGCATGCAGCAGAAGCGGGCCGCCGAACGGCTCAGCGCGGGCGTCGGAGCGGTCCACAACTGGGTCAAGGCGTACCGCGAAGGCGGAATGGCCGCGTTGCAGACCAGAAACAGGAACGCCGCGCAGAACGGCAAATGGATTGGCAACGGTGTGTTGGACGGTTGGGGGCTGGTGACGTTTTCTTGGATGAGGTTGGTCACGGGAGAAATGGGATAAGGCATACAGTCGGTCTGGGTATGTAGGATTCGGAGGGAAGAGAGACCACAGACTAGAGGAGAATTGTGAGCGAGAAGAAACAGAGCGCGGAGAACGACAACCGCGTAAACGCCAAACACGGCGCACCGGCACATGGCGGATTCTAGTGGTGGTTGCAACACCTGAGGTTTGAGCGGCCTTCCATGGTCACGTT
>OLVT01002648.1_pt1 | contig 11842 bp, 8 predicted proteins | sample 1673241 | NCBI WGS metagenome assembly OLVT01 (sample SAMEA3178936, study PRJEB25190) | human gut metagenome | biome: human gut; feature: human-associated habitat; material: faeces | place: Austria | collected 2013 | reverse complement strand
ATTCTTGCGGTATGATCATCTCCGCGACACACCTTGTAGAAGGAAGAGAAGGACTCAATGTTTTGATTCTTGATGATAAGATTCCAGCAGGAGCAAAACTGTACTAAGTGAGTAAAAATACTTCGCAATTTGACAACAAAAATTTTCTTTGACAACAATTTGACAACAAATTTGTATTCCAACATGAATCATCATGAAGAATGGTGATTAGTTGTCAGTAATACTACTCCAACAATATAGATTGTTGAGGGCACTTTTTGAAAGAAAAATCTTTCAGAGAGTGCCCTTTTTTTATTCATTAACAATGTCCGTTGTGGTCGAGTAAAAGCTGAAAGGAGAAACAGATTTGAAAACAGAAGATATACGGGATTTATTTAAACTATGTGGCAAAAGAAGATATCCATGTTTACAGTGTGGATGAGTGCTTTATGGATGTCACAAGATACCTTTCCCTGTATCACCTTACAGCGAAAGAAATGGCACAAAAACTGATAGATGCGGTCATGGAAGAAACCGGAATTACAGCAACAGCAGGAATCGGAACCAATCTGTATCTTGCAAAGATCGCAATGGATATTGTGGCAAAACATATAGAGGATCATATCGGAATGCTGGATGAGATCTCTTACCGGGAACAGTTATGGGGACATAAACCATTGAGTGATTTCTGGCGCATTGGTTCTAAAACAGAGAGAAAATTAGCCGGATATGGAATCCAAACGATGGGAGATATCGCACTTGCCTCTATCCAGTCGGAAGACTGGCTGTATAAAATGTTTGGGATCGATGCAGAACTATTGATCGATCATGCATGGGGCTGTGAGTCCTGTAAAATGAGTGATATCAAAAATTATCATACAGAAGAGCATAGTCTTTCCAATGGACAGGTATTGATGAGAAATTACACATTTGAAGAAGCTGCTGTTGTTGTAAGAGAAATGACAGATGTACTGGTTCTGGATCTAGTGGAAAAGGGACTGGTAACGAATTCTGTAACCTTGTGGATCGCTTACGATCATCGTTTTGAGAGGGAGTCATCGAAAGGAACCGTAAGGTTTCCGGATCGTACCAATCGTTCCAGGGAAATAATCGATACAGTAGAAGCGCTTTATCGAAAGATTGCAGATCCACATACCGGGATCAGACGGATAGAGATCATTGCAAATAAGATAACGCCGGAAGGCTATCAGCAATATACTCTTTTCCAGGATTCCATAAAAGCAGAAAAGGAAAGACATCTGCAAGAAGCAGTATTACAGGTGAAAAAGCGTTATGGAAAAAATGCGATCATGCGGGGATCCAATCTGTTGGAATGTTCTACCTACCAGGAAAGAAATAATCAGGTTGGGGGACATCGTGCGTAGGAGGTGGAAGTATGCTGGCAAAGGCTTATCAGAAATATTTATATATTCCGAGACCGGTTTCCAAAAGATATCCTATGGATGTGCAGCACAGAGCGAAGCAATTTGCCCCTTTTGCAGCACTTCGGGGATTTGAAGAGATCGTACGGAAACAGGAAATACTTTATGAACAAAGGAAGATGTTATCCGAAGAACAAAAATGTGGATTGGATAGGCAGCTACAGATGGTTTCTGTTGGAATGAAGATACAGGCAACCTATTTTAAAGAAAGCCGGGAAATGAAACCGGCAGGTCAGTATCATACGATTTGCGGAACCGTTGAATTTTTTGATCCATCCATTCATTTACGGATTGATGATACGATCATTTTGATCCCGGATCTTTGTGAATTATCCGGTGATATATTTGAAGAATTGGAATTACCTTGTTAAATACAATCGGCAGAAATTCTTAGTATCCTGGGTGAGTGGGAATCCGGAGAGAATAAGGATGGATGCGCCAGATCAACAAAGCAGGTCTGGGATTTGATGATCATGCTGTTCGTGCAGCTTTGGCACTTACGGAATGGACAACATGATGCTCATAAGGCGGATTTGATTTCCCTTTGATCCGTTGAGTAATAAAATGGAATTTTTTATTATTGCTTAAAGGAGGAAGCCTATGGGATCAGATGCTATCAGATGGCATGTACATTGCTCTGTATGCGGAGCATTTATTGAAAAAAGCGCACATTGCGATTCAGAAGTAGAGTGCAAGAAATGTAGAAGTACTTTGGAGATTTTAGTAAAAGATGATATTGTTTCAGTACGGCCTTTGCATATCAAAGACGAAAAACTGAAAGAAAGAATGCGGGTATATTCTCAAAAAGTGATGAATTCCCGAAAGGAAACTAAATAAAATGAGCTATTAGGATAAGCGGCGGATTTGGCTGGAACCATCAAGGCTGCACCTGATAGCAAGAGTTTGTCAAGGAGCTGAACCTGACTGGAATCATGAAGAGCCCGGCAAAACATTTGCAGATACAATGCAGGATGATATTTCATTCTGTGTCTGTGGAAGCATTTGTTTTGCCGGCTTTTTTTGTTTTCTCAAAAATTTAAAAAAATTTGAGTTTTTAACCTGTAAAACAGGGCTTTTTCCTTTCTATATATAGAGGGCAAAGTTTCGTGTGCAAAAATCAGAGATGATACGGAATTTTGTATGATATAGCCGAAGGAGGTAATTACATAGGAGCTGCGGGCTCCCGTTCAAAAAAAACGGGTGAGTTCGTGGCTAATTGTGATGAGATTTTTATAGAGTTCATGGATCACCCGTAGCCGTAAGGCAGAAAGGTGGTCCATATGTTGACATTAAAAGAATTAAAGAAAGTAGTAAAAGTGGCAGGTATGACAAAGAGAGTCCCTTCTGAAAAGGCGTTAGAAAAAGAAGAGATTGTAGTAAAGGAAATTCTGAGTGGGGAATGTGATATTACCGTTTACGCAAATGGGTATGTGTTATACAGGGAAAACGGAAAGAAAACCATCTTTCCACTCCATTCCTGTAAAGATTATCAATACATGGATGTGAAGGAAGATCGAAGCATTATGAACGAAGAATTTTTTGACAACGAAAATTGGTATATTCGTTTGTTAATGGAAGCAACGGATCGTATGGAAATAAATCAAACTAAGGTGGCATCAAACCATAGACTCGTTTCGTATAGCGATTATGCGGATGACAGGATCTTACTGCTAGATCCAGCTTCAGATTTTCTCGACCAGTATATTGAAAAAGAGATGGTCCGCGATTTCTTAGGTTGTCTGACTGACAGACAGAAAGAGATCATCCAGTTATTTTACTTTGAAGAAATGAATCAAGAGAAGATTGCAGACTATCTTGGAATCAGACAGCAGAGTGTTTGTGAAATGATGCAAAGAGCACTTTCTGTCATGAAAAAACATGCAGATAAAGAAGAAAATTAAAAAAAATCAAAAAAATTTAAAAAGCACCCTGTAAAACAGGCCGTTTTCCTTTCGTTATATGAAGACGTTTGTAAGAAACACTTCATGTACCTTGAAAAGAGAATAGCCTGCCCGGAGTGATATCTGCCTTGAATGTGCATTGTGCGTGTCCTGACAGAGAAAACGTTTTGGAGATATGGACTCTAAAACAGGAACGGATCCGGGGAAGAGAACAGGAAAACGCTTAAATCTTAAATAAAAAATAATTGTCTGAATCAAAATGAGGATGACAGTAGAAATCATATGGCGGTGTTTGTTTGAAAAGGCAGATACCGCCATATATTTGTGCTGTTATCTCGGCAAAAGTGCTGACTGTCTCAAATAGCACAAAACCAGGAAAGGAGGGGATTATTTTCAGGAAAGAATGATGGAAAGCGATGAACAAGTATAACGGATAAATAAGATTCAGAAGAAAGGAAGGATTTAAGAACATGAAAGTGAAACAAAAAGCAAAGCGGGTTGTATCCGGATTGCTGACAGCGGTCACTCTTTTATCTACGGTGTTATCACCAATCAGCAGTTATGCTGCGGAGCTTCCCAAAGAAAGAAAACTGCCTCTTTTGGAAGAGGTACAAAGCCAGTTAGATGAAGATGAGATTGTTCTGGCAAAGGATCATCAAGTGGAAGTGGGAACAAATTTTGATGTAAAAACAGATTTTACAGGGTTAGAGATCAAGGATGCGGCAAAAGTAAAGATTACTTTTGAAGAAGCAAAGAATGAGCAGGGAGAGGATTTTACAACATCCCATGCAGATACCTATAAAACTGTTTATCAGGTAGAACTAGTCAATCAGGAACATCCGAACTATCAGATCAGCAGAAATGTGGTCGTAAAGGAAGTAGAAAAAGAGAGTGAAAGTCCTTCAGCAGATGCAGAGCAATCCGAAACAAAAGAGACGGAAGAAGATGCGGAGGATTCAGAGAAGCCGTCAGAAATCCCAACAGAGACACCGGATGTATCAGAAGGAAATGCTGCTTTTGATGCTTTGGTAGAACAGATGACAGAGCAGGATACATTTGATGAAGGATCGGGATTAGCATTACATGATGTAATGGAACAGGCTGCAAATCAGGGAGTTGATTTTGAGTCTATGGAAACCGGAGAAGTTGCGACTTTTTCAGCAATAGTAGCCAGAGATGCAAGTGTAGGATCTCAGCAGGTAACTATTGAAAAAGGTCCAATATATCGATATGCAGACTATGGGCTTGGAACATATCTTACAGAGCCGTATTATATTTCTTATGGAAGTGTAAGAGCAACGGCTTATTGTATCCAGCCGGCAAAGCCAGGTCCGGGTTCCGGTACCTATACCATCACAAAGCTGGCTGATCATCAGGCTCTTGCAAAGGTCTGTTATTACGGTACCGATGCGGCAGGTACAGAAAGTTATTTTGCGAACAAGCACAGTGATTTTTCAGCAGGAAAGAGATTTATCCTTGTCCATATGGCGGCTGCTTATGCTTATGGCAGTAGTGATGCGTTCTATGGAACCAATGCAACAGGACAGGAACTGGCAATGGATATTTACAATTATTGTGTAAAGAAACCTGAGATACCGGATGTGTCTATGTCATTTTCCGATGCCGATGTAAAGGCTTATGTAGAAGGAAATACACAGCGTACAAAGGAAATCACATTCCATGCGGCAGGACAGCAGAGTGTGACAATCAGCCTTCCATCCGGAGTACGTTTTCACAACGTGAGTACAGGAAGTACAAGTACACCGGGAGCAAAGGTAACGGTCAAGGGAGGTACAAAGTTTTATCTTTCTGCGCCTCTGACACAGGCAGAAGATACCGCAGAAGTATTTGCTACAACCATGGCAGGTGGATTAAAGAAAGATTATTCTGCGTATAAGCTGACAACAAATTCCAGTACTCAAGATCTTGCCTTTATTTTTGGAGAAGGTGTGGAAACAACAAATAAAGTAAGTCTGAATGTTACATGGACAAAACAGGCGGAAATTGCGATTGTAAAAAATGATAAAGACACCGGAAACCATCTGGCAGGAGCAATCTATGGTGTTTACCGTGATAAGGAATGCTCAGATTTAATCACACAGATGCCAACAACAGACAGCAAAGGTGCTTCTAAAGTAACAGTCGAAAAAACACAGGATGTTGTGTATGTAAAAGAGATCCAGCCACCGGCAAATTATCAGGCAGATCCAACTGTTTATCAGGTAGATATCAATATCGGTAAAACAAGTACAAAGAATGTTCTGAATGAACGTACTTATGCAAAGATCCATCTGATCAAAGAAGATGCGCAAACAGGAGCAAATCCGCAAGGAGATGCGACTTTAGAAGGTGCGGTGTATGGCCTCTATGCGAGGGAAAACATTGTACATCCAGATGGAACAACAGGAATTGTCCATAAAGCCGGTGATCTTGTATCTACCTTAAAAGTAGATCAGAAGGGAGATGCTGTGGTAAAAGACCTGTATCTTGGAAAATATTTTATAAAAGAGATCCAGGCGCCGGAAGGATATCTGTTAGACGAGACAGAGCATGATGTGGAATGTTCTTATGAAGGTGGCACAGTTCCAACGATAGAACGTACTGTGAAATCAACAGAACTTGTTATGAAACAGCCGTTCCAGATCATAAAAGCTGCGAACAATGGACAAACGGATGCAGATCTGTTAAAAGGGGCAGGTTTCAGCGCTTACTTAAAGAGCAGTCTGGAGAAAAAAGAAGATGGAAGTTATGATTTTTCCCATGCAGAGCCAGTCATCCTTACAGCAGATGGTAAAACGGAAATGTTCACAGATGAGAAAGGGTATGCGTGCAGTATTCCGCTTCCATACGGAACGTATATTGTACGGGAGACAACCACGCCTCATAACTATAAACCGGTAGAGAATTTTGAGATTACCATCCGTGAGAACAATCCGGATAAACCACAGGTTTGGAAAGTGCTGTTGGACAAAGAATTTTCCGCAAAGTTAAAGATCATCAAAAAAGATGATGAAACAAAGAAACCGGTGTTGGTAGCCGGTACAGAATTTAAAATTTATGATCTGGATCATAAGAAATATGTGGAACAGGTAACAACCTATCCTACGGTCACAGTCCATAAATCTTTCTTTACGGACAGCCAGGGATATCTGATCTTACCGAAAAACTTAGAGATTGGGCACTATCGTATTGAAGAAGTGACAGCACCGGATGGATATGTTGTGAACAAAAACTATGTAGAGATCACCGTGGATTCGGATACTGCCTATGAAGTAGATGGAGTAAGTGGAGATGTGATCATTGAAGTTTCCTATGAAGATCAGCCGGTAAAGGGAAATCTTGTTGTGTATAAGAAAGGTGAGATGCTTTCCGGTTTTGAGAACGACTTTATCTATAAAGAACAGTACCTTTCCGGGGCGGAATTTGAAGTGCGTGCGGCAGAGGATATCTGCACTCCGGATCATCAGAAAGATGCAGATGGAAATCGTATCGTACTTTATGCAAAGGATACGCTTGTGACAACGATCACGACGGGAGAGAGTGGAAAAGCTGTAGCAAAGGATCTGCCGCTTGGAAGATACTATGTAGTGGAAACAAAGGCACCGGAAGAATTTGTATTAAATCCGGAGCCGGTAAAGGTTGCATTAACTTATCAGGATCAGGATACACCGATCGTTGAAACAGAAGCAATCGTAGGAAATGACAGACAGAAAGTCGCTATTTCCGTAGAAAAACAGGATGCAGAAAATGGACGGGTATTATCCGGGGCTGTGTTTGGCATCTATAACAAGAAAGATATCCAGGCAAATGGAAAAGTTCTTGTGAAAGCAGATACCTTATTACAGGAAATGACATCCGATGAGAACGGTATGGCAACATGCACCCTGGATCTTCCATTTGGAGAATACTATGTAAAAGAATTAAAAGCGCCGGAAGGTTTTGTTTCTTCGGATGAGGTTCTGGAATTTGTTGCAGAGTATCAGGGACAGGAGACAAAGATTGTTTCCTTACAGGCCGTAAAGAAGAATGAACCGACTACAGCAGAGTTCGCAAAGTCAGATCTGACCACAGGCGTAGAGTTGGAAGGTGCGAGTCTGAAAGTGATTGATAAAGATGGAACAGTAATTGATGAATGGACTTCCGTAAAAGGGAAGCCACATGTGATCAAGCGTCTGGTTGTCGGAGAAACCTATACCCTTCATGAAGAGTTTGCTCCATACGGTTATCTGAAAGCAACGGATGTGACATTTACGGTCAAAGATACTGCTGAAGTACAGAAAGTGGAAATGAAGGATGAGGTTCCAAAAGGGCTTCTGATCATCAACAAAAATGGAGAATTTTTAGAGAAGATCACTCTTCTGGATAATGTGAAAGGAACGGTAGAACATTTCTTTGAATATATCACAGGAAACTTAAGTGAAGTTACCTTTGAAGTCTATGCTGCAGAAGATATCAAGGCTGCGGATGGCGTAAGTGCAGATCATTATAAGAAAGATGAGCTGGTAGGCACGATCACAACCGATGAGAAGGGGATTGCAAAAATGGAAGACCTTCCGGTAGGAAAATATTATGTGAAGGAAGTGAAAACGGCACATGGTTTTGTACTGGATGGAGAGCCTAGATTTGTGGATCTGACCTATCGTGACCAGGATACACCGGTGATTACTTTTGATGAAGAATGGCAGAACAACCGTCAGAAGATAAAAGTAACGGTCCTTAAAAAAGAAAAGGAAACAGAACGTATGCTGGAAGGTGCGATCTTCGGCTTATTTACAAAAGAAGATATCAAAGGCAGAGATGGAAAAGTCCTGATGGAAGCCAGAACGTTGATCGAGCAGAAAACAACAGATGAAAATGGACAGATCCTTTTCAAAGCAGATCTTCCAGTGGATGGGACCTATATCGTAAAAGAAATCTATGCGCCGGATGGCTTTGTGACATCGAATGAAGAAAAGGAATTCACTTTTGAGTATGGAAAACCAGAAGAAGTTAAGGTTTCCTATGAGTTTGTTTTTGAAAATGAGCCGACAACGGTAGAACTTACGAAAACAGACCTTACCACAGGGAAAGAACTTCCAGGAGCTCATCTGAAGGTGACAGATGAAGACGGAAATGTAATCGATGAGTGGGTATCTACAGAGAAAGCCCATGTGATCAAGGAGCTGACCGTTGGAAAATCCTATACGATGACAGAAACAAAACCGGCAGATGGATATGTAACTGCTGAGAGCATTACCTTTACAGTAGAAAATACTGCAGAAATCCAGAAACAGGAGATGAAAGATGATGTGACAAAGGTGTTGATCTCGAAACAGGATATCGCAGGAAAAGAGTTGCCAGGTGCAAAACTTACGATCTTAGATGAAGGTGGAAAAGTGGTAGAAAGCTGGACATCTACAGAAGAGGCACATTATATAGAGAGGCTTCCGATCGGAAAGTACACGCTCAGGGAAGAAACGGCACCGGAAGGTTATCTGGTTGCAAAGGATGTGGAATTTGAAGTAAAAGATACCGCCGAAGTGCAGAAGGTTGTTATGATTGATGAGGAAAAACCAAAAGAAAGTACTCCGGAAGGGGGAAAACCTTCTAAAGATGCACCGAAGACTGGGGATAACACCAACTTGCTGTTATGGCTGATTGTGCTTGGAATGAGCTTAAGTGGAGTGGTAGTCCTTGGAAGAAAAATAAAGAAGAAATAAGGTAAGAAAAAGCGTTCATGGAAACCTGAGGGAATCTGTGAACGCTTTTTTGTTAGGAGGAACATGAGGATGGACAGGAGAAGAGATAAGAACCTGATCGTGGAACCAAATGCAACAATGCCGGGGAGAAAATACAGTGAAGAAAAACCCTGGTCTTGTAAATATTGTTACTGGTGGGAAGGTAGAAAAAAGGGCTGCATTGAGAAGCAGTGCTATTATTTGCTTCCCCAAAAGGATCAAGGGAAGAAAGGGAGTGGTTAATTGCAGGATGAAGTGAATGAAAAAATCATAGCTCTGTGTGTCCAGACAACCCGGATGAGTACCGGTGTGCTAAAGGCATCTATGAGAAAATTTCTGGATGGAATGAGCAGACAGAAACAGAAACGGGTACAGGTAAAACAGGCTGTCAAAACAGGAAAAGCACAGGAAAAGGGCAGAGAAAAAGAAAGAAAACGACAGGAGATGAAAAAGCCTCATGGAAAGCAGACGATAAAACAACTGATCGCACAGGGAGCACAGCTTACAAATATTCAGATCACGGATCAAAATATCAAGTCATTTGACCGGGTAGCCCGTAAATATGGGATCGATTATAGTCTGAAAAAGGATTCCCATATGGAACCGCCGTTGTATCTGGTATTTTTTAAATCGAAAGATGTGGACGTGATGACGGCTGCTTTTAAAGAATATGCAGGCGTAGAGCTGGATCAGTCTAAAAAGAAAAAGCCTTCTGTCCGAAAGAAACTACAGAAGACACAGGAGAGGAAAGCAAAACAACGTCAGAGAGTGAAGACGAGGCAGAAAGTCAGAGGGCAGGAACGATGATCCGGGAAAAGATGCAGAATATCCAGATGAAGAGAGTGGTGATATTAAGCATTCCGTATCTGATCATCTTCTATCTTGCAGATAAATGCTTTTGGCTATACCGCCATTGCATTGGTGACAGTATGATTGAAAAAATCGGTGTGATGCTGATGAATTTCCAACTGGCATTTACCAACTGGCTTCCAAGCTTTCATATGCAAGATCTGTTAGGAGGATTGGTGACCGCGCTTATCTTTCGGTTGATCTTGTATTATAAAGCGAAGAATGCGAAGAAGTTCCGGCATGGAGAAGAGTATGGATCGGCCAGATGGGGCAACCGGAAGGATATTGAACCGTTTGTAGATCCGATATTTGAAAATAACATTATTCTGACCGAAACAGAACGGCTTACGCTGAATAGCAGACCAAAACAGCCGAAGTATGCCAGGAATAAAAATGTGATTGTGATCGGAAGTTCAGGTTCTGGAAAAACAAGGTTCTATTTGAAACCTCAGCTTATGCAGATGACTCCAAATGTCAGTTATGTCTGTACTGATCCAAAGGGAACCATCATTGTGGAATGTGGCAAGATGCTGGTAAATGGCGGCTATCGGATCAAGGTGCTGAATACGATCAATTTTAAAAAGTCCATGCACTATAATCCATTCCATTACATCCGTAGTGAAAAGGATATCTTAAAACTGGTGAATACCATCATAGCAAATACGAAAGGGGAAGGAGAAAAATCTACGGAGGATTTCTGGGTAAAAGCGGAACGTCTTCTGTATTCTGCCCTGATCGGTTATATCTGGTATGAAGCACCGGAAGAAGAGCAGAACTTTTCTACTCTTTTGGAATTCATCAATGCCAGTGAAACGAGAGAAGATGATGAAGAATTTAAGAATGCGGTAGATGAACTGTTTGAAGAATTGGAAGCAGAGAATCCGGAACACTTTGCAGTCAGACAATATCGAAAATATAAGCTGGCCGCCGGCAAAACGGCAAAGTCCATCCTCATAAGCTGCGGAGCCAGGCTTGCCCCATTCGATATTAAGGAACTGCGGGATTTGATGGAGTATGATGATTTGGAACTTGATACCCTGGGCGACCGAAAAACTGCCCTGTTCCTCATTATGAGCGACACGGACACCACCTTTAATTTCGTGATCGCCATGCTCCAGAGCCAGCTTTTCAATCTGCTCTGCGACAAGGCAGATGATGAATACGGCGGCAGGCTGCCGGTTCATGTACGGTGTATCCTGGATGAGTTCGCCAACATTGGACAGATACCAAACTTTGATAAACTGATCGCCACCATCCGAAGCCGGGAAATCTCGGCTTCTATTATTTTACAGTCACAGTCACAGTTAAAGACCATCTACAAGGACGCCGCAGATACCATTGTCGGCAACTGCGACACCACCTTGTTTTTGGGAGGCAAGGAGAAATCCACCCTCAAAGAGCTCTCGGAAATCCTGGGGAAAGAGACGATTGACAGTTTCAATACCTCAGAGAACCGGGGGACGCAGGTTTCCCACGGCCTCAATTATCAGAAATTAGGAAAGGAGTTGATGAGCCAGGACGAGATCGCCGTCATGGACGGAGGCAAGTGTATCCTGCAGGTGCGTGGCACCCGGCCGTTTTTATCGGACAAGTTCGATATTACAGCCCATAAGAATTACAAATACCTTGCTGACGCCGACAAGAAGAATGAATTTGATGTGGAACGGTACATGAAACGGCGTCCTGCGGTGGTAAAGCCGGAGGAAATTTTTGAGATGTACGAACTGGAAATAGAACCTGACAGCGATAACGAAAAAAATTAGGAGGATTGAATTTATGGAATTTTTCAACAGCGCAGTAGATGTATTGCAGACCCTTGTTGTGGCTCTGGGAGCCGGTCTTGGTATCTGGGGCGGTATCAACCTCATGGAGGGATACGGAAATGATAACCCTGGGGCTAATGCTCATGTACGGTAAGGAAGCAAGCAACCGAAAACAAGAGATAGACCGCCAG
>OLVT01002640.1_pt1 | contig 11862 bp, 8 predicted proteins | sample 1673241 | NCBI WGS metagenome assembly OLVT01 (sample SAMEA3178936, study PRJEB25190) | human gut metagenome | biome: human gut; feature: human-associated habitat; material: faeces | place: Austria | collected 2013 | reverse complement strand
TGGATAAAACCTATTTTGCTATGATTTATCTTTCCTTAGAACCGGAAACTCAATCCTCCCAAGAAATTGAATCCTTCCGTAGGATAACCCAAATAATATTGATATTTCTTGTTCAGCAGGTTATGTACTTGCGCATAAACGGATACTCCTTTGAATACATTATAGCTGGCTCCGATATGCAGATCGCTAATATCTGACATATTGAAAGATGTTGTTTCCTCCTTGCGGCTGATGTAATCAAAACCGGCATTCAGTTGAAGTGCAGAGGTGGGATGTACGTTGAGAGAGATGGATGCTTCATTTTCAGGCTTTACGGCAAGTAGATATTCGTTATTGTCACTGTTCCAGTTGCGGTATATGTAATGGGCGGACAGGGACAGTACATCTTTGTAGTCATAAGTTAATTTTATGCCGACATAGACATTATCGGTGTGTATTTGTGTGAAAGCGAGCATGGTACTTACTGTTCCGATGCTTGTATCGGACAAACTTGAATAGGAGTAAAGCAAGTCATTCTTTAAATTCTGGTATCCACCGAACAGTTGGAACCATATACCTGGATAAGGGCTGGCTTTCAGTCCTAGGCTAGCGTTCAGTTGTTCATACGTGTCATAAGGACGGCGGTTGCTTGATTCGGCAGATGTTGTTGAAAAGTAAGAGTCTCCGTATGGACAAAGGCTTTCCAATCTTCGGAAATCATTCAGTTGCTTACCGCCAGTTGCTTTTGCATAAACAATGTAACTGTCCGAGAAAATGTATTGTGCAGTGACATCCGGTGAAATACGGAATGACTTGTCGAATCCGAAAGATAAATCTACATTGGCTCCGATGTGTAATTTCCAATTGTCATTATTCAATTCATAATATGGATTCACAAGTAGAGTCGTATAGTTCTTGAAATATTCATCTCCCGTAGATGGGTTCTTAGTGTATCCACTGTATAAAAGATTATTCATTTCCAATGCGATAGTAACGGATTGTTGATCGTTGATGGCTCCTGTGACATCACCTTTGGTGCGTATGATTGTTTCCTTGATGGCTGTATTTGCATCATTTTCACTGATCATATTGTGTTGGCGTTCGTACATCAACAGGTTCGTTTCTGCATTGAAACGCAGTGGTGCAGTCTCATCAATGAAATGAATACCCGCATGGAAGTCACCGGAGGTGAATTTCTGCTTGCTGTTGACGCTTCCCGGCAGGAAGTTGAAGTTGCTTAGCCCGAAGTTTCCGGCAATATTCAAGTCTAATTTATTGAACTGGTGCGTATAATCCACATTGGCACGTGTGCGGTAGTAAAAAGCATTCCATTTTTCGCCGTCTGTGTAAGGGAGAGTCAACTTCCCATCCATACCGTCCATTTGAAAACGTACATTCAGCTTGTCTTTCTTCGACAGACGGAATAGATAATTGGTGAGGATGTCCAGATTGCCTAAATTGCCGTAACCGGCACGTACATATCCGGGGGCGCTTCCGGGTTGTATTTCTTTTCCGGTATAAGGATTCATCAACCCTGCCGGAACGGAAGTTGCCGGAAAGAATGTAGTAGCATATTCCACTTCTTTTTTGCTGACAGTCGGTTCTTCGACTTTAGGCAGGACGTTCACTTTGGAAGCATCCATGATGTCCGGATTGTATTCTTGTTCCACAACGACGGTACGATTCATGGTCGTATCTTTCGGCTGTGTCGTTTGGGCTAGGAGATGGGATGGCATGGAGATTGCCAATGTGATTCCACCTATTATATAAAGAGATCGTTTCATTTTAGTTTTATATTTTAGTTCTCAACTTTCAATTTTTAACTTTCAATTTGCTCAGTCTGCTTTCGATCATAGTTGCGATGTCATCGTTGCCTTGATAATTCTGTTGCAGACTCAACAGGTATTGGCGTGCATCCAAGTCTTTGCCCATGGCGGCATATACATCGGACAAAAGGACAAAACTGCGTGCCAGCCAATAAGCGTGTGGTGTACTTTGCTCCATGTAGTTGAGAAGTTCTTTCTCGGCGGCGTTGTATTCTTTTGCATCGTAAAGCGATTGCGCCACCAGATATTTGGCTTCAGCTCCATATGCATTACGTGTATCTTTGGCTAACTCACGCAAATCATCCACAGCTTTTTTATCGGCTTTCTGCTTGGTATATGCTTTGGCGCGATAATAAAGGGCTTCGTTTCTTAGCTCCGGACTAAGTTTGGCTTCTGCCAGCAAGTCGGTAGCGGCATGAATTGTTTCGATGTCGTCTCTCAGCAGAAAAGCGCAACGAAGTACTCCGGTTTCAGCAAGCTGGCGGCGTTCCACATTAGTTGCTTTCTCTTTCAGCATTTTATAGCTGGTCAAAGCGTCTGCAGTCTGTTGCTGATTGAACTGTACTTCGGCACGAAGAATAAGAGCCTCTTCTGCAAACGGATTGTTGGGGTATTCCAATAGCTTTCCGGAATGGAGAAGAATCATATCATAGTTCTTCTGTTCGCTTCCGATCAAGCAAAGATGGTAATGTGCGTTCAAGCTGAAAGCTCCTTCCGGGAAAGTCTGCAAGTATTTGTTGAAACTTGTTTTTGCTTCTTCCAGTCGTCCCCGCATATAGATTTTTTCTGCGGCAGTATATGTCAGAGAGTCCTGCTCATTGGCATCGAAGCGGATATGTCCCGGCATGGCATTGGCAAGAGCAGCAAATTCATCGATACGGTTGAGATCTACATAGATCGATTTTAGATCGCGCATAGCCATCCGGGCTTCTTCACTGCCCGGATATTTTTCGATAACTTGTTTATAGGCTTCGATTGCCTGGTTGTAATCATCCTTTTGATAATACAGCAAACCGATTTCTGCAGCGGCTTTTCTGCTGACAGGGCTTTCCGGATATTTGTTCATTAGTTCTTTAAAGGAAGTAATAGCCTGGTTATTGTTATCCATCAGCACATACGACCGTCCTTTTTCATAAATGGCATTCACAGCGTATGGAGAAGCCGGATATTTTCCTACCAGACGATTCAGTAGGGTGATTTTGCCGGAATAATCTTTCTGTAGACCGGACACAAGAGCCAATTGATAGAAAGAATAGTCTCCGGAGGGAGTATTCATTTGTTCGGCTTGTGAATAATAATGCTTGGCCTCTTCGAAATTGCGTACGTGTAGGTAACAGTCGCCAACACGGTTATAGGCATCGGCAAGCGCGGTTGTATTTTCTCCTTTCTCCAGCCGGATATATTTTTGGAAGTAGTGACTTGCCTGGGAATAATCTTTTCGGTGGAAAGCGATGTATCCTAAATTGTAATTGGCAAGTGCATACGTTTCATTGTTGGGTTGGGTTGTCAGTTGCAGATATGCATTGAAGTCACGTGCGGCTTCCGTCATACGGTTGAGGCGATAGTAGGATTCTCCGCACCAATAATACGCGTCTGCTTTCGTCTGACGGTTGTATTGTCCGATAGCTATGGATTGATTCAGGTATTTCAAGGCTTGTTCAAAGTTGGCATTGGCGAAGGACTGTGTACCTAACTGAAACAATATTTTCTGTTTGGCTTCCAATATCTGAGCGCTTGGCTTGGCTATCCGGTCGATGGATTTCAGGGCTGCATCATAACTGCGGGTATTCATGTAAACTTCTACCAAATAGCTGCTGACTTTTTCAGCGTAAGGAGAAGTCGGAAATTCGTTCAGGAATTTCTCGAAAGCAGTAACGGATTCGCCGAAAGCGGAGAAAGAGGTTTCATGCAGGCAAAGAGCGTAATTGTAAGCTGCCTGTTCCTTGATTTGCATATTAGCATTGGAGGCGGCTGCTTGTTCGAAAGCCATACGGGCTTTGTTTTTTTCTGCCAGTTGCAGATAAGAGAGCCCCATGTGGAGGTATGCGTTTTGTGTAAGGGCGTCGTTGGTTGTTGTCACTTTACCTAATGTTTCGGCTGCTTTGGAATAGACTTTTGTCTGATAATAAGAAAGTCCCAGCATATAAAGTGCATCACGACGAGCTGCTGAGTGATCTTTATCAAGATATTCGTTAAATGATTCTACTGCTTGGTGATATTGTCCGAAGTGGTAGTAGGCATCTCCCAGAATGCGGTACATTTCTGCAGTATGTTCGTTGTTTGGATAGGCCGACAGATAGTTTTGTGCTACAATCTGTGCCTTATCGTAGTTTTGAAGCTGTGCATAAATTTCGGCAATGTAGTAGGGGACAAGTGCCTTGTACTTCGAATCGTCCTGTAACGGCAGGAAGCCTTTCAGTGCTTCGTTATAGCGTTTTTGCGTATAGCGGATATAAGAGAGATAATAATCACAGTCTTTGGCATATTTGGGACTGTTGGCACGTAATGTTTCAAACCAAATTGCGGCTTCTCGTAGATTATCGGTTTTCAGATAACAGGTAGCCAATTGGTAAGTGCAGTCATCCCGTTCTTCATTACCCAGCAGACCGAGGTCGGCAGAGTTGAAGAGCGCCAGTGCTTCGTCGTATTTTCCTTCATAGAAATAGCAGGAGGCTAATAGTGCATAAATACGGTTGGCGTAAGGAGTGTCCGGATAGCGGTCGAGATACTTGCGCAGGATTTCGATCCGGTTTTTGTCTTTCAGTTCATAAGCGGAACTGGCCAGCATGTATTCTGCGTCTTGAAGAAGGCAGGTGGCAGGCTTTTGTTTTACAAATGCTTTCAGTGCTGGCAGGGCGGCTGCATAATTTTTTTCCTGGAAAAGTTCTTTCCCTTCTTTATAAAGGTTGTCGGTCGAAGTGAACTTATCACTTGTCTGGGCAAATCCTATAATAGGCGTGCAGCAGATAGCCGCACAAATGAGTCTAGTAATTTCTTTTTTCATAATCGGGTGTTTATGCAAAAGTACAGAATGAAAGGGGATATGTTTCTGTAGTTTGTTATATTTTAACGAATTATCTGCCAGATAAGAACTTTTTAAGTCCTCGGCGAATAGAATCCAGTCCAAAATCTTCCGAATTAATTTCGGAGAGAGGCAGGAAGAAAGCATCTGCTACATCATCCATGGCAGAAAAATGGCTCATGTTTTCTACAGTGCAGAGGAAAAACATATCGAGTGTGTGTACAGGAAAACCTGAATAAACATAAATATTGGGAAGTGTGAACTGGTAAACGGCTTTTTTAACTTTCAGCCCTGTTTCTTCCAGCACTTCGCGTGCAACGCCTTCTTCGCCTGTTTCATTCATATCGATGAATCCGCCGGGTAGGTCGAGAGTTCCTTTGGCTGGCTCTTTGGCACGTCGGCAGACAAGCAGTTCATTTTTCTCATTCAAGATGAGTGCTACTGTGGCGGCAGAAGGATTGAAATAATAGACAAAGCCGCAATCTGCACATTTTTTAGATTTCTCGTTGTTGACCTCAAAATGAGAGGAACCACATTCAGGGCAATATAAGAATTGGGCAAGAGGATGTTCCATAATCGTATATATTTTCCAGGTTTTTGTTTATGCACGCAAAGGTATAAAATGCTTTTATTAATTTCATCTATCACCGCATAGAAATATTCGATTGGACTTTTTTTGCAAAGGCGGGGCTTCTGCCTTTATCTTTGCACCAGAAACAAAAAACAAAACATTGTTTCTGATGTTATAAGTCAAATCAATTAATAACAATAAAAGCAATAAAGATTATGGAACCAATTTTAAATTCTCAACTTCCTGAATTCAGCGTTCAGGCTTTTCACAACGGAGCTTTCAAGACTGTAACCAACAATGACCTGAAAGGTAAATGGGCGATTCTTTTCTTCTATCCTGCTGACTTTACTTTCGTATGTCCTACCGAATTGGTGGATATGGCTGAAAAGTACGATCAGTTCAAGGCGATGGGTGTAGAAATCTATTCGGTAAGTACTGACTCTCATTTCGTGCACAAAGCTTGGCATGATGCTTCTGAAAGTATTCGCAAGATTCAATACCCAATGTTGGCAGACCCGACTGGCGCTTTGAGCCGTGCACTGGGTGTATATATCGAAGAAGAAGGTATGGCTTATCGCGGTACATTCGTTGTCAATCCGGAAGGAAAGATTAAAGTGGTGGAACTGAATGATAACAATATTGGCCGTGATGCAAGTGAATTGCTTCGTAAAGTGGAAGCTGCACAGTTTGTAGCCAGCCATGACGGAGAAGTTTGCCCGGCTAAATGGAAGAAGGGTGAGTCTACCCTGAAACCAAGCATTGACCTGGTAGGTAAGATTTGATAGATCTTGATAATGGTGATTATGGGAGGCCGGTAACGGGAAACGCTGCCGGCCTTTTTTAAGCAGTGGAGAGAGTACAAGTAATGAAGAGAAAAAAGAGAGAGAAAAAGAATAAGCGAGAGAAGAAATAATAAAGGAGAAAAAGTATGTTAGAATCCGCATTAAAAGAACAACTGAAGGGTATCTTTGCCGGACTGGAGGCAAATTTCGCTTTTGATATATCCGTATCGTCCAGTCATGAGAATCGTGCTGAACTGCTGGAACTTTTGGGAGATGTGGCAGACTGTTCCGATCATATCACTTATTCGGTGAATGAAGGAAACGGGCTGAAATTTACTTTATTAAAGAATGGTAACGCCACAGGAATTACTTTCCGCGGTATTCCGAACGGACACGAATTTACTTCTTTACTGCTTGCTATCCTCAATCTGGATGGTAAAGGGAAGAACTTTCCCGATGAGGCTGTTTGTAACCGCGTGAAAGCACTGAAAGGCCCTATGCACTTAGTTACTTACGTCTCACTGACTTGTACGAATTGTCCTGACGTGGTACAGGCTCTCAATGCAATGGCAACGCTGAATCCTGCCATTACTCACGAAATGGTAGACGGCGCACTTTATCAGGGAGTACCTTCTGTATTTGCCGATGGAAAGCTGCTTCATGTAGGCCGTGGTGAATTCGGTGAGCTGCTCGCCAAGCTGGAGGAACAATATGGTATTGACGATACCAAAGCGATGAATGAGGTGAAAGAGTATGATGTGATTGTAGCTGGTGGAGGTCCTGCCGGAGTATCGTCCGCTATTTATTCAGCTCGTAAGGGGCTGCGTGTGGCTATTGTAGCCGAACGCATCGGAGGGCAAGTAAAGGAAACTGTCGGCATTGAGAATCTGATTTCTGTCCCAGAAACCACGGGAAATGAACTTGCTAATAATTTGAAAACTCATTTACTGCGTTATCCGGTAGATTTATTGGAACATCGTAAAATAGAGAAAGTAGAAGTACTTGGAAAGCAAAAGATAGTAACTACCTCTGTTGGGGAGAAATTCCTGGCTCCAGCACTGATTATTGCAACCGGTGCAAGCTGGCGTAAACTGAATGTTCCGGGAGAAGCGGAGTATATCGGTCGTGGTGTTGCTTTCTGCCCTCATTGTGATGGACCGTTTTATAAGGGAAAGCATGTAGCAGTAGTAGGTGGAGGAAATTCCGGCATTGAGGCAGCGATTGACTTGGCTGGTATCTGCTCCAAAGTCACTGTTTTTGAATTTATGAATGAGTTGAAAGCGGACAGTGTACTTCAAGATCGACTTAAATCATTGCCGAACGTGGAAGTGTTTGTAAGTTCACAGACTACGGAAGTGATAGGAAATGGTGATAAACTGACTGCCCTGCGTATCAAAGATCGTAAAACGGAAGAAGAACGTTTGGTTGAGTTGGATGGTGTATTTGTACAGATCGGGCTTTCTGCGAATAGCAGTGTATTCCGCGACATAGTGGAAACCAACCGACCGGGCGAAATCATGATTGATGCACATTGCCGTACGAATGTGACGGGTATCTATGCAGCCGGAGATGTTTCTACGGTTCCTTATAAGCAAATCATTATCTCTATGGGCGAAGGAGCGAAAGCTGCGCTTTCTGCATTTGACGATAGAGTGAGAGGGATTATCTGATATATTCAGATATGAAAGACACGCAAACAAGACAATAAGAGGCCGCAAAGGTATGAATCCGTATCTTTGTGGCTTTTTATTTTTTTCTTACCTTTGGGGGAACTTAACATAACCCCCAAAAATGAAGAACATGAAAAAGATCTTTTTACTCATTTCCGTCATCCTATTTATTTTTCCAGTACAGGCTCAACATACATTGAGACTGATGACTTATAATATTAAAAATGCGAATGGCATGGATGATATTTGTAGTTTTCAACGGGTAGCCAATGTGATAAATAATGCTTCTCCTGATGTCGTGGCTATACAAGAGGTGGACAGTATGACCCGTCGGAGCGGACAGAAATATGTGCTGGGTGAGATAGCTGAACGTACACAAATGCATGCTTGTTTTGCACCTGCTATAGAGTTTGAAGGAGGTAAATATGGAATCGGACTGTTGACAAAGCAAGTTCCGCTACGTTTACAAACTATCCCTTTACCTGGTAGAGAAGAGGCCCGCACCTTGATTCTGGCAGAATTTGAGGATTATATTTATTGTTGTACTCATCTGTCGTTGACCGAAAAAGACCGTATGAAGTCATTGGAGGTCGTGAAATCATTCGTCGCTCCTTATAAAAAGCCTCTTTTTCTGGCTGGGGACATGAATGCTGAACCGGAATCCGACTTTATAAAGGAGTTACAGAAAAACTTTCAGATGCTCTCCAATCCTAAACAATCTACTTATCCGGCTTCTGATCCCAAGGAGACTATAGATTATATTACCGCATTGAAGTCAAATGCTAATGGCTTCGCTCTTATATCCTCTCAAGTGTTGGATGAACCGATGGCCTCCGACCATCGTCCTATACTTGTTGAGTTGCGTACAGCTGAAAAGGCAGATAAAATATTTCGTACTAAACCTTATTTACAGAATCCCATAGGTAATGGTATGACAGTTATGTGGGAAACTACCGTTCCGGCATATTGTTGGGTGGAATATGGAACAGACACTACTCAACTGAAACGCGCTCGTACAATTGTTGACGGACAGGTAGTCTGCAATAATAAGCTGCATAAAATACATATCAACGATCTGATACCGGGACAGAAATATTATTATCGTGTATGTTCACAAGAAATGTTGCTTTATCAAGCATATAAAAAGATATTCGGAAATACCGCCCGGTCGGAATTCAGTGAATTTACTCTTCCGGCAACAAATGCGGATTCCTTTACTGCTATTGTCTTCAATGATTTGCACCAACATACGAAAACTTTCCGTGCTTTATGTAAACAGATACAGCATATCAACTATGATTTTGTAGTTTTCAATGGCGATTGTGTAGACGATCCTGTCGATCATGAACAAGCTACCTCTTTTATCTGTGAACTGACCGAAGGTGTACATAGTGACCGTGTACCGACTTTCTTTATGCGTGGTAATCATGAGATTCGCAATGCTTACTCTATCGGTTTACGTGACCATTACGACTATGTAGGAAATAAAACATACGGTTCTTTCAACTGGGGAGATACCCGCATCGTTATGCTTGATTGTGGAGAGGATAAACCGGATTCCCATTGGGTCTATTATGATTTGAATGATTTTACCCAGTTGCGAAATGAACAAGTGGATTTTTTGAAAAAGGAACTTTCCGCCAAAGAATTTAAGAAAGCGAAGAAACGTATCCTCCTGCATCATATCCCTCTTTATGGCAATGATGGGAAGAATCTTTGTGCTGAACTATGGACTAAACTGCTGGAAAAAGCTCCTTTTGATATCTGTCTGAATGCTCATACTCATAAGTATGCTTATCACCCGAAAGGTGAGTTGGGGAATCATTTTCCAGTTATTATAGGTGGAGGATACAAGATGGAGGGTGCTACCGTGATGATTCTTGAGAAGAGGAAAGAAGAGCTCAGAGTCAGGGTGTTGAATGCAAAGGGAGAAACTTTGTTGGATATAACGGTCTGAATAATGTATATGATAGCTTGAATCGTGGAATTGAATTTCACCCCAAAAGTTTAGTATCTAACTTTTGGGGTCATAAGATGTGGTTTTTTTATTATGACGCAAAGCTAAAAGGAAAAATTAAGATAGAAAATATGGCATCACCGAGACGCTTGCTGAGAGATGATGGGAAAAGTATGAGAGATACAGGCTGGTAGGATCATCTCTCATTTGCTATTCTATTGATAGTGTATGTGTTAACTGTAATTTATGAGAGATATGAGAGGTGAAAAATAAAAAAACGTTCTAGTATGCTGGGATTTTTGTTTTCTTACTATGAATGTTTAAAGTTTGCTACTCTTATGAAAATAGCAATTCCTTTCAATGGTTTTTCGTGAGAAAAGCTATACCTTCGAGGCACTTTTAATATAGATATTGGAATGTTAGATTTAAAGCAACTTACAGCAGATGTGTGTCGTATTGCAACTGAAGCTGGACATTTTTTGAAAGAAGAACGTAAGAATTTCCGTCGTGAACGTGTTGAAGAGAAACATGCGCATGATTATGTCTCTTATGTAGATAAGGAGTCGGAAGTACGTGTAGTGAGAGCTCTTTCCGCTTTACTACCCGAAGCTGGATTTATAACGGAAGAAGGGTCGGTCACTTACCAGGATGAACCTTATTTTTGGGTGATTGACCCGTTGGACGGCACTACGAATTATATCCATGATGAGGCTCCTTATTGTGTATGCATCGCTTTGCGCAATCGTACCGAGCTTTTATTAGGAGTCGTTTATGAAGTTTGTCGGGATGAATGTTTTTATGCGTGGAAAGGTGGAAAGGCCTTTATGAATGGTAAGGAAATCCATGTATCGGATATTCGGGATGTAAAAGATGCGTTCGTCATTACCGAGTTGCCTTATAACCATCTGCAATATAAACAAACGGCTCTCCATTTGATAGATCGGCTTTATGGGGTAGTAGGTGGTATTCGAATGAATGGTTCGGCCGCCGCAGCCATTTGTTATGTGGCTATGGGGCGTTTTGATGCTTGGGCGGAAGCTTTTATTGGAAAGTGGGATTATTCGGCGGCAGCTTTGATTGTGCAGGAAGCAGGAGGAAAAGTTACTAATTTCTATGGTGAGGACCACTTTATAGAAGGACATCATATCATTGCAACGAACGGATACCTTCATCCTTTATTTCAGAAGCTATTGGCGGAGGTCCCTCCGTTAGATATGTAGGAGAAACGGTCTGCTTATTAAACCCTTGCTACTATTATGAAACACACATTTTTTATAAAAGACTGGCTCAATTCATTCTTATCTTTATTGTTCCCTCATTGTTGCGTAGTTTGCGGCAGACCGCTGGCAAAAGGTGAAGAATGTCTTTGTATCATGTGCAATATCAATCTCCCGCGTACGAACTATCATCTCCGGAAGGATAATCCGGTAGAGCGACTTTTCTGGGGACAAATTCCTCTAGAACGAGCCACTTCTTTCTTCTTCTACCGGAAAGGGAGCGATTTCCGACAGATTCTTCATCAGTTGAAGTATGGGGGAAAGAAAGAGGTTGGAATAATCATGGGAAGATATATGGCTGCCGAGCTATTGGACTCGGGTTTCTTCGAAGGAATTGACATGATAATTCCCATACCGTTGCATAAAAAGAAGCAACAGATTCGTGGCTATAATCAAAGCGAATGTATAGCACGGGGGATTGCGGCTGTGACGGGTATTACCGTATGTGTGGAATCGGTGGTTCGCCGAAAGAATACGGAGACACAGACACGCAAATCCGTATTCGAACGTTGGGAGAATGTAGATGGAATTTTTGAACTGAATCATGCGGATTCTCTGACCGGAAAGCATATTTTGATTGTGGACGATGTATTGACTACAGGGGCCACGATTATCGCGTGTGCTTCACGGCTGGCGGAGGTCGAAGGAACACGGACTAGTGTGTTGACTTTGGCGATGGCGGATTGAATGGAATATCACAAAAAAGTCACCCGAAAAGGTGACTTTTGCTCTTCCTCTTGGACTTGAACCAAGGACCCTCTGATTAACAGTCAGATGC
>OLVT01002637.1_pt1 | contig 11875 bp, 7 predicted proteins | sample 1673241 | NCBI WGS metagenome assembly OLVT01 (sample SAMEA3178936, study PRJEB25190) | human gut metagenome | biome: human gut; feature: human-associated habitat; material: faeces | place: Austria | collected 2013 | reverse complement strand
CCATTTTTGGCAAGGGCAATGGCGTGCCGCATAAAATCCTGTTTTTCCATTTTCGCCACTTCCTTTTCTGCAAAAAAATAACCCTGAACAGACGGGAAACCGTCCACTCAGGGCTTTGAAATCCATGAAAAAAATACGCATATCCAAAACAAAGGGTACCACAAACACACCCCTTTTTGGTATACACAAAAGAACAGAACAAAAACAGAAAAATCTGCCTTGTACTGTCATGATCTTCTTCCATCCAGACTATACTGTCGGTTTTGGAATCTCACCAAATCCTGACTTGAACCTATGCCAAATCCTACGCATCGCTGCGCTCGCGGACTATACCGCCGATCGGGAATTTCACCCTGCCCTGAAGATACTGCCGTATGTAGTTGACGCATTTATCATAGACCCATGTTAAGAAAAAAACAAGCCCCTTTTTTGAAAAAAATTGCATGGATTTGCATACAAAATTTCGTTATATTTGCATAATGACAGGAAAATGCAAATGCAGACTGCCAAAAAAACAGAACGGGCGCTTTTGGGAAAAAAGAGGGAAAAATCAGGGGCTTTGGGGCAAAATAACAGGGGCAAAAAGAAAATTGCAATTTGTATGAATTTTTCTCTTGCCTTTTGTGCAAAAGTATGGTAGAGTCATTGTAATAAAAGGGAGTAGCTTGTGCGGCAAGCCGCATCGTCAGCGTTCGTCATCTCGGTGTTATTACCCGGGCGCGACTAAAAGAACATTTTCTTGAAAAGCAAGACTTTTATTGCATAACGAGAGGATTCGGTGCAATATAAGTCTTTTTTATTTGCACGGGACACAGAGAAAGGGGAATTTCTATGGATAAACAATGGAAATTATCGCAGGAAGAACTCCTGCAGGAACTGAACAGCTCCATGAACGGGCTGACAGCGGAAGAAGCAAAGAAACGGCTGGAACAGTACGGCTACAACAAATTGCAGGAAGGCAAGCGCAAAGGCGTTTTGCAGGTATTTGCGGAACAGTTTGCTGACCTTTTGGTAATCATTCTGATTATCGCAGCCATCATTTCCGCTCTGACAGGCGGTCTGGAAGGCACCATCGTTATTCTAGCAGTGCTCATCCTCAATGCCATTTTGGGTACGGTGCAGCACTTCAAAGCCCAGAAATCTCTGGACAGCCTGAAGGCTATGGCAGCACCCAATGCCCGTGTCATTCGTGACGGTCAGAAAATGGAAGTGCCTGCGGCAGAACTGGTGCCCGGCGACATTCTGCTCTTGGAAGCAGGGGACGTGACCGCAGCAGACGGTCGTGTATTGCAGAACTTCTCCTTGCAGGTCAGCGAAAGTGCACTGACAGGGGAATCTGAAAACGTAAACAAAATTGACACACCCATTGATCAGGATGAACTGCCTTTGGGCGACAGATTGAATATGGTATACAGCAGCTCTCTGGTGTCCTACGGTCGTGCGGTGGTACTGGTTACAGGTACAGGGATGCAGACAGAAATCGGTAAGATTGCCGACCTGATGGAATCCGCACAGGAAAAGGCAACACCCCTCCAGCGCAGTCTGGACGATTTCTCCAAGAAACTGTCCATCATCATCATGGTCATCTGTGCCATCGTCTTTGGTCTGGGTGTATGGCGGAACATGGGTCTGGCAGAATCTCTGATGTTTGCTGTGGCTCTGGCAGTTGCTGCCATTCCCGAAGCCCTCAGCTCCATCGTGACCATCGGTCTTGCCATTGGTACTCAGAAAATGGCAAAAGAAAACGCCATCATCAAAAACCTCCGTGCCGTGGAAGGTCTGGGCTGTGTATCCGTTATCTGTTCCGATAAAACAGGTACACTGACACAGAACCGCATGACTGTAAAGAAAGCTTATGCCAACGGCAAAGTTTGGGAACCTGAAGAAGCCAAAGGCAATGATAAAGCTGTGAACGGTCTGGTGGCAGAAAGTGTATTGTGTAATGACGGCGCCATCAACGGTGAAACAGCAGTGGGCGACCCTACAGAAACCGCTTTGCTGTCCTTCTGCCGTACCATCGGCGGCGATGAAAATAAAGTCAGAGAAGAATTCCCTCGTTTGCAGGAAATTCCCTTTGACTCCGACAGAAAACTCATGTCTACCCTGCATTTCAGAAACGAACGTTATGAAATGCTCATCAAAGGCGCGCCGGACGTGCTGCTGGCAAGATGTACTTCTGTGGAACAGAACGGCGAAGTCCTGCCTTTGACAGACGAAATCCGCAGCGCCATTGTAGACCAGAACAGAGATTTCTCCTCTCAGGGTCTGCGTGTACTGGCATTTGCCAAAAAGGTGCTTTCTGAAAACCGCCCTCTGACATTGGAGGACGAAACCGACCTGATTTTCACTGGTTTGATTGCCATGATGGACCCTCCTCGTGTGGAATCCGCGCCTGCTGTTGCGGACTGCCGCAGAGCCGGTATCCGTCCTGTTATGATCACCGGTGACCATAAGATCACTGCTTCTGCCATCGCAAGAGAAATCGGTATCCTGCAGGATGGCGACAGAGCTGTAGAAGGCAGCGAGTTGGAAAAAATGACAGATGAAGAACTTCGCAACGAAGTTGAACATATTTCCGTTTATGCCCGTGTATCTCCCGAGCATAAAATCCGTATCGTAAGAGCATGGCAGGACAGAGGTCATGTGGCAGCTATGACAGGTGACGGCGTCAACGACGCGCCCGCACTGAAACAGGCTGACATCGGTATTGCCATGGGTATCACTGGTACAGAAGTATCCAAGGACGCAGCGTCCATGATTCTGACAGACGATAACTTCGCGACCATCGTCAAAGCCGTAGCCAACGGCAGAAACGTATACACCAACATCAAGAACTCCATCAAGTTCCTGCTTTCCGGTAACCTGGCTGGTATTCTGGTAGTTATGATCACATCCCTCTTTGGTCTGCCTCTGCCTTTTACAGCAGTACAGCTTCTGTTCATCAACCTGCTGACAGACAGCTTGCCCGCACTGGCAGTGAACATGGAAAAACCCACTGGCGACCTGCTGAACCAGAAACCCAGAAGCCCCAAAGAAGGTATTCTGACAAAAGACTTCTTGCAGACACTGGGTATTCAGGGTGCCCTCATTGCAGTGGCAACCATGGCAGCTTTCTATCTGGGTATGCAGATCAACAACGGCATGGCTTGCACCATGGCTTTTGCAACACTTTGTATGGCACGTCTGTTCCACGGCTTCAACTGCCGCGGCTCCCGTTCCATCTTCCGTCTGCCTTCCAATCCTTACAGCGTAGGTGCTTTCTTCGTAGGCACACTGCTGCTGATGCTGGTACTGTTTGTGCCCGCACTCCATGGATTGTTTGACATCGACAACGCTCTGACACTGACAAACATCGGTCAGATTGTAGGTCTGGCTTTCGCGCCTACCTTCCTGATCCAGCTGTCCAGAATCGTCAGAGGTAAATAAGCTTACGTCACCCTATGGGGTTATGTGCAGTATAACCCCATAGCGATTTTTGATATCCCCGTATTTCCCTCCCAAAAAAATACGGGGTATTTTTTTGGAAAAAGAGGGGGAAGGAGATAACATGCGCAGGATATCTTTGCTTTGGAAAGTGGTTCGTATCACCTATGCGGAACGGTTTGCCGTTGGTTATGTACTGCTGTTGTTTCTGGTGGCAGTGGCAGTCTGGCTGGCAGAGCCGTCCATCACCACATTGGCGGACAGTCTTTGGTACTGTTTTGCGGCGTCCACTACCATTGGCTTTGGAGATTTTGTGGCAGTGACATGGGGCGGCAGAATTTTGACGGTACTTTTGGCGCTTTACGGCATTTTTGTGGTGGCATTGGTGCCGGGGGTCATGGTGAATTATTTCATTGAGTTCAATAAGATTCGCTATAACGAAAGTCTTGTGCTGTTCATGGATCAATTGGAACATCTGGATACCCTGTCCAAAGAAGAACTCCGGGAAATTTCCGCCAAAGTCCGCAATTTCCGCAGAAAATAAAAAAACAGAGCATTTCTTTTTGGAAAAATGCTCTGTTTTTATTTGCGGGCAAGTTCTTTTTTCTTAAAAATCAGGGTGTTGCTTGCTATCTGACTGTACAAGGACCGCAGGTGTCCGCTGTTGCGCATGTATTGGGTCAGCACGTAAGTCAGGTCTTTGTCCCGAAAATCCCGGTGAAGGGCAATGGAAGGCGTTGTGGGCTGGGGCGGGAAGATTTCCCTTTGCAGCTGCATGGTCAAATCCATGAGGGCAGGATATTCTTCTCGTTCCGCAGAGCCTGTCTGCATGAGGTATGCCGTCTGTTCCAGCTCGGAGAATGTTTTCCAGAGGGTCACCAGCAGCTTATGATACACTGTGCCCGTTTCTCCCGGCAGTTCTTTCTGTATGTATTCCCTGCACTGGGCGTAAATCATGTGGAACTCTGTCAGCAGTTCATTGTATTCATGTAAATCCACGTTTTGTGATAAACTCCGTCTGGCAATTTCCCAGTAGGAAGCGTGGAGCTGGAATAGTCTGCGGATGTTCAAAGCAAACTGCTTTTCTTTTGTGGTAGGGAAGAAAAACAGGTTGATGACGGAAACCAGCAGTACCGCCGTGATGACATAGGCAATACGCAGCCAGATCAACGTATTGTCCTGCATGGACATGGACGCCAGAATCAGGGCGAAGCTGGTGGAGAAAATGGGCTGCACCCATGTGCCGGGGGTAGAGCAGTACATGAAGAACATCATGAGAAAAGCAAAGGCAAACTGCATGGGCACCGTGGGCAGGAAAGGCTCAACCAGTGCCACAAGAAGGCAGCCCAAAGCCGTACCGATGGGACGAGTCACCAGACGATGCTCGCTGTCCTCAAAGCTAGGCTGGAGCAGCAAAAAGGCATTCAAAGGGAACCAGTATACATGGTTTGCGTGGGAGATAGCCATGGTGCCGCAGCTGATGGTCAGCACCACGGAAAGCCGGAGGGCAAAACGAGTTTCGATGGAATGACGGGAAATGCGCCGCCGGAATTTCAGCCATGTTTCCTGCCAGTCCACGCCGAACCACTGGAGATTCTGCTTCTTTGTGGCGGGGTAAGTATGGCAGATCAGTATGAGCATATGCAGACAGCTCCGGTAAAAGATGCGCACCCGTCCTTCGGGCATTTCTCTTTGCTGTAAAAGCTCGCGGGCTTTAGCAATGAGTTCTGCGTTGTCTGTTTCGTTGAGAGTCTGGGAGGCTTCTTCTGCCAGCGCTGCCACCTCTGTCAAACGGGGCAGGGCATTTTGCTGAACTTCGTCCTGCTGCCAGGCTTTGTCCCGCACCAGATAAAAACTTCGCTGGAACATGACTGCCAGCATATCAAAGCATTTTTTGCCGTGGTCGCCTTTTTGGAACACCGTCTGCATCTGGTATGCCATGCGGTGGTAAGTGTCCTCTAATTTGTAAAGTTCTTTGGAAAAATCGTCGTCTGTTTCCCCGTCAGCAATGCGGGTGAGCATTTGAGAAAGCTGTTTCAGACCGGTGTGCAGTGTCTGAACCGTAGGTTTTGCCTGCTTTTTGCCACGCTGTAAATAGGGATACAGCTTCAGTACAATGGCAAGGAATACCCAGCAGACCAGCACCACTTCCAGCTGTACGCCAAAGTCCTTTGGTTCCGGCGGCATGAATTGCAGGAATACGAATATCATGGCGCTGGCAAAATATCCTTTTGGCACGAATTGTGAAGATTGCAGGAAAACCAATGCAAAGGGAATGGTGAAATTCAAGAGCAGAGAAAGGGGCATATCCAACGTGGCAATCATGGCGAAAAGGGCAAGGGCTTCGCAGATGACCAGCTGACGGAACAGATACCCCCAGGAGTTGTATCGGGCATGGCGGATCTGGAACAGTACCGTGATGACAGAGGCTGTCATGACAAACTGCAGACCAAAAAACACTGCCACAATCAGGAAAGATGCGCCAAAGAAAAGCACCACCGGCAGTGCGCCCCGCCAGTTGGGTCGAAATTTGGGCAGATATTTTTTGATTTTTTCCATGGATACACCTCCTTTTTTCTTTGGTGTTAAGATTTTGTATATTTTTTAGGATAGCACAGTTTGGAGGCATTGAAAATATGGCAGGGGATTTTTGCGTGAGAATGAGGGCGGAAAAATCCTTATGTTACGGATATTACGATTTGTTTAAGGCTTTCTTACGAATGGCGGAAAACAGTTGTTTCTTAAGGAAAAACAGAGTACAGTAGCATTAGAAGAGGATAAAAATTCCATGAAAAGTTTTTCATTGATATGGGGGTGTAATTTATGAAGAAGAAACATGCGATTACCATTACAGCTGTGCTGGCGGCTTCTATGGCTATGAGCGTCACCGCTTTCGGTGCGCCCACAGATATTCAGGGGCACTGGGCACAGAATACCATCAACAAATGGGTGGATAAAGGGGACATCAGCGGCTATCCTGACGGGACTTTCCGCCCGAACAACATGATTACCAGAGCGGAATTTGTGGTGCTGGTGAATAACGCCATGGGCTACACAAAGAGCGGCTACGCTTATTTCTCCGACGTACCCAGCCATTACTGGGGTAAAAATGCCATCCAGACTGGTGTGGCAGCAGGCTATATTTCCGGTGACGGCAACGGCATTTTCCGTCCCAATGACCCTGTTACCAGACAGGAAGCGGCGGCCATGATTTCCCGTATTCTGGATTTGAAACAGAATGAAAGTCGGGCATACCGCTACACCGATTCCTACGCTATTTCCAATTGGGCAAAAGGCGTGGTGGGCGCTGTCAGCGAAGCAGGCATCATGGCAGGCTATCCCGATGGCTCTTTCGGACCTAATAAAGTGCTGACCAGAGCCGAAGCCGTTCTGGCACTGGATAAGACCATGAACTATAAGCCTGGCGACAAGGAAGAAGATAAAGAAGAAACCAAAAAAGAAGATATGCTCCTGACCCAGTCTAAACTGGAAGATACCACCATCACTGGTGACCTGACCATTTCTGACCGTCTTGGCACAAAGACCATCACACTGGAAGATGTGACGGTAAAAGGCAAACTCATCGTAGATGGCGGCGGTGAAATCATTCTGAAAGATTGTGACATCAAAGAAATGGTGATGGATCAGAAGGATACCACAGTGAAAGCCAGCGGCAAGACCACCGTGGAAAAAACCACATTTAAGAAAATCGGTAAACTGACCGGCGGCGATTATACAGACGTTATCGTGGATAAAGAGCTGTCTGGTTATATCACCATCGACGCAAAGGTGCGGAATCTGACACTGGATGCAGAAACAGACCTGAAACTGGGTTCTGACGCCAGAATCAAAAATATGGAAATCACCAAAAACGCCGATAAGGCTACCATCGACTTTTCCAAGGGGAAAGTGGAAGATATGACCGTAAAAGATAAAGTTACCATCAAAGGCAGCGGCGACATCGACACCATGACCGTTTATGTCAGCGGCGTTACCAGCAGTATCCGTCCCGATACGGTGAAAACAAAGGATAATGCAAGCAAACCGGATTATACGGATGACGATGACGATTGGTCTAGCTCCAGCAGTTCCCGCCGGAATATCACCATCAGCAGTGACCGCAGCGGCGGCACTTACCGGAACGCAACTGTCACAAAAGGTGATGTAACTGTGAGAAATATGACGGTACGGGAAAATCTGTACATTGACAGCGATGTGAAAGACGACGAAGTCAGATTTGACGGTATGACCATTTACGGCAATGTTTATATCAGAGGCGGCGGCACAAATTCTGTATTTTTCGAAGATTGTAAGATCAGTGGCAATATTTATGCAGAAAAAACATATGGCGATAATCCTGTTGGTTTGAAACTGGACAACAAGACTGCACAGGCACTGAAAGGCACGCTGTATATCCGTAAAAACGGCGCAGATGTCATCGGTCTGGAAAAAGACAATGGCACATATCTGAAACAGATCGTTGTGGATACAGATAAGCTGACCACACTGGATGATTTGCAGGCAGACCGCGTGGAAATCGTTGCAGCCAATGCAGATGTGAAGATTACGGCAAGTAGCATCGTCAAAGAACTCTATGTGACTGACAAAGGATATGGCAGAATTGACCTGAGCGGTACCATTGGCAAATTGCAGGCGGATAATAACGTAACCGTCAAGGGTTATGGACGCATTGATGAAAAATCCGGTAATGTAACGGTAGAACCAGGAGTGAAGATTGGCGTAACCAGTGTGACACTGGACAAAACCGACCTGACACTGGATGCAAATGGCACAGCAAAACTGAATGAAACCGTAAAACCTGATGACGCTACCAATAAGACAGTAACTTGGAAAAGCGACAAACCGGAAATCGTAGAGGTAGACAGCAACGGCAATGTGACCGCCAAGGCGGCAGGCACAGCTACCATCACTGCAACAGCGGATGGCAAGAGCGCAAGCTGCAAAGTGACTGTGAATGGACAGACAACTGTTCCCGTAGCCAGTGTAGAACTGAACCAGACGACACTGGAACTGATTGCTGGAAAGGAAGCAACCCTGACTGCAACAGTAAAACCTGATGATGCAACAAACAAAACTGTAACATGGAGCAGCAATAACGAAACCGTTGCAACAGTAGATAATAACGGCAAAGTGACAGCGAAAGCGGCAGGTGAAGCCATTATCACAGCGAAAGTAGGAGATAAACAGGCAACCTGTAATGTGAAGGTGACAGCAGCGGATGTGGCAGTGGAAAGCGTGACACTGAATCAATCCAGTCTGGAACTGATTGCTGGAAAGGAAGCAACTCTGACTGCAACAGTAAAACCTGATAATGCAACAAACAGAACGGTTGCATGGGAAAGCAATGCAACAAATGTTGCGACAGTGGACAATAACGGCAAAGTGACAGCGAAAGCAGAAGGAACAGCCATTATCACTGCCAAAGCGGGAGATAAAACAGCAACCTGTACTGTAACCGTAACAAAGGCTGATGTAAAAGTGACACAGATTACCATCAGCGGCAAAAACACACTGAATGTGAACGACGTCGCAACATTGACAGCAGATGTACAGCCCGGCGATGCTACAAACAAGACTGTTGTTTGGACTAGTGAAAATCCTGACGTAGTCAAAGTGGAAAATGGGAAAGTCACTGCTTTGATGCCCGGTCAGGCTGTCATTAAGGCGACTGCGCAGGATGGCAGCAATGTAGTAGGTACTTTCACCATTAAAGTCAGTGTATCCAACGTGGACACACTGAAGGCAAAGGTAGCAGAAGCGAAGAAAGCCATGGAAGGTGTAAAAGTATCTTCTAATAACAGCACAGATGTGGCACCTACGGAAAAATGGGTACCTCAGGCACAGAAAACCGCATTGGTTACTGCAGTGGCAGAAGCAGAAAAAATTCTGACAGCCCCTCTGACTTCCCAGAATACTGTGAATGCAGCTTACACCAAATTGCAGAATGCCATGACAGATTTCCAGAAAGCCATGAAACCCGGCACAATGCCCAATACACCAGTACCATACTCCTTCTGGGATCTTTGGTAAACTTTACACATCAAGAATATTTCTTTCCGGCGGCAGGCAACTGCCGCCGTTTTTCCGTCCCAACAAAAAACATCCCCTCTGAAAGCAACCTCCCCTTAAGAAAACATTGGTTTTTCTTTTCCTTGATTTCTTAAGGGGAATTGCGATGGCTGTCTTCATAAGAAAACATAACAAAAATCTTAATAAAAAAAATAAGAAAGCTAAAATCCTTTGTCATGATAAGGATTTTAGCTTTCTTTGTTTTCTTATGAAGATGCCCCTGAGAGAGGGGATGTTTTGATTTTCCGAAAGTCTTATTTTCTCAGGTCTTCCATAAGCTGTGTTTTGCCTTCTGTCTTTTCGTCTTTCATTTTGATGACTTTGGCAGGGGAACCAGCTACAACAGCGCCTGCGGGTACGTCTTCTGTTACCACTGCGCCTGCTGCAACAACAGCGTTAGCGCCGATGCGTACGCCTTCCAGTACCACTGCGTTAGCGCCGATCATTACGCCGTCTTCTACGATAACAGGTGTTGCGCTGGGGGGTTCCAGAACGCCTGCCAGCACTGCGCCTGCGCCAACATGTACGTTTTTGCCTACGGTTGCTCTTGCGCCCAGAACAGCGTTCATGTCAACCATGGAGCCTTCGCCGATTTCCGCACCGATGTTGATGACAGCGCCCATCATAACAACAGCGTTTTTGCCGATGCTTACCCGGTCACGGATGAATGCGCCGGGTTCGATGCGTGCTTCCACGCCAGTGATGTCCAGCATGGGAACAGCGGAGTTTCTTCTGTCATATTCCATAGCGCAGTCAACGATAGCGTCTTTTTTGCTGTCCAGCAGAGCCTGTACGGCAGCGTGGTCGCCCATGAGGATCCAGAAATCCCCCTGACCGAATACTTTCACGCCTTCTGCGGATGCGCCGCTCAGGTCGCCTTTTACATATACTTTGACAGGTGTTGCCTTTTTGGCTTCCTTGATGTATTTCGCAATTTCATAGGGATTGGTCATATCATAATCCATGGGTAAATCTCTCCTTTATTTTTTGATTTTTGTATTTGCCTTTTATTATATACGAAATTGGGCAGATTTTCCACAGAATTTGTATCCTTTCCAAAGAAAGATGTCTGTGATACAATGAGAACAATCAGAACAAAGGAGGAAAGCCAATGGAAACGTATTTTCAAAACATGGTAGAAGAACTGCGGCAGATTCGCCGCGATTTGCATAAAATCCCCGAACTGGGGCTGAAGGAATACAAAACCTCCGCCTATATTCGGGAAAAACTGGAGGGCTTCGGCATCACAGAGCTGGAAACATGGCTGGAAACAGGCGTGGTGGCAGTGATTCGGGGCAAAGGTAAGAAAGAAGCGGTGGCATTCCGCGCGGATATGGATGCCCTGCCGGTAACAGAACAGACAGGCTGCGACTTCACCTCGGAGCATGTGGGCTGTATGCATGCCTGCGGTCACGATGGACATGTGACAGTATTGCTGGGCTTTGCCAAATACTTGCAGGAACACAAAGACGAACTGGAAAACGATGTTGTCCTCATTTTCCAGCCTGCGGAAGAAGGCCCCGGCGGTGCACAGCTTCTGGTGGATGCAGGACTTTTTGAAAAACATCCCGTTCGCTGCATCATCGGCTGTCATATCTTCCCTCAGGTGCCTCAGGGGAAAGTGGCTTGCCGCAAAGGCGCTATGATGGCAAGAAACGGGGAAGTGGATGTGCATATTTACGGGGAAAGTGCTCACGGCGCGCAGCCCCAGCTGGGGCATGACGCGGTGCTGGCAGCAGGGGCAGTCATTACAGGACTGCATACCATCCTTTCCCGGAATGTATCCCCCTTGGACAGCGGCGTACTTACCTTCGGTGCCATCCACGGCGGCGAAGCCTGCAACATCATTGCCAAGGAAGTGAAGCTGGAAGGCACCATGCGTGCATTCAGTGATGAAGCCTACGAAACCATGACAAAACGTGTGCAGGAAGCAGTGGCAGGCATTGCGGCAGGCTATGGATGCAAAGGGGAAGCTGTGTTCCGTCACATGTATCGTGTGGTGGATAACGACCCCAAACTGGTGGAACTTTTACAGGAAGTGGCAGGGGATGCTTACGAAGAAACACCCCCTTATATGCTGGCGGAGGATTTTTCCCTGTATCTGCAAAAAGTACCGGGCATGTTCTTCTTCTTGGGCAGCGGCAACGAAGAAAAGGGCTATATCCATTCTCTCCATAGCGCACAGTTCCAGTTTGATGAGGAAATTTTGGCACTGGGTGTGGAAACCTATGCCAAACTGCTGAAAAAACTGGCGGAATAAAAAACTTTATAAGCAAACAAAAAGCTGGAGCCTTCTAAAAGGTTCCAGCTTTTTTATTGGTGAATCCAATAAAAACCCCCGGCTATGCCGGGGGAATCAGTG
>OLVT01002633.1_pt1 | contig 11900 bp, 12 predicted proteins | sample 1673241 | NCBI WGS metagenome assembly OLVT01 (sample SAMEA3178936, study PRJEB25190) | human gut metagenome | biome: human gut; feature: human-associated habitat; material: faeces | place: Austria | collected 2013 | reverse complement strand
TGAAGAAGTACATCGATTGTCTTGTCTCTCATTTTTCTAACCCTCTCGTTTCTTGTCCGCACCACCACAATGTATCTCCAGTCTACGCCATATCCCTACAAAAGTCAACAAGTTTCTTGTAATCCTTTTGTTGACTTTTCAAGCTTCCTGTACTATACTTTTCTTATAAAATCGAATAACGGAGGATATCTGTATGGAAATTGGGAAACAAATACGTCGCCGGCGCACGGAACTGAATCTTTCCAGAGGCGAACTGGCTAACAAGATTCATGTAACCCCATCAGCAATCGCAAACTATGAAAACGGTGTCAGCTATCCAAAACCCGATATTTTGGTCGCACTCATGAACGCACTGGATATTGATGCCAATTATCTATACTGGAATTATCTTTCAAACAGCACGATTCAACGGCTCTACCGAAAAGTTCTCAGCCCCGAAGAAAAAGAATCTATTTTAAAATACCGCGAACTCTCTGAAAACGGCAAAAGTCTGGTCCGCCTGATCATTGACGAAGAATATAAACGCATGAACCAGAGCGAATATATCAATCTTCCGTTTTACCGCCCCGGCATCCGCAAAGTACATTCCGGCTTTCTTTTTCAGGATACCACTCAGACGATCCGAGTGCGCAGAAAGCATGTTCCCAAAGACAGCGATTTCTGCTTTCAGGTTCTGATCGACCGCTATCAGCCGGTATTTCAAAAAAATGACATTCTGGCTCTGCAACGTATCAATGCCTCACACAATGAAATCGGACTTTTCTGGCTCAACGGCATCTACTATATCCGGATCCTCTCCGAGGAAGGCAGCATCCGCAGACTTCGTTCTCTCAATGTGATCGATCCCGATATCGTAGTCAATGAACAGGATCAGCTGGAATGTATCGGCAAAATTCACGGAAAAGTTTACGGAAACTATGAGATTTACGGAACTTGTGAAGAAGATGAGACCATACCCGAACACGAGATTGAAATCCAATAAAAAAGCAGAATCTTGCGCCATATTTGGTACAAGATTCTGCTTTTTTATTTTTATTCCTGAACAAGTCCCTGTTCTTTCATTACATTGACAACCTGATTCACATACTCTGTGCATATCTCATCTGTTGCCGCTTCCACCATAACGCGGATCACAGGCTCTGTTCCACTTTCTCTTACCAGAATTCTTCCGTCACTTCCAAGTGCTTCTGCCGCTGCTTTGATCGCATTCTGTACGGCTTCATTTTCCAACGCTGTCTTTTTGTCTGTCACACGGACATTCTGAAGAAGCTGCGGATAAATCTTCACTTCAGAGCACAGCTTTCCAAGTGACTGTTTCTTCTCCATAATAACTTCCATCAGCATCAGAGAAGTCAGGATTCCGTCTCCCGTTCTTGCGTGTTTGCTGAAAATAATATGTCCGGACTGCTCTCCGCCAAGAACAAATCCGTTTTTCATCATGTTTTCATACACATATTTATCACCGACTGCTGTCTGCTCATATTTCATGCCGACTTTATCACAGGCCTTGTAAAGCCCCAGATTGGACATTACAGTTGTAACTATCGTATTTCCTGCAAGTCGCCCCTGTTCCATCAGGTATTTTCCGCATACGTATAAGATCAGATCTCCGTCTACGACATTTCCGTTCTCATCCACGGCAATGCAGCGATCTGCATCTCCGTCATAGGCAAATCCTACATCCAGATTTTTTTCTTTTACAAATGCCTGCAGCTTTTCAATATGTGTGGATCCGCAATTTGTATTGATATTTACACCATCCGGCTCATTGCTGATCACATATGTCTTTGCTCCGAGTGCATCATACACACTTTTTGCAATGCTGGATGAGCTTCCATTAGCACAGTCCAGACCAATCTTCATATCTTTAAAGGAACGTGTTGCCAGTGAGATCAGATGTCCGATGTAACGATTTCTTCCTGCCGCATAATCAACTGTTCTTCCAATGTGTTCCCCAACCGCAAGTGGAAGCTCTTCTGTTTTTCCGTCAATATACGCTTCAATCTGCTCCTCTACTTCTGCTTCAATCTTATGCCCCTGTCCGTTGATCACCTTGATTCCATTGTCATAAAACGGATTGTGGCTCGCAGAAATCATAATTCCGCAGTCAAAATCTTCTGTTCTTACCACATAGGACACACTCGGTGTTGTTGTTACATGTAAGAGGTATGCATCTGCTCCGGAAGCTGTCAGCCCTGATGCCAGTGCATATTCAAACATATAACTGCTTCGTCTTGTATCTTTTCCGATCACGATTCTGGCTTTCTTCTCTCTGCCAAAATACCATCCCAGATAACGACCTACTTTGAAAGCATGTTCTACTGTTAAAACAACATTTGCCTCTCCTCTGAATCCATCAGTCCCAAAATATTTACCCATATGTCTCCCTCTTATTCTTTCTTTTGACCTTTTTGTCACTGCCTTTCAGTACGTCACCGCACTGACGCTCTTATTATATTCTTTTTGATTTTAAAATACAACTGTTTTCTTTCTTCTGTTTTTCCTGTACAATAGATAACGTACAATCATTCATAATGGGAGGAAATGATGATAAAATTAATTGCAAGTGATCTGGACGGAACTCTTTTACAAGACGGCGCGCAGGAACTTACTCCGCGCGCGATCGAACTGATTTCTGATCTGTGCGATGCAGGAATCCATTTTGTATCTGCCAGCGGAAGACAGTACGATAATCAAAAACGTGTCTTTGCACCTTTAAAGGACCGTATTTCATTTATCGCAGAAAATGGCTCAATCTGCATGCATCAGGGAAAAGTCATTTCCCGTGCTACGATCAACGATGATCTGGCAGCCAGGATTTTAAAGGAAATCAAAAAACAGGACCACTTTGAGATTGTAGTTTCCAGAGAAGATACCTGTTTCATCGAAAACAATGTACCGGAGTTTGTCAACCATATCGTCAATGTAATGCACAATACAACTCAGATCGTGGATGATATCACGAAAGTAGACGGACCGATCCTAAAAATCGCCATCTGCAACATGTCTGACAGCACTCATATTGTCGATAAATATTTGAAACATCTGCAAGATCTCTTTGGTTCCGAGATCAAAGTCGTCACCTCTGGAAACATCTGGATTGACTTTATCGCTCCGGGAAGCAACAAAGGGACGGCTCTTCAGAATCTGATGGACTTATTCCAGGTAAAACCGGAAGAATGTGTTGCTTTCGGAGATCAGTATAATGACATCGAGATGCTCCAACTTGCCGGCACCAGCTATGCCATGTCCAATGCAGCTCCCGGAATCTCTTACTATTCTACCTATGTGACAGATTCTGTGGAAGACGTACTGGAAGACATTCTTGCACAGGTTCGTTAACTCTGCCGCAAAAAAGGATGATAACTGCATCAGTCCATGCAGTTGTCATCCTTTTCATACTTTCTTTGATACGTTACATGTTATCTTTCTTCGATCTCCATGATCATATCCACACGTCTCTGATGGCGTCCCCCTTCAAACTCTGTATTCAGCCATACATCCACGATCATCTTTGCAAGCTCTGCTCCTACTACCCTCGCCCCGAATGCAAGTACGTTACAATTGTTATGCGCTCTGGACATTTTCGCGGTAAATGGCTCGCTGCATACTGCTGCACGCACACCTTTCACCTTATTTGCCGCAAGAGATATCCCCAGACCTGTACCGCAGATTAAGATTCCACAGTCCACTTCTTTTGCAACAACTGCACGGCCTACTGCTTCCCCATACTTCGGATAGTCGCAGCTTTCTGATGAATCCGTTCCGAAATCTACGACTTCATGTCCTTTTTCTTTCAGAAATTCGATGATCTCTGCTTTTAATTCCAATGCTGAATGGTCATTTCCAATTCCAATTCTCATAATCTCTCTCCTCGTATCTCTTTCTTTTTCCAATTCTCTTCTATTGTCCAATATCCAAAGATAATTGTCAAGCATCCGCATGTACTTTCTGCTATACAAAACAGGCACAAAAGACTGGCTCTTACCAGATCTTCCATGCCTGTTTCACTTTTTCAAATCTGCTATTTATATTTGTTGTTGTAAATAAACAAGAGTGTCAGCAAGCCTACCAGTCCTACCAGTTCCATAATCAGTCCCGGCACGCCGATATTTTTCTGTCCTATCATGATCAGGGCGAGGCAGACAACAAAAACAATAGCCATGATCAAAGTTCGAATCTTTCCTTGCATTTTTGTCTCCTCCTATCCTTTGAGTCCACCAAGTGTCATACCTTCTGTCAGTCTCTTCTGTACACAGATATACAGAACCAGTACCGGAATCATAACGATCACAAGACCTGCATACATAATACCGTAGTTGGTTGCTGTTCTCTCGACTGCCATCAGATTCTTCAGTCCCATTGCCAGTGTTCCGTTTTCATCCATCAATGTATATGCGATAATATATTCATTCCAGAATGTCAGGAAATTGAACATGATTACCGTCAGAATACTTGGTTTTGCCATCGGAATCATGATCTTAACCATCGTCTTAAAGTATCCGCATCCATCCATATAAGCTGCTTCTTCAAATCCTTTCGGAAGTGTCTGGAAATATCCGCTCAGCAGATAAATCGTAAACGGCAGGTTACAGGATGCGTAGATCAGTGCCAGGATAAACCGGTTATCCAGGAAAAAATCTACATGCAGAGCCTTGTTCCAGGAACTCAGCATCAAAAAGATCGGTACTACAATGTAATTGACATTGATAAACAATCCTGCCATGAACGCACCATTGAAGAACTTCTTTCCTCTGAACTTAAAGCGTGCCAGCACATAAGATGCCGGAAGAGCCAGGATCAGAAGAAGTGCAAGAGCCAGCGCTGTCACAATGAAAGAGTTCAGGAAGAAATCTCCCATTCTTGCATCCTGAAATGCTACTACAAAGTTCTGATAGTAAAACTGTTTTGGAAGTGCCCATGGATTTACATCCGCTCCAATGAATTCTGCATTCTTCTTCAAACTCGCCATAAATACCCATGCAACCGGTACAATGATCGAAATAGCCAGAGCGATCAGAGCTACATAGATAAAAATCTTGTAAAGTACATGTGTAGGAATTCTGTGTTTTTTCTCATGCATATCTCTACTTCGCTCCTTTCTAGAATTCTAAGACTTCTCTGTCTGTAATCTTGTTTACAACTGCTGCCAGTATGAACGAGAAGAGGAATACAACAACTCCGATCGCCATACCGTATCCGTATACACCTGCTCCATATGCCTGCTTGTACATATAGTTCAGGAAAACTTCTGTCTTTCCGTTCGGGCCTCCGTCTGTCATGATCTGAACAAACAGGAAACTTAAGTTGATCGTACTGATGATATAGAATGTCAATGTAGTACGGATATTGCTCCAGATCAACGGCAAAGTCACCTGGAAGAAAATCTGAATCTCTGTTGCTCCATCCAGTGATGCGGCCTCATAGAGATCTTCCGGAATTGCTGCCATACTGGACATATACATGACCATATAATATCCGATTGCCTGCCATACCAGTGCAAAGATCACAGAATAAATAACAATACTCGGATCTCCCATCCACTGATGCTTTAATCCACTCAGATGAATCGCATCCAAAAATGTATTGAGCAGTCCTGTACTCGGATTGTAGATTGCACCGAAAATACCTGCAATAACAACAATACTCAAAATGTTTGGTATGTAGAAAATAATTCTGAAGAAATTCTTGCCTTTAAAGTTCCCTCTTGAAAGTAACGCCGCAAATAAAACTGCAAGAACGATCGTACAGATCATTACCATTACAATGATAAGAATCGAGTTCTGCATCGCTTCCAGAAAGTTCTTATCATCCATCAGTTTTACAAAGTTGCTGAATCCCACAAAACTCTTCTTATTTGTAATTCCACCCATGCGGTACAAGGACATACGGAAGACATTGATCGTCGGAATAAATATAAAGATCGTTGCCAGAATTACAGCAGGCGCCAGACAAATGAATATAAATCTTCTCTGCGCTTTCTCCCTGTTCATAGATTTCCTCCTCCATACTGCTGTCTTTTAAAAACGGTGAGTTATCATAACTCACCGTTTCATGTCAGCCGAATATCACTCTTTTATTTCTCTAATGCGTCTGCGCATTTTTCCCAAGTCTCTACTAACTGTTTCTGCCATTCATCAACTGTCATATCGCCTGTGTTGATAGACTCGATCGGTCCGTAAACAGCTTTTGCCATATCCAGACCTTCGATCGGAGCTGTTGTTGCCCATTTACCTGTAACAGCTACAACGTCATCTGCTGTTGCTGCTGCATAACAGTCTTTTGTAACACCGTCTGGAAGCTTGTCTGCTGCTCCTTTTACAGGAACTACTACTGGTGTATCAGATTCTTTTCCGGACTCTTTGTCTGTTGTCTTGTTGTTCAGACAGATATCAACTACTTCGTCAGAATACATGAATTTCACAAATTCTTTTGCAAGATCCATGTTCGGTGCATCAGCAGGTACCCACATCTGCTCTGTAAATGTGTATACAGACTGTGATTCATCTTCGCTCCATTTCGGAACACCCATCATACCCCATTCGTAATCTTCCGGAGTAGAAGCTGCCATCTCACCGATCACCCAGTTTCCGTTTGGCATAAATAATGCTTTTCCATCGATTACGTTCTGCTGATTGATCTTGAATCCACCGTCAGCGTTTGCATTGGAAACTGTATCTTCCTGTGTATAGTCTTTTCCTACAAGTTTTGCAACTGTATCAAGAACTTTCTTTCCTTCATCAGATGTCCATGTATTTGCATCATATTTTAATGCATCATTGTAGAAATCAAGTCCGCCTGCCTGTGCGAGCATTGCATAGATTGTAGCATCAAAGTATCCTGTTGTAGGGAATGTAAAGAGTGCATGTCCGTCTTTCTTAGCCTGCTCGCCAAGTGCGAAGAACTCATCCCATGTTGTCGGGATCTCGTACTGTTTTCCTTCACCTACCAATGTCGCATTGTACCAGAATCCTGTCGGTGTGTAGAAAATCGGTGCCAGATAAATCTTTCCGTCTCCGTATGGCTGTGCATCTGTACCATCCAGGATACCATCCAGCATCTTGTCTTTCAGTTCGTCATCGAATACATCAGAGATATCCGCAATCGCTTCTTCCTTCAGCATTGTCTCTGTGAATCCACTTGGCTGTCCCAGGTTGTAATATACAACGTCCGGTACATCTCCATTCTGAATTGCTTTTGTCAGGTCTTTGTCCAGTTCAGGAGACATCTCAAGTTCTACTTTTACTCCATCATGAGACTCTTCAAATGCTTTCGCGATATCTTCCCAGATCTGAGTTCCGTTACCACCTTCGAACGCAGCAACTTTCAGGACTGTCTCTTCTGAGCCTTTGTCAGCATCTTTTCCTGAATCCTTGCCTGAATCATCACTTGATCCGCATCCGGCCAGCATAGAAGTTGCCATGGCGGAAACAAGTGCGAGTGCCATCAGTTTTCTAACCACTTTCTTTTTCATCTTATATCCTCCCTGTCGATTTGATAACTTTATGATAGCTCATTTGTCTATATTTTTCTATTCGGAAGTTGGCTTGGATTTTATAATTATTGCTATTTCACCTTAGTTTTTTTAATAAAAACTTTTTTCTTTGTAAATTAAGTCATTTCAATAAGTATAACTTTATATTTTTTATCACTTTTATACAATTTATTTTTCTTTTTTCGACAATCAGATCATGGGAACCTGTTTATTTTAGACAAATTCCGACATTATACGGATTTGCGGATATTTTGTTTTTTATTCTTCACTTCCGGTCAGAAGACGGATGGGAGGGCTTTTTCAAATTGTTCCACAATTTCTCCACTTTTTCCACATTTGGCCCGGCTGCCTTCACAGAAAGAATTGCCTGTACTGCATTCTGCAACGGATTGTTGATGCTGGAAAGCAAGTATAAAATACTCAGCATTGCATTTGCCGGTATGTTTCCTTTTGCAGCCATCCAGGCACAGAATAAAATCTGAACAAACAATGTTCCATAGGTCAGTGAAAGAGCAAGTACTTCACCACTGCTTTCACAGAATCGAGCGTGATAACGAGATTCTTCCACATCCTTCACATAATTTCCAAATATCGCTTCTGTTTCCTTTTCAATCTGAAAACTCTGGATCACTTCAAATCCCCCGAAGAAATCTTTCAGTTTCCCCGTGTATTGCTCCAGACTCCGATAAACCCTTCCCTCTGCTTTCGAGATTTGTTTTCCAAATAGAAACGGTACTGCAACGGGTATCCAGACGGTCATAAGAACCATACCTGCCACCCGGCTATCGTAACAAAAAAGCACTGCCAGACAGCCAAGAAAAACAAAGCTCTGCTGAATAATCTCCGGAATCTTCGCAAAATAGTTATTCTCCAAATTTGTTACATCACTATTCAGTATTGAGAGATACATCCCACTGTTGTTGCTCGTAAACTGGATCATATCCTGATCCAGCACTGCATCGAACACATCCCTCTTCAGCTGTATATTGATCCGCTTCAGAAATGTCCTCCGAAAATAAGCGCAGGCATTCTGACTGACTGCATAATAAAAAACAGTAAACAAAAGAATCCCTGCCAGTCTCAAAATCGCTGCCTTTGTCATATCTCCCGGCAATTCTCCAATTTTCTGAAACACAAATGCCCACATCGTTTCCCCCATTCCCGCCAGAATGGAACATAAGATCACACCTGCCAGATGCCCCTTATTTCTTTGAAAATAAACATGAATCGAACCTGTTTTCTGTATCATAATGTCCTCCCCTGCTAATGATTCACGGTATAGAGGCTATAGAAAAATTGCTTTTTCTTCATCAACTCTTCAAATGTCCCCATCTCCACAATCTTTCCCTGATGCATGGTCAAAATGCAGTCATACTGTCTCAAAATCGACTCATGAAATCGATGTGTTACATTCAATATGGTGGTCTCTTTTTGACTTAAGATCAACTGCTCGATCTGCATGGAAAGTTCTGCATCCAGACTGGACGTTGCCTCATCCAGCAATAACACTTCTGCCCTGGTTAAAATTGCCCTTGCAATCGCGATCCGCTGTTTTTCCCCACCGGAAAAATTATTGCCATTTTCGCAAACCATCTGCTCTGTCCCCAATGGATTGTCTTCTACGATTTTCTCAAGTCCTGCCTTTTTTACTGCAGCTTTGATTTCTTCATCCGGATATTCCTGAAACATCGTAATGTTTGCCCGCAATGTATCTTCAAACAAAAACACATTCTGATGGATCATGGCTATTTTCCGACTTAGACTTTTTCTTTCTATCATCCGAAGTTCCTGTTCTCCTATGAGAATTTCTCCCTCGTAGTCTTTATAATAGTTCGCCAGCAGCTTCAACAACGTTGATTTTCCGCATCCGCTGCTTCCCACAATGGCATACTTTTTCCCTTTCTCAAAGCACATATTCACCCCATGTAAGACCTCTTTTGCTTTCGTGTAGCCAAATCGTACCTCTTTCAACTCCAACGGCATGACTGATTTTACCGATTCCCCTGTTTTCTTCGATTCTTCCGGTCTTTCCTTGAAAAGCGTCTCCACCTTTCTTGCATTTGGAATTGCTGCCTTGACATCCAAAAGCAGATATGCAATCTCCCGGATGGGATTGTTGACACTGGAGATCAAATAAAAAATACTCAGCAGCATCCGCTCTGAAATACTTCCGATAAATACCAGATACGCTGAGACAAATAACTGTATACTCAAGATCAGATACGTCAGCAATAACGTCAATATTCCGTATGGATTCTGATATCCTCTTCCCTCATAACGCCGTTTCTCCACATCTTCCACACTTTTCGCAAACCGTTTTTTCACTTCGTCCTCAACCTGAAAACTATGAATCACTTCAAAACCACCCATCCAGTCTTTCAGCTTCCGATTGTAATTCTCAAGTTCTTCATATAATGCTTTGGTCTTCTGTGACAATTTCTCTCCGATTAAAAATGGAACCGCCACCGGGAGTAATGCCGTCAAAATCACCAGACACACGATCCTGACGTCATAATAGCAGAGTACACCCGCACAAGTCAGAAATACAAATCCATTTTGTAAAATCTCCGGAATCTTCGCAAAATAGTTGTTCTCCAGATTTGTTACGTCATTGTTTAACACAGACAGATATACCGCGCTGTTTTTCTCCGTAAACTTTGCCACACCTTTTTTCATCAGCGCATGAAATACATCCTGTTTCAATTGTGTATTGATCTGTTTTAACAACCTTCTCTGAAAATAAAACATCAGCTGTTGACTGACCACAAAATACAGCAGACACAATCCTGCAGACAGACATAATTGCTGGATGGAGGTGTCTGCCGTTCCTCCTGCAAATCCACTGGCCTGTTCAAATAAAAATGACCAGAGCATGTAAGAGGTTCCACTCATGATTGAAAAAATAAAGAAACTTACTAAAGTAACTTTATTTCTCCTAAAATAAAAATTGATGGAAATCTGTTTCCACATTTTCTTCTACTCCCTTAAAAATTTTTAGGTTATCATAAAATGATAGTATTACATTTTATGATAACCCTTTTATAGTTTACTTTACCACTGAGTATTTGTTCCTCCGCAGCCTATTCCACAGCCACCCAAGCCTTCTTCTATTTCCTCCTCATCCACCATTTCTTCTTCTGTCAAATTAGACATTTCCATTTCTACAAGTTCCTTAATTTCCATTTTTCTTCCTCCTACTAAATTTTTAATTTATTCAAAAACTTTGCAGTTTTAGAACCTTATTTACTGCTTCCATTTTTCTTTGGTTTTTCTGAAAAATTTGCTATACTCAGCAATATGTAAGCAATAATTTTCCTATTCTGTTCACATTTTTCCTCACAAATCCCCTGCGAAAATATATTCCAAGTACATTCATTACAGAATTCTTTCGCCCAACATTTTCTACATTCTACATGATAGTTTTTATTATCATATTCCGCTATGTTCAGTTTCTGATTTATCTCTAATAAATTTCCAATTTTATAATCAACTTTTCTTATAAACTGATGACATGGATAATAATCTCCATTTCCTAATACACACAACATTTTATAGCCAGCTATGCAAAACATATTGTTCTTACATTCATTTCTACCTAACGCTTTTTGTATATTCAATATTTGTTTTGCAATATCCAAATTAGTACCTTCTTGTAAAACCATTGTTTCTTTAATACGATTAATTACATCATTTGCTAAATCTAACTTATTCTGAGGCTCTAATTCACATTCTTCACATTCCCCTATATATACTGTTTTGACTTTAAATTTTCCTTTCAACCACTTTCTCACTTCATCTCGCGACATTCCTTTTTGCTCATGCATAGTAGTGTAAGTCGCTTCTATCATAACTGGGGGAGCATTTTTCTTTCTCATTTTTTCTATATTAGCACTAACTATTTCAAAAGTTCCTTTCCCCTCTTTAGTGATTCTTAAAGAATCATTAATTTCTTTTGGTCCATCTATACTTACTGTTGTCTTTATATTATATTTAATTATAGTATCAAGTAACTCTTCATCCATATACGTTGCATTCGTAATCATCGTAAATGAAGGCATTACAGTTAACATATTTTTATCATTCAATTCTTCACAATAATGACATATTCCTTTTATTACTTTTGGAAATAATGCAGGTTCTCCACCAAAAAAAAATATATTTTTAATCGTTCTAATTCCACTGTTTAACAATTTATCAATTAATTTGCAAGCTACACTTTCTGTCATAATAATATTTTTTTCATGACAATACGTTCCACTATCTGCATAACAATATTTACATTTAAGGTTACATCCTAATTGAATCATAAACTCTAAATTATCAATTTCTCTTGTCTGTAAATAATTTTCTCTAGAGCGTGTTTGAAAATTAAAAATTGTACAAAACATGTGTTTCTATCCCCTTT
>OLVT01002622.1_pt1 | contig 11959 bp, 10 predicted proteins | sample 1673241 | NCBI WGS metagenome assembly OLVT01 (sample SAMEA3178936, study PRJEB25190) | human gut metagenome | biome: human gut; feature: human-associated habitat; material: faeces | place: Austria | collected 2013 | reverse complement strand
GTTTCCCCTGGAAGCCCACAGGAAGCACTGAGGAGCCATTTCTAAAAATAATAGCAGAGAGGGAGAGACTGCAGACAGCTGAAGAAAGAAAAGTCCACGGTACCGAAAAACAGGATTGGTGAAAGAATTGTTTCACGTGAAACATGGGGATTATACGAAATAATGATTTATTGATAAGATATAGATAAGATATAAATAAGATATAAATATAAAAAACTTACGGTGAAAAGTAGAGATGGATAATATGAAGCCAAAAATGGGAATGCACTGTGTTAAATAATCTTTAAATTACTGAAAGTTCAGACAGGTATTATACCAAAACGGAATCTGGCCTTACTGCAGAAAAAAGAGTTTCCTGACAATTCTGAGACAGAGAAACAGTGAGTAAAATTGCAAATATGCTAAATAAGATAAACGGAAACATGAAAGAATAATTAATTACTAAAATGAATAATTATTCAGTACTAAAATCAGAAGACCGTTTTTTCAAACGGCATCTTTCAGTATCTGCTCGAGACAGGGGAAAGGGCCCGGAAAAATTTTTCATCGACTTATTTCATAGAATGTGGTAAAGTTAATAACAGGTAAAGAGCAGCCCAAAGCGTTCTTGCAGGGCTGCTCTTTGTTTACGCAGGCGGATTGGCAGGGCCGCAGCCTGGAGGACGTGTGTTTTAAAGAGTCAGATTTATTTGGGAATGATAGCTATGGGACATTATATTGTGCTTGATCTGGAATGGAACCAGAGCTCAGGCGGCAGGGAGGCATCCATTGATCGACTGCCCTTTGAGATTATTGAAATCGGAGCGGTGAAGCTGGACGAAAATCTCAGAATTGTATCAGAGTTCAGCCGCCTGGTGCGCCCGCAGGTGTACCGGACACTTCACTATAAAATTTCAGAGGTAACGCATCTCACGGCGGAACAGCTGGAACGGGAGGGCCAGAAATTTGAGACAGCGGTAAAGGAATTTTTTGACTGGTGTGGAAATGACTGCCGTTTCTGTACCTGGGGATCCATGGATCTGACAGAGCTTCAGAGGAATATGGTTTATCATGGCATGGAGCTTCCCTTTCAGAAACCTCTCTATTACTTTGATCTTCAGAAGATTTACAGTCTGATTCAGGGAAATACGAAGAGAGAATCGCTGGATACGGCGGTTCTGGAGATGGGAATTGAGGAGGAGCGCCCGTTTCACCGCGCTCTGGATGATGCCTGGTACACAGGCCTTGTGATGGGAAAAATGAACTTCTACAGTATGATGGAGTACATTTCCGTGGACTACTACCAGACTCCTGAAACAGAGGAGGAGGAGATCTATCTGGAATTTCCCGATTACTCGAAATTCGTGTCAAGAACCTGGGAAACCAAGGAGGAGCTGCTCGCACAAAAGCGGGTGACAGATGTGGTCTGCTATAAGTGTCACCGCATGCTGCGAAAGAAAATCCGCTGGTTTAGCGTGAACCAGCGGTATTATTTCTGTCTGGCTGTCTGCCCCGAGCACGGGTTTGTGAAGGGAAAAATCAGGATTAAGAAGTCAGAGGACGGCTCTGTGTTTGCTGTAAAGACAGTGAAGTTTGCAGATGAGGCAGGGGTGGATACGATTATCAGGCGCCGCGAGGAAGCGAAAAAAAAGCGCGCTGAGCGGGCAAAGGCGCGCAAGGAGGCCAAAAAGAAGGAAAAATCAGAGGCTGCAGCAAACCGGCTGAAAAGAAAAGGAAAGAATTCTGGAGCGGCAGGGCAGCAGGGATGAAACAGGCAGGCAGCTGGTGCTCTGAATCGCAGGTTTGGAAAAACTGAGGCGAAGCGGACAGGAAGAGAGAAAGAGAAGCTGAAAGGCTGTATAAATAGAAAGCTGTATTAATAAAAGCATCCTCCGGGGGAAGACCTGAAAAACAGGCTTTCCGCCAGAGGATGCTTTTTTTATTCAATGTTCGAGCCATAATATCCGAGCCGTCAGAAGAACTGAATCAAATACTCTGCGGATACACAGTGGGTATTGGGGCAGATGCTTCTTCGATGAGACTTTGCTCTGTCATGACTTACCGCTTCCACCTGCGCCTTTTTTTCAAGGTGAATTCACTGTCCCTGGTTCTCTTTTTCTTCGGCTGGGATAAAAGAGAGCTTTTAGAACTTCCCTTTCTGCGGGGAGAACGTTTATCCGGCTCCAGCGGGATGGAGAGGCGGCGGTTTTTCATCATTTTGTTAAACTCCTCCTCAGATACGCCTGTTTCTTTCAGGCGCTCCATACGCTTTCTGCGGCGCTCCATGCGCTCTGCCTCCTCGCGGCGGCGGCTTTTTCCGATCCAGACAGCCAGGGCCGTTCCGAGAAGGGCGATTACAGCTGCTGCAGCGGTAAAAATGAGAATCGGTGTGACAGAAAAGCCATCCGATAAAGCGCCGCCGGTGGGGTTCTCATCCGGAGTGTTCTGGGACTGCTCGCCGGAGGATAAGGTATTCTGGTCCGGTTCGGAGGCGGAATCTGACGTGCTTTGACTGTCAGCGGCTTCTTCCATGTTTCTGTCTTTTTCAGAGCTGTTTTCTGCTGCTGCTTCATCCTCATAGCTGACCTGAGCGATAGTAGTGGGAACCGCGCTCAACAGCTCCTCCGGAATGGCGGGAGATTCTGACCGCTCTGCGCCCAGGGTAAGCCAGGCAGTTCCGACCTGGTGCTCTCCCAGAGAGTAACAGACGGCTGCAATCGCATTGTCCGGAGCATTTTCCGGCAGGTCGAACGATACGGAGGAGGTGGTTTCCTCAAACTCCGCATTGTTTGGGAGAATAATCCGGCTGTCCGGGTCCACAGTCAGGGACGGGGCAGACGATGTAGGCAGCCCTGCGACGGTCAGGTTGCTGTTTAACGAGGAATAGGTGGTATCATTATTCTCAAGGGAGACGGAGCGGAAGTTGCCAAAGCCGAAATCCAGCATGCGGCTGGTGTCGGAATAGGTGGTTCCGCGGCTGTGGAGGACAACGGTGATCAGCGTCGTGTCGTCCTGCCTGGCTCCTGTCACCAGGGTGTTCAGGGCGATGGAGGTATAGCCTGTCTTTCCGCCGATTACATCGGGACGGTATTCGGGGAAATTTTTCTTGATAAGCTTATTTCCCGGGGAAACGCCGAGTCCCTCGGGATTTCTGGCATTTGGAGGGAGTTCGTAATAGGTGGTGGAAATAATCTCTTCAAATATCTCGTTTTCGAAGGCGTATCTGGTAATCAGAGCCATGTCGTAGGCGCTGACATAGTGATTTTCGTCGTTCAGGCCGCTGGGATTGGCAAAGTGGGAATCCACGCAGCCAAGCTCCTTTGCTTTCTCATTCATCATCTCGGCAAAGGCCTCTGTGGTTCCCGCGACATGTTCAGCTAGGGCGTTTGCCGCTTCGTTTGCCGACTTTAAGAGGAGGGCATAAAGACAGTCACGTACTGTGGCCTGATCTCCGGTGTCGTAGCCGGCTGACGAGCTGTCAGCCTCCACATTGTAGACAGCATTTTTTGAGAAGGTGACCATCTCATCCAGATCACAGTTTTCAAGGACAATGATGGAGGTGAGCACCTTGGTAATGCTGGCGGGGGAGTAAGTGCCATGGATATTTTTTCCATAAAGGACGGTTCCTGAGTCCGCATCCATGACAATCCCGGCATCCGCCTCTATGGATACATCAGAAGGCCATTCCTGGGAGGCATAGGCGGGATGGGCCGAAACGGCAGCCGTCAAAAAAAAGCACAAAATCGTGCGTATAAATTTCTGTTTCATCTATATTCAATCCTTTGCGTGGTTTTATTCTCTATACAGGGAGCTGCCGGGCCGACCCAGTCTCCTGCTCCGGCCGCAGCAAAAACATTTCTTGTAACATAAATGTAAAAAATGTAATGCTTATTTAACAGTATATCGGATTATCCTCTGTTAGTAAAGGCCGGAGTGAGCGGTTTTCTCTTCTTCGTGAAGAGGATGAAAGCCAGGCAGACAGCAAAGAGAAACAGAACCATCAGGCCAAAGGTAACTCCTATCCTGGCGGCAGTGTCCATAAAGAACGGCTCAGGCACAATGTTAATCAAAAGATCCGTGGCCGGATCGAGAATCCACAGGTCATTGTCAAAGAAGATTTTGTGGAAAATCACAAAGTATTTCGTGAAGTCTGTGGATATAACAGCTGCCAGAACGGCTGTCAGCATGAAAAAGATTCCCGTTCCCGCGCAGAGAGCCCGCGGCAGGACGAAGCGCAGGCTGGCCTTCGATAGAATCAGAAAGATTATGCAGAGAGCGGCAGCGGCAAGGCAGGCAGCCCGCAGATAGAGAGCACCGATAAAGAGCTCTCTCACATCTTCCATATGGGCAATCTCCCTCTCGTTAAAAAATTCCCTTTCCTGCCCGTCCACCACTGTGTCAATGTGCAGATCATCCCTGTTTCCTCTCAGATATGCCATCATCTCCTCTGTGACGTAGAGGAGATCGTCCATCTGCATGTGAACGGTTTCGGGAACCTGGTAGGTTTCATATTCTGTTTCAAAATAGCCTGGCGTCCAGTAAACGACCGCTTCCACCGATGTGATGAGAAAGGCAATCATCAGGCAGAAGGCGCAGACAATGCCGGCCAGCCAGGCAAGGGGCCCTGTGTGTTTCATAATCATGAATCTCCTGTCTGCTGACTTGCGTCAGCTTTATGTTCCAATACAGTGCGGAAAGTGACTAAGCCTCAGCCCGGGACCAGTCTGCCCTGTAAAATGGAAGGCTGAGCTGTTTCAAGTATACCACTAAAGCCGGCGGACGCAAGCGGGACAAGGGAAAATTCATAAAAGTGTTAGAATTTCCAGGGAGGCGCTGTGGAACAGGAAGCATGCGGCGGGATGAGACAGAGCGATACAGAGAAATACAGAGTAATATAGAGCAATACAGAGAGATACACAGAGAACAGCCTGGCCGGCTGCGGATACATCTATCAAAGACACAAAAAAGTACAAGTCTGAAAAATAGAGTTGAACTGAGCCCGGGGCTTCCCTATACTGTAGGTATGTGCCCGTCAGCGCCTGAGGGGCGGAAAAAAGAATCTGAAGCGGGATAAATACAGAGGATATGTTAGGGAAAGGAGCTTCATAAAAATTATGATAAAGGCAGTGATTTTCGATATGGACGGAGTGATTATTGACAGTGAGGGCGAGTACCTGAAATACATGTATGCGTTTGCCAGAGAAAAGAGGCCGGACATCAGGATCGAGGAGCTTTACGGGACGGTCGGCACGACGAAAAAGGACTGCTGGGACGTGATGGAGAAGGCTCTGAAAACAGGCGAAACCTGGGAGGAGCTGAGGGAGCAGTATCACAGCAGGGGAATCTGGAAAAGGGCATTTGAGGAGGTAGATTACCGCGCCATTTTCAGACCTGAAATTCTGCCGGTGATGGATCAGCTGAGGGAGATGGGACTCAAGCTGGCGGTGGCTTCCTCCACTAATCTGGAACAGGTGGATCATATTCTTACATTGAATCATGTAAAGGAGAGGCTGGAGATTATGGTAAGCGGCGGCATGTTTAAGAGAAGCAAACCGGATCCGGAGATTTATCTCTATACAGCAGAAAAGCTGGGAGCAGAGCCTGGAGAGTGCCTTGTCATAGAAGATTCCACTGTCGGTATCACAGCCGCCAGCCGGGCGGGGATGAAGGTGGCGGCCCTGATCGATAACAGATTTGCCTTTGACAGAAGCCTGGCTTCCTGTGAGATACGTACCCTGACGGAAATACCGGCTCTTGTAAAAACGCTTTTGGGGAATAAAAACACAGAAAAATAAAAAAGTGCTGTAAAAGCATAAAAAATAAAGAACAGAATTATTAAAACTTAATGAATTTTTTGAGAGGCTCTTGATTTTTTAAAAAAAATCACTATACTATGGATATGTCATGAGGAGGCAAACAAAAAACCTCTGTGACAGAATATTTTATAACTTTGTTGTAAAATGAGGAGGAAAAAAATTATGAAGAAAACAGTTTTATTTGCAGCAGCAGCTTTAACAGCATTTGCTTTAACAGCATGCGGAAGCACAGAGACAACTACAGAGACAACAGCAGCAGTTGAGACAACAGCAGCAGCTGAGGAGACCACAGCAGCAGTTGAGGAAGAGACAACAGAGGCAGCTGAGGAGGAGACAACAGAGGCAGCTGAGGAAGAGACAACAGAGGCAGCTGCAGACGAGGAGACAGAGGCAGCAGCTGATGAGGCTGAGGAGACAACAGAGGCTGAGACAGAGGCTTAATTGTCTGAGCTCTAAATTTCAAAATGCGTTATAGTTTTCTGGGACTCGGGGATTGCCCGGAGGAACAGAAAATTATACATATAAGTAAAATTCACTCTTTCATGAAAAGGGCCGTCGGATTTCCGGCGGCCCTTTTTATGGCAGGTAGCTAAGCAGAGAGCGGCTGCCTGGCCGCAGTCTCTATTCAGCAATCAATTCCAGATATTCTTTTGATACATATCCCTCCTGGCCTTCAAAGGTAATTTTCACCCAGGTATCATCGTAATCCTCTATGTATTCTACCTCCGTCCCCGGGGCCAGCTGACCCAGCTTTGAGGCGCTGGTTGACGGCTCAGAGCGGACATTCAGCGTGTCGCTTGTTCTGTATCGTTTGGCAGGAGCGGCCTCAGTAGTATTCTCCTCAGTAGTCGCCTCTTCAGTGGGAGCGATGGTTTCCAGCTCAATGGGAGCTGTAGTCTCTGCACCGTTCTCATCTCCCGGGTGAACCAGGCGGATAATAAAGATCAGGATGATAATGATCGCAATCGGAATAAAAATCTTCAAAAGGCTTCCCGGATCGATAACCGGTCCGGAGGAACGGGGTCTTCTGCGCCTTGCGGAGGAGGAACCTCCCGCTCTGGAAACAGCCCCCCTGGAACGGGAGGCACTGCCTCTGGAAGGCCGGGAAAGCTGCTCTCTTTTTGAGGCGTCCTCCCGGGAAATATCTTCCCTCTGGCGGGGGAGGGGTTTCTTTTTCTTCCCTGTAAAGTCATTTGCGAAGGTGTAGATCTCCTGGGACAGCAGGTGGTAGGCCTGCCCTGCATTATATGCCAGATTATCCTCCTCATGAACCGCCTTGTTTCCTATCATGCGGATTTTGTGATAATGCTCGCAGGTGGTCTTATTGATAATGCCGTTCTCATAGAGGGCGTCGATCATGTCCACAAGAGTGGCCTCTGACACATCAAAGCGCTCACAAAGGCATTTCACCATAAATTCCAGAGTCTGTCTGGCTCTGATCATACATTCATTGTACCGTTTCTGGCCTAACAGCCGTTCTGTATCCTGGAAGCCGTTCTGTATCCTCTCCCAGCTGCCGGTATTTATATTGTCCGTATTCATAAGGCATCTCCTTTACCATTTAATACAAATCACACACTGCTATTATAATATACCTCGACATTTTCTGCATCATTATTTTGAAAAAAATAAAATTTGTAAGGAAATAGTTCATATATTGTCAGAATATAGGGAGTTTTCGGGAAATTCGTGAGAAGAGGAGGGGAAGGAGGAGCGGAAGGGGGAGCTGAATCAGATACGGGAACAGGGAGAAGAATTAAGAGCGCAGACAGGATAACTTTCTTGCATGTGAGGAAGAGAAATGGTAAGATAGAGGGCGGAAAACAGAGAAGAAAGCAGAATTTCCTGCCAAAAATCGGCAGGAAACAGGAATAAATCGGGAGACAGGAGGAACGAGAATGAGATTACGCCACATACCGGGCGCTGAGGAGGCGATTGCACAGAGCCCCTATGTGATCCAGGAACCAAAGGAGAAAAAGGGCAGATGGAGAGAGGTGTTCGGAAATGACCATCCGATCCACATCGAGGTAGGAATGGGGAAGGGCCGGTTTATCATGGAACTGGCAGAGAGAAACCCAGACATCAACTATATAGGAATAGAGAGATACTCCACTGTACTCTTAAAGGCACTTCAGAAGCGGGAGAAGCTGCCGCTCTCCAACATCTGCTTTATGTGTGTGGATGCAAAGGAGCTGGGGGAGATGTTTGAACCGGGAGAGGTGAAGAAAATTTATCTGAATTTTTCCGATCCGTGGCCCAAAGACCGCCACGCAAAGCGCAGGCTCACATCGCCTCAGTTTATGGCAGTGTACGATCAGGTGCTCTCAGAGGATGGAGACGTAGAGTTTAAGACAGACAACCGGGGACTGTTTGAGTATTCTCTTGAATCTATCCCGGAGGCAGGCTGGAAGGTGAGGGAATATACCTTTGATCTTCACAACAGCCCCATGGCCGAGGGAAATGTGATGACAGAGTATGAGGAAAAGTTCTCTTCCAGAGGTCAGGCCATCTGCAAGCTGTCAGCCGTCCGCGGCAAATAGAGGGAAGGATGCAGAAAAATCCGAGGCGGAGGCAGAGTCGGCTCTGTGCGCTTATATCTTGATTGTGCATAAAATAAGGCGAGGAGAGAGGAAGGGATGAGGCCTGTGAGCCTGAAGAAAAAGATTATCCGCTCACTGTCCATCGCCACCTGCGACAAGGCAGAGCTCAATAAGGCAGTACTCCACTACAAGCGCTGTTTTGAGGAAGCTGGAAAGGCTCTTGGGAAGGGCTGCGCAAAGCAGTGCCGCCGCAGATAGCAAAAGAGAGCAGAGAAAAATACGAAAGAAAAATCTGCCTATCCCTTTGTTTCATTTTGCCAGGGAGAAAAAAATGCAACAGTTCAGCCATATATCTTCTTGCCCGCTTTCCAGCCAGGGCTGCTGCAGTTTCACCCAGCAGCCCTGGCCGGCTTTCTGCCCATCTGTTTTGGGCTAACCTTTTCCCCTCTTTTTCAGAACCCTCTCAATTTTCTCAACAACCTCTTTTAAATCAATAGGCTTGCTGATATGACCGTCCATGCCGCAGGCCATGCTCTTTGCCTTGTCCTCTGAGAAGGCATTGGCCGTCATAGCCAGGATGGGAATTTCCCGTCCGTCCTCTCTGTCCAAAGAGCGGATAATTCTTGTGGCCTCATATCCATCCATCACCGGCATCTGCACATCCATCAGAATTAGATCAAAAAATCCCGGCTCTGAGGTCTCAAAGGCCTCCACAGCTTCCTTTCCTTTACTGCCGTTTCCACTTCTGCCCCAAAGGAGGAAAACAGCGTGACGGCGATTTCCCTGTTCAGATCATTGTCCTCTACAACCAGAAACCTGAGTCCGCAGAAATTTCCCTCCGGGAAGCTCTGAGATTTCTGAGTGGTTTTCTCCTCCTGCTTTTCCTCCTGCTTCTCCTGCCGTTTCTCTTCCAGCAGCTTTGTCAGAAGGGCGGAAAGTGTGGACTCAAACAGGGGCTTTTCCACCACGCAGGCTGCGCCGGCCAGCTCCGCGTCCCTTCGGATCTCGTCCGTGTCATAGGCTGTCACCAGCGCGGCGGCTATCTTTCTTCCAGGCAGCTTTCTGAGTCTCCTGATTGTCTCGACCCCATCGCCGGAGGGCATCTTCCAGTCTGCCAGGCAGACATCGTAATCCTCCCCGGCACTGTGGGCCAGACGGGCCTTTTCAACTGCCTCCTCGCAGGACATGGCCGTATCAGCCTTAGCTCCCAGCTTTTTCAGGAGGAGTTTTATATGAGTCAGGCAGTCGGGGTCGTCATCCACTGCCAGAACCCGCAGATGGCTGAAGTCCGTCTCCCGTCTCTCACGGCTCTCACGGCTTTCCCTCTTCTCCACACGGCCAAAGGGCATGGTCAGAGTAAAGGTGCTCCCCTTTCCAACCTGGCTTGAAACGGTAAGCCTTCCATCCATCAGCTCAGCAAATCTTCTGGAGATAGACAGCCCCAGCCCGGTTCCTCCGTACACATGGCTGATGTCCTCATGTTCCTGCTCAAAGGGCATAAAAATCTTCTCATAGTTTTTCTCTTCTATTCCGCATCCTGTGTCGCTGACCTCAAACTTCAGCCAGACAGTCGTACTGTCCTCATCCATCTTGGCTATCCGCAGGACAATACTTCCTCCCTCCGGTGTAAATTTCAGCGCATTGGAGAGCAGATTCATGAGAATCTGGTTGACCCGCAGCGCATCCCCGAACAGCTCCTCTTCCATATCGCCCAGAAAGATCACATCGAAATTCAGCCCCTTATCTCTGGCCTGCCCGCTTATGACATTGCTGACAGACTCCAGAAACAGCCGGAAGTCAAACACATCTCTCTTTATCTCGATTCTTCCGCTCTCGATTTTCGACATGTCGAGAACATCGTTGATCAGCGTCAGAAGGTGGCGGGAGGAGAGATTGATTTTTCGGATGCAGTCCTCCACACGGCTGCTGTCGCCGAGATTCTGCATGGCAATCATTCCCATTCCGATAATTCCGTTCATCGGCGTGCGTATCTCATGAGACATGCGGGAAAGAAATTCGCTCTTTGCTCTGTTCGCCTTCTCAGCCTGCTGGATGGCAGCCTCCAGCTCCTTCTGGGTAGACAGAATCTGCGTCTGATCCGTCAGAACTGTGATGAAGCGATCCTCCCCCTCTGTCCATATCCGGTAGGTCTGCAGCAGGAAAATCCGCTCCCCGGCCAGGGCAGGATGACGGTAATGAAAGGTACAGCTCCAGTAGCTCTCCCCCACTGTGTCAAAGACCTGCTTTACCTTTTCCCTGTCCTGCTCATCCATATATTCAAACAGAAGCGTAGGGGAAACCTTCTTTGGATCCGGTTTAAAGCCCAGAATTCTCCCGGCATTTTCTGAGATGTAATTCCGCTCCGGGTGGTGCAGATCATTGATCATGAAGATATTGTCAATATTTCTGGAGAGCAGCTCAAAGAGCTGATTCTGTCTCTTCAGCTGCTCTGTCTGTCTTCCCAGCAGATATTTATAGATAAAAAGGATGATCAGGGCTGCCGCAAATACCAGGCAGGACGTCAAAATAGCAAAAAAGCAGAAGCGGTCCGCCTCAGAGTAAAAATACCCTACCTTGTTTCTGGCAAAGTCGAGAACCTTCCCCAGCCGGCTGTCAAACTCCTGATACAGCTCCTCCAGGTGTCTGGTGCTGTAGCTTACAATCTCATCTTCGCTTCTGTCATCTGCGGCCGCATAATCCAGAAATGCATCCTGCTCTTTCCCGATCTCATCCATGAGCTCTGACAGGTTTTCCAAATCCTCCTGGTCTCCCAGATAGCTTCCCCTCAGAATTGCCATCTGGCGGTCTGTGTCCTCATAAATAAGGGAAATTTCATTTCGGATCTCCTCTACAACCTTTGGCGTATTAATGTGCTTTAACTGCTCAAAGCTGTTTCTGATCCGGTCCATATCATTCTGCAGCGTGCCGCCTGCATCCATCACCTGGAAGGGGTGGCGTCTGATATCATCCAGCCGTTCCATCAGATGGCGGACACTGAATATCGTAAACAGCACAAAGACGCTCAGCAGCACCACCAGGACCCAGCCGGAAACTTTTGAGATTTTCTGACTTTTGGCAAGCCTCTGTTTTTCTCTTTCCATCTGCGCTCCCCTCTTCTCTTTCTGTTAATCCTGAACTGTAACATCATACCACCTATCTGCAGGTTTTTCCAGTCCTGTGCCCTTCTTTCTTTTACTTCTCTCAGGTTTCCTGGGCTTTTCTGAAATTTTTCTGTTTTTTACCCGGTTTTTGCCAAGGATGGCGCGCTTCCGGGCGCGCCCACAAAAAACCGCCGTACAGGTTATCCCATACGGCGGTGCATCTGCCTGTGCGGCCTGAGAGGCTGCTACTGAATTCCAGTTACCTTGTAGTCCTGAGCCTCCACTGCCTCTTTTAACACATCGTCGGCCACCTGAGCGCTCATGGAAACCACAGCAGTTCCCTTCTCATGGCTTACCTGGGCCTCTGTCACTCCCGGAATGGCCTCCAGTGTCTTTTTCACCCTGGCCTCACAGTGTCCGCACATCATTCCCTCAATTGTCATTGTCTTTTCCACTATCTTTTCCTCCTTTTCTGCCCCATGGCTGTTTCCATCCGGCCTCTCTGCAGGCTGACAGCTGCTTT
>OLVT01002597.1_pt1 | contig 12089 bp, 11 predicted proteins | sample 1673241 | NCBI WGS metagenome assembly OLVT01 (sample SAMEA3178936, study PRJEB25190) | human gut metagenome | biome: human gut; feature: human-associated habitat; material: faeces | place: Austria | collected 2013 | reverse complement strand
TCAGACGGTTCATGTCCATGTAATGCTCGTGCTTCATAACCCTCACTCCTTCTTTCTCGCCGTTCGTCTTTCGACGATTCGCTATTGGTTTGAACCCCTCACTTGGGATCCGATGGCTGCCACTTTACGAGCCGCAAGGGATAACCCTCAATCGGCTTGCTGTACCATTTATGAAAAGTGCGTGAAGGGATTAGACTAGTTATTGCGTACGGGTTAGAAGGGTGCATCTATATAACCTAATAGGGTTATATAGATGTATTGATAGATGGTATGAATGGTTTGAACTGTGAGACCGCTTGTTCTCGCCAATACGAATTACCAATGAGAGGAACTATGCTATTGATGATATTGCGGCGCTTTTTTGCAGGTCAACGTGTGTTTTACTGAGTTGAAAACGGGGAAGTTCGGTCTCGAAGGCAAACATGGAAATATGCTCCCGAGTGCCCGCCAAAGCGAAGCCGACAACCTAATGCAGCACGCGTAACTCTTTTGTAAGTCGCAAATCGCCTGAAGCGAGCGAAAGGGGTCTGCCGTAATTTATGGGCGATTTGCTTCCGTATCGCATAATCGACCGCATAGCAAACCCCCCGGAACTGAAGCCACACGGCTTTGGTTCCGGGGGGTTTGCGCTGTTCGCTAGATGCTAGATCAGGCTCACAAGCAGTTCATGGATGCGCAAGTCGTCGTCGAGCTCCGGGTGGAACGAGACGCCCAGCTGGTTTCCCGAGCGCACGGCCACGATGCGATCGTCCACACGCGCCAGGACCTCGGCACCTTCATGCGCCTCCTTGATGAACGGGGCGCGGATGAAGGTCATGGGGATGTCGGCGGTTTCGCCATCCGGTACGCCGGGCAAACCCACACACGGGGCGATGGTGCGGAAGCTTCCCAGCTGGCGGCCGTATGCGTTGCGGCGAACCGTCACCGGCAGCGTTCCGATGGCGCCCGGCGCGGTCGCGCCCGCGGCAACGGGGCCGTTCGGGTCGCCGGCGGCGGGAACGCCTTCTTCGACGTTTTGCGCCAGCAAAATCAGGCCCGCGCATGTGCCCAGCACCGGCAGGCCGGCGACCACGCGGGACTTCAGCGTGTCGAGCATGCCAAGCTCGCGCAGCATCTTCGCCTGCGCCGTGCTCTCGCCTCCCGGCAGAACCAGGGCATCGTAGAGCTGTTCGACATCGGGCCCCTGACGAAGCTCGATGCATTCGCACCCCAGCTTCGCCAGCGCGCGCTCATGCTCGATAAACGCCCCCTGAACAGCCAAAACAGCGATTTTCTTTCCCATTACTTGCCGCGCTCTGCCATGAGGAGGGCGATCTCGCTCTCGTTGATGCCGACCATGGCCTCGCCCAAATCCTCGGAAAGCTCGGCGATGAGCTTGGCGTCGGTGTAGTTCGCCACTGCCTTCACAATCGCCTGCGCGCGCTTCTCGGGGTTGCCGGACTTGAAGATGCCGGAGCCCACGAACACGCCCTCGGCGCCCAGCTGCATCATGAGCGCAGCGTCGGCCGGAGTGGCAACGCCGCCGGCGGCGAAGTTCACGACGGGCAGCTTGCCGTTCTCATGCACGTATTTCACCAGCTCAACGGGCACCTGCAGCTGCTTGGCGGCCTCGAACAGCTCGTCGGCGCGCAGGTTCTGGATGCGGCGGATCTCGGCGTTCATCATGCGCATATGGCGCACGGCCTGCACCACGTCGCCCGTGCCGGGCTCGCCCTTGGTGCGAATCATCGTGGCGCCTTCGGCGATGCGGCGCAACGCCTCGCCCAGGTCGCGGGCGCCGCAGACGAACGGCACGTTGAACTGGGTCTTGTCGATGTGGTACGTGTCGTCGGCCGGGGATAGCACCTCGGACTCGTCGATGTAATCGATGTCGATGGCCTGCAGCACCTGAGCCTCCACGAAGTGGCCGATGCGGCACTTTGCCATAACGGGGATGGACACGGCCTCCTGGATGCCCTTGATCATCTTCGGGTCGCTCATGCGGGACACGCCGCCGGCGGCGCGGATGTCGGCGGGAATGCGCTCGAGCGCCATGACGGCGCAAGCACCCGCCTGCTCGGCGATGTGCGCCTGCTCAGGCGTGGTGACGTCCATGATGACGCCGCCCTTCAGCATCTGGGCAAGCTGGCGGTTCAGGGCAACGCGCTCTTCGGCGGTTTGAGGCTCGGTCATTTCCTACTCCTTCTCTGAGAATGTGAATGCCCGAAGGTTACGCTTCATCTGGTTATGGTAGTATCACCAAAACTGTTTCTTTTTATATGACCAGATGTTCCACGTGAAACAATCGGGGAAAGCGGTGACGAACAAGTGTTCTTCTACGATATGGAATCGCATGGTGAACTGGCTCTTTACGAATACTTGTATCGTTGCATCCGTCACGATATCGCGCATGGAAAAGTCGAACCCGGGCAGAAATTGCCGTCGAAACGCGCGCTGGCAAAGCAGCTGGGCGTCAGCCTGATCACCATCGAGGCCGCATACGACCAGCTTGTCGCCGAAGGCTATATCCGCTCGCGCGAACGCTGCGGCTACTACGCATGCGACCTCGCGCCCGCTGCCAAGATCGAGGAGCAGGGAAACGTTCGGTTCCGAACCGCGACAGAAACGAGAGCAAACCGCAGGCGCGAGGGTCATGCCTCAAACCCGAACGGTCCGCAGCCTATTTCGCAAAATGAAGAGCATCTGGAAAGACGAACCGGATATCGTCCATCCGACGCTGACTTCGCCCCGTCGCTCAATGGCCTTGCACCCCACGCTCGAAACGCCCCGTCCGATGCGCCGCTGCTCGCAGACTTCACGCACAGCACGCTGGCAACCACCATGCTCCCCTACTCCGCTTGGGCGAAAGCCGTCCGCCGAACGCTTTCGGATGAATCGGCGGCATCGCTGGCCGAAGCCGCTTCCGCAGCAGGGTCGCCCGAACTGCGAAGCGCCATCGCCGACCATTTGCGGCAATACCGCGGGATGGACGTGTCGCCCGATCAGGTCGTCATAGGCGCCGGGTCGCAAACGTTGTACCAGCTGCTTGTGCAACTGCTAGGGCGCACAAGGCGCTACGCAGTGGAAGATCCGGGATACCCCCTGCTCACGCGCATGTACGAGCAGCAGGATGCGCAGGTGGCGCATATCGGGCTGGACGATTCCGGCATCGACATCGATGCGCTGGAAGCTTCCGACGCATCGGTTGCCCACATCATGCCGTCGCACCAGTTCCCCACCGGGATCGTCACCACGGCGGCCCGACGTCGCGAGCTTTTGAACTGGGCGCGCGAAAGAGACCGCTATCTGATCGAGGACGACTACGACTCGGAGTTCCGCATGGCCGGGCGACCCATCCCCTCGCTGTTCGGCATCGATGCCGCCGAACGCGTGCTGTACCTCAACTCGTTCGCAAAAAGCCTGGGCGCGGCGTTTCGCATGGCGTACCTGGTGTTGCCGCCGCAACTGGCGCAGCGATTCCGCAAGCAACTCGGCTTCTACGCGAACACCGTCAGCCCGCTCGACCAGCTGGCATTGGCTCGCTTCATCGAGCAAGGCCATTACGACCGCCATGTGAACCGCCTGCGCACCCACGCACGCAAAACGCAGGACGCCCTGGTCAACGCCCTGCACGAAGCCTTCGGCGATCGCATTGCGTTCGCCGGCCTCAACGACGGCTTGCATTTCATCATGCAATTGGAGAGTGAACGCGGCGAACGCGAACTTGCCACCGCCGCCGAAGCCGCCGGCATCCGCATCGCCCCGCTGTCGAGTTTCGCCGGCACAGCTTCGTTAAGCGGCGCCCCGACCGGCACCGAGCCGCAGGCAAACACGGCGAGCGAAACCTCCCCCGCGCGCTTCATCCTGCGAAGCGACAGCACCTCGATCGAGGAATCGCCCGCCGTTGCAAACGCGCTTGCGAATGCATGGACATAGAGCACCAAAACGCAAAAAAGCGCGAGCCGGGCTTCTCACCCGGCTCGCGCCTCAACGGCATATCAAGTAAACACTACTCGGCGTCGTAGGACTCCTTGAGCGCCTTCAAGGCCGGCAGGCTGTTCTCGATGGTCTCGCGGGCGATGCAGTAGCTCATGCGCACCCAGCCCGGGCAGCCGAAGCTGTCTGAAGGCACGATGAGCAGCTCGTGCTGCTTCGCACGGTCGCTGAACGCCTGGGCGTCGGGCTCCAGAGCGCGCACCCACAGGTAAAACGCGCCGTCAGGCTGCACATACTCGTAGCCCATCTCGTCCAGGGCCTCGGTGAGGATGCGGCGGTTGGTGGCGTAGGCCTCAACATCGGACGGCTCGTCGACGCACGCAGCAGCAACGCGCTGGAACAGTACCGGCGCGCAGATGTAGCCATGCGCACGGCCTGCGCCGGCGACGGCGAAGAACACGCGGTCCGCCTCTTCGGCGTCCATGGTGTCGGAAACGTACACGTAGCCGACACGCTCGCCCGGCAGGCTGAGCGCCTTGGAATACGAATAGCACACCAACGTGCGGGGATAGATGGTGGGAACGTAGGGAACCTCCACGCCGTAGGTGATCTCGCGATACGGCTCGTCGCTGATCAGGTAGATCGGATGGCCGATCTCCTTGCCCTTCTCCTCGAGCATGGCGGCCAGCGCCTCCAGGTTCTCGCGCGTATACACCGCGCCCACCGGGTTGTTCGGCGAGTTGATGATGACAGCCGCGGTCTTCTCGTTGATGGCGGCGCCCATGGCCTCCACGTCAAGCTGGAAGCTGGGAACCTGCGTGGGCACCTCGACGATGGAGCAGCCCATGGTCTCGATCCACACCTTGTACTCGGGGAAGTACGGGCTAGGGACGATGACCTCGTCGCCGGCGTTGGTGACGGCGCCCAGGCTGATGGCGATGGATGCGGCGGCGCCCACCGTCATGTACACGCGACCCGCCTTCGCAGGGATGCCGTAGCGGCGGGCGATGCTGTCGGCGATGGTCTGACGGACGGCGGGGATGCCGGCAGCGGGCGAATACGCGTGCAGCTCGACCGGCGGCAGCTTCATAAGCTCCTCGATGGTGTCGGCCACCTTCTGCGGCGCGGGCACGCTGGGGTTGCCGATAGAGTAGTCGAACACCTTGTCCTCGCCGATCTCGGCCTTGCGCTTCAAACCGTAGGCGAACAGCTCGCGGATTGCGGAGGGCGCATTTCCCAGGCCATACATTCTTTCGTCGATCATAAGGTGCTCCTTGCATGCCGGTGCGCATAACGCACGATGATAGGTTCGCCGTTCAGATTAGCACTTTCGCACCGCGTTGCCGCCCGCACCGCCGCCAACAAAGTTAGCCGGAGCACGAAAACCGCATGTAAGGAAGCCGGCAAGCGCCGCCGGGGGAGCCGCGCGCAACCAGCCCGGCCGGCGTTCACCGAGCATGCAGACCGCTTCCCCGCCGGGAAACCCTTGGGCAACACCTTGCGCCGAAAGCAAACCGTCACCGCCGGCGGGCGCACATTGCGGTACAATAACCCCAGAACACGGGCGCGTGATCTCGTGGCACACGCTCGAGCCGACCTGAAAACATCCGCGCAGGCGCCCAAGCGCCGCGCACAACGAAAGGGGTTATCATGGCTTTCGGTTACAAGCGCATCTTCGCAGCACTCGACGGCGCATCCACCCAGCGAGCGGTCATGGAGCGCGCCATCGCCCTGGCGGAGGAAGAGCATGCCGAGCTCACGTTCGGCCACGTCATCGACTCCGTGCCCTATGAGGCATCGGGCGTCGACTTCGAGCTTCTGTGCAACGAGGGCAAGATCCGCATCGAGACCGACCTTGCCGACCTGCTGGAGAAGGCCCGCAATAACGCCGACATCCCCTCCGTGCAGCTGATCGTCCGTGCCGGCCGCATCACCGACACGCTGCAGAAGCAGCTCATCGAGCCCACCGAGCCCGACCTGGTCATCTGCGGCGAGCGCGGCCTGAGCAACATCAAATACGTGTTCGTGGGCAGCGTTTCCACGTACCTCATCCGCAACGTCCGCTGCGACGTGCTGGTGGTCAAGCAGGACTAACCGCGCAAAGCGAACGGCGAAACAAGCATGAACGGAAAAGCGGGGGGCCATCGGCCCCCGCTTTTCGTTTCGAGATACGATGCTACGACGTGACCAGCAAAACGGTGCCGATGACCAGCAGCAACACGTACGTCAGCTTCAGGAAGCGCTCCTGGCTGATGCGCTTGGCAAGCTTGCCGCCCACCACCGTGGCCAGCACGATGAGCGGGACGCAGCACAGCACCATGACCCACACCTCGTGGGTGAAGTGCCCCTGGTACAGCTGCGCGCTGGCGTACAGCAGGTTGAGGATGGACCATACCGCCGATAGCGTGGCGCGGAACTGATCCTTGTCCGTGAGCTTCTGCACCGCGTAGATGACCAGCAGCGCACCGCCCGAAACGAACATGCCCTGGATCAGGCCCGCCGCCGCCAGCACGCCCCACAGCGCCCACTCGGGCAGGAACGACTGCTTGCGCTGCACGAGGTTCTTAATGCCCACGGCAAGGATGACCAGGCCGTATATCTTCAGCAGCGCATGCAGCGGCACCACGGAGTCAAGCCAGGCGCCCAGCACCACGAACGGCAGCATGACGCCCACGATCTTGCCGAGTTCGCGCCAATGGATGCTGCGGATGTTCAGCACGGCCAGCACCGTGCAGGCCAGAAAGCCCGTGGCGTTCAAGATGGACACCGAGCTTTGCAGCCCCAGCGTGAGCGTGCCCACCGGCATGCAGAAGATGTTGCCGGCGAAGCCGGTGATGGCCTGCACGGTGTAGCCGAACAAGAACACCGCCAGGAATATGACGTTCTTAACCAACCGAGACCCTCGCTCCCGTTACCTTGCAATCGGCGAAACGACGCCAAAGGCGCTCCGTTGCCGCATGATCGTTGCAACGACGCCGCACGCGCTCCACTGCCGCCGACGCCCCGCTGTCGCGCGATGCGCCCCGCTAACCGGAATGCCCACCTGCTCAGCCGCGCCTTTTGCCGCGCATCCGCGGCTTCATCGTTATCCATGAAATAAGTTGCAAGTATATTACCAAAATGCCTATTTGCGGCTAATTGCCTTAGCATGAAGGGGAACATCATCTACCATAGGCAGGTACGCAATCCGAAAGCATAGGGGAACAGTGGCTGGATTCAACATCACCATCGCTGGCGACTCCGCTATCAACTTGGAGTTCGCCAAAACCATATCGCCGCAAACCAGCGGCATGATCCGCGTTGCGGCGCAGACGCTCACCGACGATCCCATCCCCGGGGTCACCGAGCTGGTGCCCACGTTCTGCTCGCTCATGGTCGCCTACGACCCGTGCGTCATCGGCTACGACGAGCTGTGCCAACGCGTGCAGGGCAAGCTGCGCAACCTGGCCGCCGCCGAGGCGGGCGTGAAGCGCATCGTGGTCATCCCTGTCTGCTACGGCGGGGAGTTCGGCCCCGACCTTCCCACGGTGGCGCACCATGCCGGCATGTCCGAGCAGGACGTCGTCAGCCTGCACTGCGCGCACGACTACCTTATCGACATGCTGGGCTTCCTGCCCGGCTTCGCCTACCTGGGCGGACTGGACCCGCGGCTGCACACGCCGCGCCTTTCCGTTCCGCGCACCGAGATCCCCGCAGGCAGCGTGGGCATCGGCGGCGCGCAGACGGGCATCTACCCGCTGGCAAGCCCCGGAGGCTGGCAGATCATCGGCCGCAGCCCCGTGCGCCCGTATGACCCCGAGCGCGCTCAGCCCATCCTGTACCGCGCCGGCGAGTATCTTCGCTTCCAGCCCATCACGCAGAAGCAGTACGACGCCATCGAGGCGCAGATCGCCGCAGGCGGCTATGAGTGCGACGTTATCGTAGAGGAGGTCTAGCATGGGAGTCACCGCCATCAAGCCCGGCATCCTGACCACCGTGCAGGACCGGGGCCGCACCGGCTATCTGGGCAGCGGCTTCAGCCCGTCGGGCGTCATGGACACCCGCGCGCTGCACACGGCCAACCTGCTGGTCGACAACGATCCCGACGCCCCCGTCCTGGAGTTCTGCCTGGCCGGGCCCACGCTTCGCTTCACCACCAGCACCTACGTCGCCATCACCGGCGGCGACTTCCGCCCCACGCTCGACGGCCGCCCCGCGCCCATGTACACCGCGCTTGCCGTGCACCGCGGCAGCGTGTTGGCGTTCGGCGCCCCGAAGACGGGCATGTACGGCTACCTGGCCATTGCGGGCGGCTCCATCAACGCGCCCGAGGTCATGGGCAGCCGCTCCACCAACTTGAAGTGCGGCATCGGCGGATGGAAAGGCCGCGCGCTCATCACCGGCGACTACCTGCCGTTCTGCACGCGCAACATCGACTTCATCCCCAACCTGGGCTCGCACACCGTCGACCGGGACGACGCGTTCTACGGCTTCGACGACCCCGAGATCACGCTGCGCGTGGTGCCCGGCCCGCAGGAGGACATGTTCACGCAAGACGGCGTGGACACCTTCTACGGCCAGGCCTATACCACCACCAGCCGCTGCGACCGCATGGGATTCCGCCTGGACGGCCCGGAAATCGAAACGGTGAACGGCAGCGACATCATCTCGGACGGCATCGCGCTGGGCGCCGTGCAGATCCCCGCCGACGGCCGCCCCATCATCATGCTCTCCGACCGTCAAACCACCGGCGGCTACGCCAAGATCGGCACCGTCTGCAGCGTCGACCTGCCCAAGCTGGTGCAGTGCACGCCGGGCCGCATCATCCGCTTCGCCCCCGTCACCATCCAGCAGGCACAGGACCTGTACCGTCAGGAAGCGCGCCGCATGGAGGCGCTCGCCAAGATGGTGAGGCGCCCCTGCTACGGCGGCATATCGCCGCGAAGGACGGCGCGAAGGCTGACGCCCATCCTGGAAGCGCAGGCCCGCGCGCACGCGTCCGGCAGCCAGAAGCTGTGGATCGAACTGAGCAAGACCGAGCAACAACGCTTGCAGCCCGCAGAGCAGCCCGCAAGCGATCCGAACCGATAGGAGCACCCCATGACCACGAACGAAACCAACGGCACCGCCGACGCCATGAAGCAGCGCCGCGAGAACATCCTCGATCTTCTCGACATCATGGACGAGGGCAACCTGACGGCCCTGCGCTTCAAGGACGGCCAGGTGGAGATCGAGCTCGAGCGCAAGCCCGCCGCCGGCGCGCTGTCCGCTTCCACCCTGCCCCTCATGGCCGAGCGCGTCGGCCAGCTGCTCAACGCCCGCGAGGACGCCACCGGCGTGGTGGCCGGCGCCGCAAGCGCGCCCGTGGCCGGCGAGGACGACGCCAGCGTGGTCCGCAGCCCCATGGTGGGCACGTTCTACGCCGGCCCCAGCCCCGACGAGGACCCGTTCGTGAAGGTGGGCCAGGAGGTGCTGACCGGCCAGACGCTGGCCATCGTGGAGGCCATGAAGATGATGAACGAGATCACCGCCCCCGCGCCGGGCGTCATCACCGAGGTGCTGGCCGCCAACGGCACGCAGGTCGAGTACGACCAGCCGCTGTTCCGCATCTCCACCAGCGCGAACGCGTAAGGCCAGGCGAGCCCCATGTTCAACAAGATCCTCATAGCCAACCGCGGCGAGATAGCCGTGCGCATCATCCGCGCATGCCGCGCCATGGGCATTAAGACGGTCGCCGTGTACTCCACGGCCGACCGCCACGCGCTGCACACCTACCTGGCCGACGAGGCCGTGTGCATCGGCCCCGCGCCGGCGCGCGATTCGTACCTGAACACCACCGCCATCCTGGCCGCGGCCCAGGGCACGGGCGCCGACGCCATCCATCCCGGCTACGGCTTCCTGTCCGAGAATTCTACGTTCGCCAAGCTGTGCCGCGACAACGACATCGTGTTCATCGGCCCCACGCCCGAGGTCATCGACCGCATGGGCAACAAAAGCCAGGCCCGCCGCACCATGATGGACGCCGGCGTGCCCGTGGTGCCCGGCACGAAGAAGGGCATCCACGACGTGGACGTGGCCCTCGAGCAGGCCCGCACCATCGGCTGGCCCATCATGATCAAGGCGTCGTCGGGCGGCGGCGGCAAGGGCATGCGCGTGTCGGAGAGCGAAGATGACTTCGCCGACATGTTCAACATCGCCCAGCGCGAAAGCGTCAACGCCTTCGGCGACAACACCATGTACCTGGAGCGCGCCGTGCAGAACCCGCGCCACGTGGAGGTGCAGATCATCGCCGACAACCACGGCAACGTGGTGGCCCTGGGCGAGCGCGACTGCAGCGTGCAGCGCAACCACCAGAAGATGATCGAGGAAAGCCCCAGCCCGCTGCTGGACGCCGACGAGGGCCTGCGCCGCCGCATGATGGACGACGCCGTGAAGGCCGCGCGCGCCGTGGGCTACACGTCCGCCGGCACCATCGAGTTCCTCATGGACGCCGAGCGCAACTACTACTTCATGGAGATGAACACGCGCATCCAGGTGGAGCACTGCGTCACCGAGATGGTCACGCACACCGACCTGGTGGGCGAGATGATCCGCGTGGCCGCCGGCGAGCCGCTGTCGTTTACCCAGGACGACATCGTGCTGCGCGGGCACGCCATCGAATGCCGCATCAACGCCGAAACGCCCGAGAAGAACTTCATGCCCAGCCCCGGCACCATCTCGCAGATGCACCTGCCCGGCGGCAACGGCGTGCGCGTGGACACCGCGGCCTACGACGGCTTCGAGATCTCGCCGTACTACGACTCCATGATCGCCAAGATCATCGTGCAGGGCCGCAACCGCACCGAGGCCATCGCCAAGATGCGCACCGCGCTCGAGGAGATGGTGGTCGTGGGCGTGAACACCAACCTTGACTTCCAATACGCCATCATGGAGAACGAGACGTTCCGCGCCGGCCTGGCCGACACGGGATTCATCGAGCAGTTCCTTGCAGGCGAAGTGTAGGGATCAACGAAAGGAAGCGTTATGGGAATCGAAATGCCGGTACCCGCAAAGCCCGAAGGCGTCGATGCCGAGGTGTGGGAGCAGATGCTCCATGCCACGCCGGCCGAGGCGCGCCATCTGATCCGCGAAGGCAAGTTCGCCGCTCCCACGAGCGGCCTGTGTCCGGGTTACGCGCAGGCGAACCTGATCATCCTGCCGCGCGAGCAGGCCTATGATTTCCTGTTGTTCGCGCAGCGCAACCCCAAGCCCTGCCCCATCCTGGAGGTCACCGAGGTAGGCGAGCGCATGACGCACATCTGCGCGAAGGACTGCGACGTTGCCACCGACTTCCCCGGATACCGCATCTACAAGGACGGCGTCATGGTGGACGAGGTTGACAACGTGGTGGACTACTGGCGCGATGACCTGGTGGCGTTCATCATCGGCTGCTCGTTCAGCTTCGAAAGCGAGCTCATTGAGGCGGGCATCGAGATGCGCCACAACACGCAGGGCCGCAACGTGTCCATGTACCTTACCAACCTGGCGTGCGAACCGGCCGGCTCCATGAGCGGCAACACGGTGGTCAGCATGCGACCCATCCCCTACGACCAGGTGGTGAAGGCGGTGCAGATCTCCGGCGCCATCCCGAAGGTGCACGGCGCGCCCGTGCATATCGGCGACCCCTCCGTCATCGGCATCAAGGACATCGCCAAGCCCGACTTCGGCGACCCGGTGGACATCAACCCCGGCGAGGTGCCGGTGTTCTGGGCATGCGGCGTCACCCCGCAGTCCATCGTCATGAACAGCAAGCCGCCGTTCGCCATCACGCACGCCCCCGGCTACATGCTGATCACGGACACCAAGAACGTGGACCTGAAGGGATAACCGGGCAACCGCGCCGACCCGCCCAAGGTTGTCCGAGGGAGAACAACCCGAACCGACGCCGTGCGCGGTTGCGGCATGCCGCAACCGCGCACGCTCATATATGTGGAAATGGAAGTGTTTGAACATGCCGAGCATCGATCTTAACTCCGACCTGGGGGAAAGCTTCGGGCGATACACGCTCGGGCTTGACGATCAGGTCATCCCGCTGGTTTCCAGCGTCAATGTGGCGTGCGGCATGCACGCCGGCGACCCGGCGGTCATGCGCCGCACCGTCAAGCTCGCCGCCGACGCGGGCGTGGCCGTGGGCGCGCACCCGGGCTACCCCGACC
>OLVT01002592.1_pt1 | contig 12094 bp, 7 predicted proteins | sample 1673241 | NCBI WGS metagenome assembly OLVT01 (sample SAMEA3178936, study PRJEB25190) | human gut metagenome | biome: human gut; feature: human-associated habitat; material: faeces | place: Austria | collected 2013 | reverse complement strand
AACGCAATCCACTCAGTCAACGCAATCCACTCAGCCTACGCAGCCTACGCAGTCCGCGCCGAACCTTTCCGACGACGTCGCACCATTGCGCGATACCGACACCGAGCAGAGTCACGGCCCATCCAATACATCCCGTCACTTCACGCCTCGTACCGTCCGCGAGTGGGGCAGTGCCGCCCGTGCCCGGGCTGCCGCGTTTTTCGACTACCTGTCCGACTCGTTCCGCCCGATTCTGGGCGTGCTACTCGGTGCCTCGCTGGTCATCGCCATCGTCAACGTGATCGTTGCACTCGGCATTGTGCCTGATGGCGAGACGTCCACCGGTTGGATACTACTCAAGGCGATTTGGGAGGGTGTGTTCACCGTTCTGCCGATTATGATCGCTTACAATGCGGCCAAGAAACTGGACGTCGACCCTTGGCTCGGCGGTGCGATTATGGCCGCGCTTATGACCCCGCAGCTTACTGGCGTGATGTCCGGAATGTCCGGGACGTCCGTATCCAGCGCTCTCTCCGGGGAGATTCAATGCTCGGCCACCGCCACATTCGGCACCGAAACCTGCACCGTGTCGGCGTTCGGCATACCGATTCAACTCAACGACTACAGTGGCAACATCTTCGTACCATTGCTCATGGCCGCCGTGCTCGCCGTGGTCTACCGCGGGCTGAAGCGCGTCATTCCCGACAGCGTACAGCTGGTGTTCGTGCCATTCCTCTCACTGGTCGTCGTTTTTGCGCTCACCATACTGGTTATCGGGCCTCTGGGAATATGGCTCGGCAGCGGGCTGGGAGCGGCCACAGCATGGCTTAACGCGCACGTGCCATTCCTGTTCGCGCTCATCATCCCGATGCTCTACCCGTTTCTCGTGCCGCTCGGTCTGCACTGGCCGTTGAACGCCCTGATACTGATGAACATTCAGACGCTCGGCTACGACTTCGTCCAAGGTCCGATGGGTGTATGGAACTTCGCCTGCTTCGGTGCCACCGCCGGCGTACTCGTGCTGGCCGTACGCGGCAAGGATTCGGCCATGCGGCAGACCGCGGTGGGGGCGTTGCTCGCGGGATTGCTGGGTGGCGTTTCGGAACTGAGCCTGTACGGCATCCATCTGCATCACCGCCGCGTCTACCGCTGGCTGCTCGCCGGCTGCGCGGCCGGCGGAGTGACCAGCGCGGTGTTCGGCTGGCTGTTCCCGTCCGTGCTGCCATCCGGCCAGATGGTCCGGGGCGTTACGACTACGGCATTCGCCTTCTCCTCGTTGCTGACGATTCCGGTGTTCGATCGGATGTGGGTGTACGCGCTGTCCATCGCCGTTGCGTTTGTAATGGCGATGGTGTTGACGGTGTTGTTCGGGTACCGCACGCCGTCGCGCGCCACCAAGACGCAGATGGTCTCGGCAGACGAGAACGCACGCCCGCAGGATATGGCGAGGGGGATTGACACGACCGTGTCGGATGTGGAGTCTGCGGAAGATTCTCCATCGCGGGCTGCCCCTGATCGGGCTCTTGACTCCAACGCCATCTTGTCGCCGGTCGCCGGCCGGCTGGTGAATCTGGAAGCGACTGGCGATCCGGTGTTCGCCTCCCGCGCGCTGGGGGAGGGCGTAGGCGTCGTGCCGGAGACGACCGGTGAGACAGCCGTGCTCGCACCGGTCAGTGGCATGCTGAAAACCGTGGCCCGAACCGGCCATGCCTTCGGCATTAAAACCGATGGCGGCATCGAGGTGCTGGTTCATATCGGCATTGACACCGTCGATATGGATGGCGAGGGATTCGCTGTGGTCGTGGCTAAAGGCGAGCGGATCGCGGCGGGAGAGCCACTGGCCACCGTGGATTTCGGCAAAGTCGCGGCGGCCGGGCACAGCGTTGTGGTGGTGGTGACGGTGGTCAACGCCGCTGAACTGACCGTGGTCACGCCGTTGATCGGCGACGGTAGCGGCGACAACAACGGCGGTGACTGCAAAACCGTATCAGCCGGCAGCCCGATCATCGATGTGGAACAATGACGTTGCGAAAGGATGCCATGGAAATACTGCGAGTGTTCAACAACAACGTCGTGCTCGCCAAAGGCGGCGACGGCGGTGAGGTGATTCTCACCGGCCGTGGACTGGGGTTCCAGGCCAAGCCGGGGCAGACGGTCGACGAGTCGAAAGTCGTGCGCACCTTCGTGCCGTCGGACGGGCGTGACCCGGACCATCTGGCGCAGATGCTGGCGGACATTCCGCCCGAAATCATCCGCGTGGTCGTCGAATCCATGCAGGAAGCCGGACTGGGGGAGCGTGAGACCGGCAGCACCACGCTGGTCATGGCCTTGTCGGATCACGTGGCGAATGCGGTGGAGCGGGTGCGGCGCGGCATCGACATTACCTACCCGCTGCTCGGCGAGGTGAGCAACCTGTACCCGCAGGAATACGCGCAGGGGCGTGCGATGCTCGCATCGCTCAATGCGCGGCTCGACGTCACGCTGCCGGACGGCGAGGCCACCGCGCTTGCCATGCATCTGGTCAACGCCGGCTTCGCCACCGGCGACCTGTCCTATACGTATACGATGACGGGCGTGATCCAGCAACTGCTTGACATTATCGACCACAGCTACGGCATCACGTTGGACCGCAGTTCCGTGAATGTGGGCAGGTTCATCACCCATCTGCGTTACCTGTTCGTACGCATCCACCAGCACCAGCAACTGACGGATGAGCCGGCACCGGTGATGAAGGTGATTCGTGAGTCCTATCCCGCCGCGCTACGATGCGCGCGAACCATCGCCTCCCTGCTCGAACTGCGCCTCGACACGGATATCAGCGACGACGAAACCGCCTATCTGGCAATGCACGTCGCCCGAGTCACCGGCCACGCATCGTAGTAACGGATTAGCGGATTGGCTCGAGCGTGCCGGTCATTTCGGCGAAATCCGAGGTGGCGTTTGAGGCAGCGGCCTGTGCGGTCTTTTCCAGCGCGGAGGCGTCGGGTACGCGCACGATCAGCGCGCGATGATCCACTGAGAAACGAATATGTTTGGTCTCCGGTAGCATGTCGCCGTCCACCTGCGCTTTGGCCGGCTTTTCCAATGTGATTTCGGCACTGACGCCCTGAACCTGTTCGATGGTCGAGTTCGTGGACAGCGGGTTCTGTTCGGGCTTGCCGATGATCGTCTGGTGCACCACGTCGCCGAACAGGTTGGCCCAGCCGAGGATGCCGCCGGTGGTGTCGATGATTTCGAAGTCCAGCAGACCATCGTCATAGGATGCCGCCGGCATCAGCGAGAACATGGGAATCTGGCCGCAGTTGCCGGCCATCACCGTGCGGAAATCGAGATTCTTGATGGTGTGGGTCGAGCCGTCGGCGCTGGTGACTGTCAGCGTGCCGCGGAACTTCGGCGCGAACAGGTTCTTCACGCCGCCCACGAAGTAGGCGAGCCAGCTGATGTTCGCCTTGAGCTCGGGGTTGGTGTCGTCGATCATGGCCGCATCGAAGCCGATGCCGGCGATGATGAGGAAGGCGTGGCCGTGGTCGTCCTCCGGGTGGTCGAGCAGGGTGAGACGGCCCATGTCCACCAGGCGGGAGCCGTGGGAGGTGGCCACGGTCAGCGCGGCGTCGATATCGTCCACGGGAACGCCCATATTGCGGGCAAACAGGTTGCCGGTGCCGATGGGGATGATGCCCAGCGCATGGCCGGTGCCGGAGACGGCGCTCGCCACCGTGCGCACCGTGCCGTCGCCGCCGACCGCGATCACCACGTCGGCGCCGTCCTCCAGCGCCTCAAGCGCGCAGACCCTGCCGTCCTTGTCAAGCTGGGTGTCGTAGAAGCGGATGCGATTGAGCCCCTTGGCCTCGCAGAACCTCTGGATATGCAGCCTGCGGGCTTCGGCCTGCGGTTTGGACGGATTCACGATGAAGGCGTACTGCACCTCGTCGTCCCGGCGCTTCTCCAGCGTCTGAGCCAGCTTGCGGCGGCGCTGCGCGCGCAGAGCGATGACGATGACGGCGATGAGCACCACCACAATGGCGATTGCGGCGATGATCAGAAACACGGTGAGGGCAGGCTGAGGCATGGCTCCTATTGTTATCGGTGGGGAGGTCGTTTGCGGCCATGGTGCGCCGTACGTGAACATTTCCTGCACGCAACAGCCCCGTGGGGCGTGATTATGGTTCAATCGCGTCTCATCTGACGAAATTGGCCGGGTGGACCCGTCCGCGGACTTTCCCGGGCTTCCCTGTGATTTCCGCGTGACTCCCGCGCATTCGGCCATTGTCGGTGTCTGCTTACGCGGCTAGTCTGGTGCCCATGCTTGATATTCAATTCATCCGTGAACACACCGATATCGTCAAGGAATCCCAGCGCAAGCGCGGCGAGTCCGTGGAGCTCGTCGACGAAGTGCTCTCCTCCGACACCGCACGTCGTGAGGCGCTGAAGGCCTTCGAAGAGGCTCGCGCCCAGCAGAAGGAAATCGGCAAGAAGGTCGCCTCCGCCCCGGCGGACGAGAAGGCCAAGCTCATCGCCGAAACCAAGGAACTGTCCCAGAAGGTCTCCGAATACAAGTCCAAGGCCGATTCCGCAGCCGAGGAATACACCACCGCCATGTGGAAGCTCTCCAACATCGTGGAGCCCGAAGCTCCCGAAGGCGGCGAGGACGACTACGTGGTCGTCAAGAAGGTTGGCCAGATTCGCGACTTCGCGGCCGAAGGCTTCGAGCCCAAGGACCACCTGACCCTCGGCACCGGCGTGGCCGGCATCGACATGCGCCGCGGCGTCAAGGTCGGCGGCTCCCGCTTCTACTTCCTGCGTGGCCAGGTGGCCCGTATGCAGATCGCCATGCTCACCATGGCCGTGGACCAGGCCGAGGAGCACGGCTTCACGCTGGCCATCACCCCGACGCTGGTGCGCCCCGAGGTCATGCGCGGCACCGGCTTCCTGAACTCCCACGCCGACGAGATCTACCGTCTGCGCGAGCCCGACGACCAGTACCTGGTCGGCACTTCCGAAGTGGCGCTCGCCGGCATGCACGAGAACGAGATCCTCGACCTCGGCAACGGCCCGCTGCGCTACTGCGGTTGGTCCTCCTGCTACCGCCGCGAGGCCGGTGCCGCAGGCAAGGATACTTCCGGCATCATCCGCGTCCACCAGTTCGACAAGGTGGAGATGTTCGTTTACGCCAAGCAGGAGGACTCCTACAAGGAGCACGAGCACCTGCTGGCCATGGAGCAGGAGATGCTCGCCAAGGTCGAGGTGCCCTACCGCATCATCGATACCGCCGCCGGCGACCTCGGTTCCTCCGCCGCCCGTAAGTTCGACTGCGAGGCTTGGGTGCCGACCCAGGGCCGTTACCGCGAGCTCACCTCCACCTCGAACTGCACCGAGTACCAGGCTCGCCGCCTGAACATCCGCGAGCGTATGGAAGACGGCGGCACCCGCCCGGTCTCCACCCTGAACGGCACGCTGGCCACCACCCGTTGGCTGGTCGCTATCATGGAGAACCACCAGCAGAAGGACGGCTCCATCGAGATCCCGAAGGCCATGCGCGCCTACATGGGCGGCAAGGAAGTTATCGAGCCCACGAAGTGGGAGGCCTGAGTCTCATCGTGCTTTAGCTCCCTCTGATGAGGGAGCTGTCAGCGTAGCTGACTGAGGGAGAGATTACTGAGGGAGAGATCGCTGATAGCCAGCAGGCGAATCCAAGACCGACCGCACTGCCGAATATCAACATCCCTCCCTTCTGTATAATGAATACTTGCGCGTGTGAACGCGCATCAGGACAGGTGTCTGAGCGGCCTAAAGAGACGGTCTTGAAAACCGTTGAGGGGCAACCCTCCGCGAGTTCGAATCTCGCCCTGTCCGCGAACCGAGGCCTGGGCAACATGCCCAGGCCTTTTTTTCTTTTTCTGGAACCTGTCTTCTTGATTGCCACCGGGGTGCTGATATATTGGTTTGTGATGCCGTAACATGCGGTGTCCCCGTTGATATGACGGGCCGATCGGCGTGAGCCGATAAGAAAAGGCCCGACGTTTGCAGCACCGGGCCTTTGCGTTGATTACCGGCTTGCGCCTTTAATCAACAAGGTTGCAAGATGCAATCATATCACGATGCACGGTAGTCTGACCGTGAACGGGCGCACCGTGATCGTCCATGTGGGCGATGGCGAGGCGAACGCCACGGTTGACGGCACGCACTTCAACGTGCGTAGCCTGTGGCAGCTCTACCAGTTGCTGAGACTGCTCGTGTAGCGTCTCATTAAGGCGCGGTGCCCCCTGGTCGGGTATCGCGCCGGCGACCTGAAAACCGATAATGTTGGCAAGTGCTTGCAATTTGCGGTGGACGATTGCAAGCTAACGTCTTGGATTGTTGCCGCTATCCAATATCTCATTAGGTCTACCGGCGGACCAAAAGTACGTTGCTTTGTAAGGGGAGTTAATGAAATAAACAAATCCGCGCAATCGAGCATCGAACCGGTTTAATGCTACTCGCCTCAACGGGACGCGCGGTAATTGTTAGCTAAGTTGACAATAAAAGAATGAGGGCATACATTAGTAATCAGTCATCACACTGAGATGATGATTTCACTACGAAGGAGTAGAGATATGGTATCTCGCAATAAGCGCATCGTGGCTGCTTTTGCCGCGGTAGCAGCAATGGGAATGGGCTTGGCCGGTTGCGGCAGCGACACTGCCGGCGACACGAAGACCACCGATGATGGTGGCGTGGTCAACATCACCTACATGCACCGTCTGCCGGATTCCGAGGGCATGACTCTGGTCAACGACATCGTTGCCAAGTGGAATAAGCAGCATCCGGATATTCAGGTCAAGGCCACCAAGTTCGATGGTAAGGCCTCTGACATGATCAAGAAGCTTGAGACCGACGTCAAGTCCGGCGAGGCTCCGGATCTGGCTCAGGTCGGTTACGCCGAGCTGCCTGAGGTCTTCACCAAGGGTCTGCTGCAGGATGTGACCCAGTATGCCGAGCAGTACAAGAACGACTTCGCATCCGGCCCGTACAGCCTGGTTCAGGTTGGCGGCAAGGCTTACGGCCTGCCGCAGGACACCGGCCCGCTGGTTTACTTCTACAACAAGGCTGAGTTCGAGAAGCTCGGCATCACCGAGATTCCGCAGACCGCCGATGAGTTTATCGCCGCTGCCAAGACCGCTGCCGCCGCTGGCAAGTACATCATGTCCTACCAGCCTGATGAGGCCGGCAACATGATCTCCGGTCTGGCTGGCGCCTCCGGTGGTTGGTACAAGGTGAAGGGCGACTCCTGGGTCGTCAACACCGAGACCGATGGCTCCAAGGCAACCGCTGACTTCTACCAGCAGCTGCTCGACGCCAAGGCAGCCACCACCAACCCGCGTTGGGATCCGTCCTTCGATGCATCCATCAAGGATGGCTCGTTGATCGGTACTGTGGCCGCCGCTTGGGAAGCCCCGCTGTTCATGACCTCCTCCGGTGGCACCGGCTCCGGCGAATGGCAGGTCGCTCAGCTCGGTGACTGGTTCGGCAACGCTGGCAAGACCGGCCCTGACGGTGGTTCCGCCGTGGCCGTGCTGAAGAACTCCAAGCACCCGAAGGAAGCAATGGAGTTCCTGGATTGGTTCAACACCCAGGTTCCTGATCTGGTTTCCCAGGGCCTCGTGCCGGCTGCTACCACTGAAGACGCTGAGACTCCTTCCGAGTGGTCCACCTTCTTCGGTGGTCAGGACATCATGAAGGAATTCAAGACCGCTAACAACAACATGGGTGACTTCACCTACATGCCTGGCTTCTCCGCAGTCGCCGCCAAGATGAACGAAACCGCCGCCAAGGCCACCGATGGCTCCGGCAAGGTTGCAGACATCTTCTCCGACGCACAGACCACCTCTGTGGATACGCTGAAGAACTTCGGCCTGTCTGTTTCCGAGTGACATTAACGGTTAGGGTTCCTTCCAGCCGCTGATATCCTCAACCACACATCGAAAGGCCGGAGCTCAACACTCCGGCCTTTCCTTTTACTCGAGTTCGGTTCGTCATTAATTGTGTTTGATCTGACTGCATCGATTCGAACTGCATTACGTACTTTCTATTTCTCACTGTTCTTTTGAAAGACAGGTTTCCCTATGACTGCAACAACAAAAACGGCGAAGACGGGGGTCGCCAGGCGTGCCGATAAGCCAAAGGCTTCTGATGCTGTGAAGCGTGAGAATCGTACCGGCTGGGCCTTCATGGCACCGTTTGGCATCCTGTTCGCTCTGGTATTTATTCTTCCCATCATTTGGGCTATTTATTCCAGCTTCTTCCGCCAGGTCACCACGGGAGGTGGCGCATACGGCGGCGGGGAACTGGTCGATAAGTTCGTCGGACTTCAGAACTTCCAATACGTTATTACTTCCGGCAACTTCTGGGCTGGCGTGGGCAGGGTAGTGCTCTACACCGTGATTCAGGTGCCGGTCATGATCATCGCGGCACTTGCTCTGGCAATGCTCATCGATTCCTATATCGTCAAGCACATCACCGCATTCCGTCTGAGCTACTTCCTGCCGTACGCCATTCCGGGCGTGGTCGCATCCATCATCTGGGTGTACCTCTACAACGGCCAGATTTCCCCTATCGTTAAGGGACTTGCCGCCATCGGCATCAAGGTGAACTTCTTCGGCGACAATGTGGTCCTCGGCTCTATGGCCAACATCACGACCTGGACCTTCACCGGCTACAACATGCTGATCTTCCTCGCCGCACTGCAGGCCATTCCGCAGGATCTGTACGAGGCCGCACGCATCGATGGCGCCAGTGGCTTCCAGATCGCCATGAAGATCAAGCTGCCGAACGTGCGTGCAGCCGCCCTGCTTGCCATGCTGCTCTCCATCGTCGGCACCATCCAGCTGTTCAACGAGCCGCAGGTGATGTCGATTTCCGATCCGAGCATTTCCAAGTCGTACACGCCAATGATGATGGCCCTCAATACCTCGCAGGGCACGCTGACCCCGGGTGGTGACGGACCTGCATCCGCTGTGGCCATCGTTATGGCACTGATCGCTGGCGTACTCGCCGTGGTCTACACGCTCGTTGAAAGGAAGGTGAACGCAGAATGAGCACCGTAGAAGCTACTGATAAGGAATCCCGCGCGGTCGCACGCGCTCGTAAGAAGGCTGACAGGATTCGCGACAAGCATGCCAACGACCTGCCTCGTTCCATGCAGCCTTCCGCGCTGGTCAAGACCATCACCATCGTTGTTCTGGTCTTCGCGCTGATCTACTTTCTGTTCCCGATTTACTGGGCCATCATCGCCTCGACCAAGACGCCGAGCCAGATGACCGGCAGCAACGGTCTGTGGTTCGCCGTGGGTCTGAGCGATTTGCCTGCCGCCATCGCCAAGAACTATGGCACGCTGATTGGTTGGACCCGTGGCCAGTTCTGGCGCTGGGTGCTGAACTCCCTGATCTACTCGGGTGTTTCCGCTCTGGTGGGTACGCTCGTGGCTGTGATGGCGGGATACGCTACCGCAAAGTTCAACTTCAAGGGTAAGAACCTTGCCATTGGCGTGATTATGGGCTGCATGCTGATGCCGGCCGCTCTGCTGACCATTCCGCAGTACTCCATCTTCCATGCCATGCACCTGACCAACACGATGCTCTCCATCATCATCCCGTGCTGCGTCTCTCCGTTCGGCTTCTTCCTGGGCCGCGTATACGCGCAGACCTCAGTGCCGAACGAGCTGCTTGAGGCGGCGCGTATCGATGGTGCAAGCGAAGCTCGCATCTTCTTCACCATTGTGTTGAGGATTCTGGCTCCGGCAATGGTCACGATCTTCCTGTTCCTGTTCGTGGCCACTTGGAACAACTTCCTGCTGCCGTTGATGATGGTCTCTTCCGACACCTTGAAGCCGGTGACCTTGGGTCTGTACGGCATGGTCTCTCTGGCTACCTTCACTGATCGTGGCGCTCTGATGATGGGTGCTCTGCTCGGTGTGCTGCCTGTGATCGTGCTCTTCCTCGGTCTCCAGCGCTACTGGCAGGCCGGCCTCGCCGCTGGTGCGGTCAAGGGCTGACGCGTTAAGCGGACAGCCCGGTGGGCTGTCTGTAGCGTCGGCCCGAGCGAGGCGGTAGCCGAGCGAAGGCAGCATTGAGTCTCGCCGTAGGCGAGTCCTTAATTGCAGGGGCCGAAGGCGACGCGTTAAGCGGACAGCCTAAGACCAATAATTCCCGCCGTCCGGTGCCTCGTGCTACTCCTTCCGGCGCCGGACGGCTTCTCAACAATAAGTAGCACGCAACCATACCGATCCAGAGCCTTCCTGATTCTTGTCATGAGATTGTCGGTGAAACTGACCGGGAAGCTCCGGTGATGTTCAATTCGCTCTTCCGGCGTTGCCGTGGGGCTACTCTCAAGGATTTATACAGTCAGGATCCTGGACGCCCGACGGTTGTGTCGGATTCTTGTTTTATATGCATATATTGTTTACAATTTAATTATCCAAAAAGATAATCAATGTCCTCAAAGGAGAGACTATGACTAGCACCGGCCGCTTCACCTTGCCTAGCGAGGAGAATTTTGCGGAGAAGACCAAGGAGCTTGCCGAACTGTGGGGAGCAGACGCCATTCGTAACTCCGATGGCACGCATCTGGATGAGTCTGTGCTTGCCTTGGGCAAGAAGATTTACAATGCGTATTTCCCGACTCGCGCGCATAACGAGTGGATTACGCTGCATATGGATGAGACGCCACAGGTGTATCTGCTGACCGATCGCATTCTCGCCGAATCGGATACGGTTGATATTCCGCTGATGGAAAGCTTCTTCGCTGAGCAGCTGAAGCCGAATCGTGATGCCGACCCTCACAAGTATTGGGAGGTTGTAGACCGCACCACCGGCGAGGTCGTTGATTCGGCGAACTGGACGCTTGACGCGGACGAGGACACCGTGCATGTGAGCGGCGTTGCCGCATGGCATGAGTACACGGTGAGTTTCCTGGCCTACATCATCTGGGACCCGGTCGAGATGTACAACCATCTGACCAACGACTGGGGCGACAAGGAACACGAGATCCCGTTCGACATCTACCATCCGGCCACCCGCAAGTTCGTGTTCGACACGTTCGAGCAGTGGCTTAAGGACAGCCCGCAGACCGATGTGGTGCGATTCACCACGTTCTTCTACCAGTTCACGCTCCTGTTCGATGAAAAGCGCCGCGAAAAGGTCGTCGACTGGTTTGGTTGCGCCTGCACCGTAAGCCCGCGTGCGCTGGATGATTTCGAAGCCAAGTATGGCTACCGCCTGCGCCCGGAGGACTTCGTGGACGGCGGTGCCTACAACTCCGCATGGCGCGTGCCCAGAAAAGCCCAGCGCGACTGGATCGACTTCCTCTCCGGCTTCGTGCGCGAAAACGTCAAGCAGCTCGCCGACATGTCCCACGCCGCCGGCAAAGAGGCGATGATGTTCCTCGGCGACCAGTGGATCGGCACCGAACCGTACAAGGACGGATTCGACGAACTCGGCCTGGACGCCGTGGTCGGTTCCATCGGCGACGGCACCACCACCCGCATGATCGCCGATATTCCGGGCGTCAAGTACACCGAAGGCCGCTTCCTGCCGTACTTCTTCCCCGACACGTTCTACGAGGGCAACGATCCGAGCATCGAAGGCCTCGACAACTGGCGCAAGGCCCGCCGCGCGATCCTGCGCTCGCCGATCAGCCGCATGGGCTACGGCGGCTACCTCTCCCTGGCCGCCAAGTTCCCGAAGTTCGTGGACACGGTGACCCATATCGCCAACGAATTCCGCGACATCCACGACCGCACCGGTGGGGTGGCCGCCGAAGGTGAGCTCAACGTGGCGATTCTGAATTCCTGGGGCAAGATGCGCTCCTGGATGGCGTTCACCGTGGCACACGCCCTGCCCAACAAGCAGACCTACTCCTACTACGGCATTCTGGAATCCCTGTCCGGCATGCGCGTGAACGTGCGGTTCATCAGCTTCGACGACGTACTCGCGCATGGCATCGATAGCGATATCGACGTAATCATCAACGGCGGCCCGGTCGACACCGCATTCACCGGCGGCGATGTGTGGACCAACCCGAAGCTCGTGGAAACCGTGCGCGCCTGGGTGCGTGGCGGCGGCGCGTTCGTGGGCGTGGG
>OLVT01002576.1_pt1 | contig 12179 bp, 10 predicted proteins | sample 1673241 | NCBI WGS metagenome assembly OLVT01 (sample SAMEA3178936, study PRJEB25190) | human gut metagenome | biome: human gut; feature: human-associated habitat; material: faeces | place: Austria | collected 2013 | reverse complement strand
AGGGAATAAGGAAGTACCCCGAGATCATAAAGAAGACCTCGTTGGCCCAGCAGCCGAGTTGGTTGATGAACCCCAGCAGTCCCGAATAGGGGAAAGCCGCAAGCGATACGTATTCCGGCACGCCGATACAGGCGGCTTGGAAGGTCCACTGAAACGTGTGGAATATGGCAATCCCGGCGACCGCGACCAAGCGCAGCGCTTCGATGGAGGTATTTCTGCTTGCTTTTCTGCCCATCAGACTATTTTCCAGCGCGTGCGTTGTATGAACCAAAGTGCGATGTGATCATTTTTAGAGTCTGCTTGGGGCCCTTGTTCCATACGTTATACAAGCCCTCGCCCACGAGGTCCTTGGCGTACGCGCAGTAACTGATTTTAGGATTGGCAATGCCCATATACTCGGCATAGAGCTTTTTGGCCGCAGGGGTAACGCGAGGATTGGCAAATACCAGCTCTTGCGGCATGCGTTCGAACATCCTGTGGATAGCCCGCTTGATTTCGGGGTGCCCCTCAATTCCGGTGTGCTCAATCATGATGCCCATATAGGTGAAGCCGCGTGTGATTTGCGGTGTCCAGACGGCGGAGTCGGTGACGTTGAGCCGCTCAAGAATATCGACCATGTCGTTCCAGCGATTAAACGGCATCAAGGGGTCACGCTTTGCCAGGGCGGCTGCCTTTTCGGGTGTTTCCTCGCGGTAGCAGTAATACGGCTTGGGCCAGTAAGCGATCGCCTTTGCCTGGCAGAGCGTTTCGACAAGGAATGGATTGTCGGCCCAGCCCGCACCGGGGATTTCCTTAAACCAGATATTGTTTTGCATCAGGAAGTCGCGACGATAGATTGCCGACCAAATGGACGGATGATGGGCCAGCAGGTGTGGAGCGTCGTGAATGGTGAACGGTTGCCGAGGCGGTTTAATGCGACCGCGATATGCGCAATGTAGTTTGACCTCTTGGGGGGTATCGGGGTAGCGAATGATCCAATACGGGGTCTCGATAATATCGAGCTTGTTCGGATCGACAAATTCGCGCTTGGCAAAGGCAAGCACATCGGAGTACATTCCGGGCTCGATCCAGTCATCGGGCTCGAGGATGGCAATCCAGTCGCCCTTTGCCTCGCGAATGCCCAGATTGCAGGTTGCGCCGTAACCCTGGTTTGCCTTATCGACCACTCGAACGCGCGAGTCGCGCGCAGCGAAATCTTGCATAATGGCGAGCGAGTTGTCGGTGGATCCGTCGTTGATGGCGAGGATTTCCAGCTCAATTTTGTTTTCGCTTAATAGGCTGCCTATAGCCTGAGAAAGATACGGCTCGGCATTGTAAGTGGGCACGATTACGGTCAGCATTCAAACACTTTCTCTAGGCGATTTGGAAGAATTATACCTAATTGCGTTTGCAACGGTTTTAGTTGCATATGAGTGAAAACAGCCAAAACCGTTGCGTTGTTCTTCGCCGGGGCCTCGCATAAATCAGGTCAAAAAAAGTGGCTGACTTCGAATGCAGTTTCTTTGTTTTGATTTATGGCCTGATGGATTGCGTGGGCCAATATACATGTAAATCAATCTAACTTGTAGCACTCTATATTTGCTTTGATTACTGCTTCAGCAAGTGCGAGGTGCTCTTCGTGCGAATTAGTGTCCGAGTTTCTCTGCCATTCGGCGGCGTCATCTTTATCTATGAGTCTTATGACAAAAGGCCCTTTGACAAACTCCGCGGCCACCTCCATGAATTCGTCGAAGCTTGTTGTCACCCCTCGGGCATCGATAAACGTATTTTTGCCATTTAAACTAGCTTGGCAAAATACATGGTGACCCTTCCCGTCGCATGCTTCAATAATGAATGCCCTGTATCCGAGAATCGCTTCGACTTTCAAAGCGAATGCCTAGCATGACCCCCGGAGAAGACATTCCGCTGATGTTAGGTGCTCCTCGTCGTCAATTTGAGTCAGATGGCCATCGTAGTCAATCTCTCTGAGGTTCGCAAAATTATTGTCATCGCAATAGAATCCCTTGTGTAGTTCAGTTCCATGGACGATACGGTATTTGCTTCGATCGGTTTTTCCGGGTAGTGCTTTTGCGGTTGGCTTGCTGCTCATGGGTTCTCCCTTTGATTGCTATGCCATTTGTGACTTCTGTACTTGCAAATGCTATGGTATTTACTTGTGAGGGCATAAGATGAGTTGCCCTTCGTATAATCGATATTTTAAATGTGTGTCATTAAACAGTAGTTTCTGAGTCACGGCATTATCGCTGCTTTGAAAGCCATCATTAGATGGGGACTTGACTCATGCGATTATCATGGGCTTCACCTGCCTTATAATTTCGAGAGCATCATCTGTACTTGTATCTGATGGGGATTGGTATGAAACGTCATCTGCAACTACTTGCGACATTCGTTGCGGCGTTAGTTATTGGACTTAATCCATTGATTGGGCCGGTTGTTACTGCCTATGCAATCAATGAGGAACTTGCTCAACAGGATTCGTCTGCTGAGGTTGCGGATTCCGCGAACAATGCAGACTTGGCTAGCGCCTCCGACTCCTCTGTCTCAGTTGGGAGCTGGAACGAGTCTGACAATCTTGCGGAAGAAGAAATTGATACTTCCGTTATATCCGATGGGGGCAGTGACGTTTCAGCGGACTCGTATCAGTATCTCTATATCGCTTACCCTCAGCTGCCGGTCGGCGTAGACCAGGTGATTGCTTTCGCCACCCCAAGTGATTCTGATGTTATTGCCGACGCAACTCTCGAGCTTGAATCTACAACTGGTCACACCTTTTTCGTTGTAGCTTCTGCGATTAATGCCAACACGGCTGCCTTTCAGTTTGGCAAGGATTATGCCGAGTGTGGGTATGATTTGATTTCGATCGCCTATCATTTGCAGGGCGACGATACGGCGCACAATATCGATTTGATGCAATGCGGATATGCGTTCGACATCGATGCGAATGCCGCTGCGGACGACGGTCTTGTTGAAGGCGACACCAATGCATCTGTCTACTATTCGGACGATTCTGGCAACGCGATTCAGACTACCTCGATTGGTGACGCGCTTGCTGCCGCAAATGGGGAGCAGTCGCTTTCGCTTTCAAACACCGCCGTCAACGGTGCTTATGTGATTGCTCTTGATCCCGGGCACGGCGGTATGGATCCTGGTGCGCAGGGCAATGGAAAAAGTGAGGCCGACTTAACTTGGAAGATCGCGGTCGCTTGTAAGGCTAAGCTTGAGCGGTACGGCTTTAAAGTGGTTATGTCACGCGATCAATATGGCTCATATAGTGGCAACGACTTCCTGTACCGTGTTCAGCGCTGTGTGAGCCAGGGCGCTCGGGCATTTGTTAGTTTTCATATCAACTCAGGTGGATCTGGTGCGCACGGAGCTGAGGTATATGCCCCCACGGCAAACGGTTCTGGCTATACCCAGGCATCCGTTGAACTTGCTCAGAAAGTAATGAATAACTTACATGCTCTTGGCCTTAGCTATCGCGGAGTGTTTCAAATGGAGCTCGGTGATGAGTTCGCAGTTATTCGTTGTGCTCGCGAGCAGGGAATCCCCGGTATTTTGATTGAGCATGGCTTTATTTCAAATTCGGGTGATGTTTGGAATTACTTTAGCGATCTCGGCTGCAAGCGTCTGGGTGAAGCGGACGCCGACGCGATCATTGCTCAATTCCCGCGCTCTAGTTGGATGGATTACTCCGCTGTATTTGATGCGGACTATTACTTGAAGAATAATCCTGATGTTGCTAAATGGGCCAACAACGATAAGGAAAAGGCCCTCCAACACTTCATTAACTACGGCATGGCCGAGGGCCGCCGCGGCAACGAGGCGTTCGACGTCCAGAGCTACTACAACGAGTACCCAGACCTGAGGGCCGCCTTCGGCACCGACATCGTCAGGTACTACGAGCACTACGCGACCTTCGGCAAGGGGGAGGGCCGCCACCCGTCCGGCTGCGCGTCGATCAAGGGTATGCGGACGTCCCTCGGCGGCACGGACTACTCTGCCGTCTACGACCCGGAGTACTATCTCGAGCACAACGCCGACGTCAAGGGCTGCTACACCAAGAAGGTGGGCGCCTTGTCCCTCATTGACGACGCCGCCGTCCTGCGCCACTTCGTCGGCTGCGGCATGGCCGAGGGCCGCCGCGGCAACGAGGCGTTCGACGTCCAGAGCTACTACAACGAGTACCCAGACCTGAGGGCCGCCTTCGGCACCGACATCGTCAGGTACTACGAGCACTACGCGACCTTCGGCAAGGGGGAGGGCCGCCACCCGTCCGGCTGCGCGTCGATCAAGGGTATGCGGACGTCCCTCGGCGGCACGGACTACTCTGCCGTCTACGACCCGGAGTACTATCTCGAGCACAACGCTGACGTCAGGTCCTTCTATTCGAGGTCAGTCGGGTCGCTCGTCCTCCTCGATGACACGGGCGTCATCGGCCACTTCGTCAGCTGCGGCATGGCCGAGGGCCGCCGCGGCAACGAGGCGTTCGACGTGCAGAGCTATAAAAATCGATATACTGATTTGCAAATTGCATATGGAAATCGACTCGATTTGTATTATTTGCATTACCTTACTTTCGGATTTTATGAAGGCCGATCCGGCGCTTCCTTTTCAAATGACGAGCTGATTATGGGGGTCTCTTTTGTAAATTATGATCAAATGGCAGGTTATTATCTGTCTAAGGTTGGCATGGGTGTTTACCCTTCTGATATTCTTAAAGATAAGGGCGCCGGCACCATTATTGAATTCTGTAAAACCCTGATAGCCGAAGCATCGTTTGAGGGAGTTCGTCCTGAAGTGCTTTTTGCGCAAGTTATGATTGAGACTGGGTGGCTTCGATTCGGAGGTAATGTTTCCGCGGGACAGTGCAATTTTGGAGGCTTGGGGTCAACTGATAGCGGCGTAGCCGGTGCTTCTTTTGATTCGGTGGGTATTGGTTTGCGGGCCCAGGCTCAGCATCTAAAGGCGTATGCATCAACGGATCCGCTTCTTGGAGATTGCGTCGATCCAAGATTTTCTATGGTTAAAAGGGGTTCAGCTCAATATTTAACACAGTTGAATGGGAAATGGGCTGTTCCTGGTGAAGGTTATGGTGAGCATATAGCCTTAATTGCGAGAGAGCTATCCTGTTATGTTGGCTAGGTATTAATTGGAGTTTCGGAGTGTCGTCTCGCAATAAATTAGTAAAAAACATGGTGTGGAATACTACGTATCAGGTTTTATCTTTATTAATTCCTTTACTTACCATTCCTTATGTGTCACGTGTACTTGGAACGGACGGTGTTGGAGTTTATTCATATACGTACTCGATAGCAAACTATTTTGTATTGTTTGCTACGCTTGGAATGGCTCAATATGGAGTTCGAGAGATTGCTAAATGTGGTAATAACAGAGAGCGGAGATCCAAGGTATTTTGCTCCGCTTGGGCCGCGCAAGTCTTAGTCTCTCTTCCGATTGTATGTGTATACATACTTTATATAATTGCTTTCAGTAATAGAGATTATATTGTCAGCTCATTTTTATGGCTATTTTGGGTGGTGTCAAGCTCCCTTGATATTTCTTGGCTGTATTTCGGGGTGGAGGAGTTCGCTGTTCCAACCGTCAGAAGTGTTATCACGAAATTAGTCGGTACCTTTATCATTTTTGTATTTTGTAGAACTTCTAATGATTTGTGGGCATACGTGTTGGGGATTTCGCTCCCCTTTTTCTTGAATGCCCTCATGCTGTTCCCATTTTTAAATCAATATGTTGATTTCATTAGGTGTCCCTGGGCAGAGATTAAGCGACATTTTGTTCCGAATCTCAGGTTGTTTGCACCTGTAATCGCTATATCGCTCTATTCGTCTTTTGATAAGATTCTTTTAGGTTTGGTTTCTGGTATGAATGAGGCTGGACTGTTTGAATACAGCGACAAAGTGGCAAGAATGCCCTTGGCAGTTGTTACTGCATTGGGTACCGTGATGCTTCCTCATATGACTGAATCTATGAGTTGCTCAAGTAATGGGAAAGAGTCTGAATCTCTTCTCCAGAGCTCCTTTGAAATAATGCAGTTTATTTCTCTTGGACTTGCTTTTGGGATTGTTGCGGTTGCCAAGCCGATTGCTGATATTTATTTTGGGCCAGGCTTCGGAAAGTGTTCCATTGTTCTTCCTATCGTAGCAATTATGATTCCAATCATTGCTGCAAGCAATGTACTGGGTGTTCAATATATGCTGCCTAAGAACATGGACAAACAATACACTAAGTCCGTTGTTTTCGGAGCAATTGCAAATATATTACTGTGTTGTTTGCTATTAAAACCGTATGGCTCCATTGGTGCTGGAATCGCCACTGTTCTCACGGAACTAACCGTCTTGTTTGTTCAGGGTTGTTACGTAAAAAAGCAGCTTAATTTATACCGTATGGTTGTAAGTGCGCTTCCCTATATGATTATCGGTGTATTAATGCTCTTTTTGGTTGCAATTTTTTCTCCTGTATTCATCACGTATTTGGGTTATTCGTGGGTCTATTTACTCAGTCTGATACTCTTCGGCGCTTTCATTTATTTATGCTTTAGTGTTCTGTACTATAAAACAGTCCGATTTCTTGTTATAGGGGTTGTTCGTGAACAATAAAATCTATGTCGTAACGCATAAACAGGCAGAGTTTCCCCGCGATCCGCTCTATTGCCCTATTCAGGTTGGTTTTGGAAATGAGCTTTTTTGGAACGATGCTCCAATAATTAGGGATAACAGCGGTGACAACATCTCTGCTAAAAACAGTACATTCTGTGAATTAACTGCCGTATATTGGTTATGGAAGAATATAGCTTCTGATGGTTTTATCGGCATTGAACATTACCGTAGGTACTTATCGACTAATCGATTTTCGAATAGCTATAAGTATTTTTTAAAGGAAGATGACATTCTCTCTGCGCTAAGTAATTGCGATTTCGTTTTGCCCGAGCAGTATATTTGGAAAAATAGAACTGTATTTTCAAATTATGCACTTAGTGTCGGTCATGAGACTGATTTAGGTGTTTTGCGAGACACCATATCTAATATATCGAAGGAGTATGTTGAAACATATGATGCTGTTCTTAATTCAGGATCAGCTTATTATTGCAATATGTTGATTTGTTCTAAGCAACTATTTGACTCGTACTGCGAATGGTTATTTAAGATTCTCTTTGAATTCGAGAATATTGTTGATCTTAGTGACTATTCAAAGTCGCAAAAACGTATTTTTGGTTATGTCTCAGAGATTTTATTGAATGTCTGGCTAATTAAAAATCAGAATACCGTCAAAACGTTTCCCATGATCAATACGGAGGAGCCAAGCGCATTAAAAGTATTGAGGCATATTAAGCAGGGGAAATTTAATATGCCCTATACACCTGATTGGTTAAAAACTAAATAACAGCCCTATTTTTGAATCGTTATGAATCTATTTCAGAGCCTGTTACTGATATTAAGATAAAGGTCCCTATGAGCCCAAGATTACCACGCAGGTTGTGTCTCCATACTCTTGCCTTATTCAAATTAATTGGTACTTGAATGGTGCTGCAGCTTTTTAATTGAATGTAGCTATTGAGATGAGTTATTTGTTTTTTACTTAACATGGAGCCATAAACTTCTTTGAAAGACTCAGCCTGCTCAATAGTTTTAATCGTATCGGCTTTTAGCTTTTCTATCTGATGTATAGAATTCCATAAAGATTTTTCTTGTGCACCAAGAGTATTGTTTTCGTGTTGACGATAACAAATTGTTTGATTGTCTATGAAGCCGATACGTCCAAATGCCGATGCGATTAACGAGCACCACCAATCATGCATGCAAATGTAGCGATCATCATTCGTTAATTTGATCAGGTCTCTTAGACTGTCATTAATTAGCATAGTGCACCCAGTAACATTTGCCGTTGCAATATGAAATTCGAAGGTTGAGGTGTTTGGATTAATACCTGAATACTTATAGAAAGAATCGGCAATGCGATTTAATTTACTGTCAACCACTCTTAAATCAGTATGAATGAGGATCGGGGTATCAGGGGATATCGCCTCTTCTTGTAGCATAGCGCTAAGGCATGTGGTTATTTTATTTGAATCCCAGACGTCATCTTGATCGGAACACATGACGTATTTGCTGGTAGTTATCTTTAATAGCGATAAGAAATGCGTGCCTGCATTACCGAAGGCTGAATCTTCTAATACAACCTTGATTCTATTATCTTTAGCAGCGTAGCGATTGATGATCTCTACGCTGTCATCATTTGAATTATCATCCGAAATGAGTAGTTGCCAGTTTTTATAATCCTGGTTGATAATCGATTCTATTTGTTCTTTCAAATAGAGAGATCCGTTATAAACGGCCATTACGATTTGAACTTGGGGGGGATTTTGTATTTGCAACTTAAATTTTTCCAATCAAAAATAGGAACCTGAGGCAAAATTCACTTATATAAGTTGGTCTTAGTCGATGTGGGAACAGCGCTTTTTTGAGCTGGCTGGGCATGCCTTTTGCTTCAGTGAACAGATTTAGTGCTTCCAATTCATCGTTATTTAATTTATCGTTAAAACAATTCTTAAAATGTGAAAGTTTTTCTGCTTCAATTTGTGCCTTTGTGCCAAACAACTCCTCTTTAATAAAATACTTGAATAAATCAATCATGTGATTATCAGAAGCGGTTACGGCTGCGTCATGCCTGATATGCTTTGCTGTAGGTCTTTTATCGTAAACCAGCTGGCCTAGTGCGCAGGCACAGCGTATTATCCATCTGTCGTGCATTTCGTCGCCTGGATTAACATTTTTAATAAACTGGTTAAATGCTTCACGGTTAAATGCGATAGTGAAACCAAGTCCTAGTGTGTAAAACAAGCTGTGATAAAAATCGCAGTTCTTAGTTTGGTCGGAAGAATAGCGGATGTGATTTAAGTTGGAGTCGCAATACTCAAAAGAAGAGAAGTACACCTTAGGAATATCATTATGCTGATCATTTAATAACTTGATGGCATACTCTATTTTTTGTTTCTCCCAATAATCGTCCTGATCAGCATAGAAATAATAGCCATAAGTAGACGGAATCCTCCGCAAAATCTCATAGAAGCTGCCGGGGACTCCAAGATTTTGATTGTCGCTTTCTAGTAATGTAAAGTTATCTTTGTCTTTAATAAAAGACTTAATCTTTTCAACGGTGCTATCCGTGGAGCCGTCATCTCTGATAAATACATCTATATTGTTGTAGGACTGATTGTTAATCGAGACTAGAGTCTCATTGATAAACTTAGCCCCGTTATAGGTTGGCAAAATGACGCAAGCCTTGTTCTTATCGGGATTCATCTTGCCTCCTTTTCTTTGCTCGAACTTTCATGAATAAAGGAATAAGCGAGGTGATGGCTTTGTATCTTGCGGAAGGAAAGGGCGAAGTAATTGTATTGAACAAACCCCATGCCTTGTAGTACTGCTCCCAGCCATATTCGATTGGAGCTTCAGACCAAGGGGTTTGTCTAAGATAATAGAAATAGTCTGAAGAGAACCTATGGGTGTTTCCAGCTCGCCAAGGACGATCTTCTCCGAGAAAATGAACTATAGCCGGATTTGCTCTTGCATGTTCGAATGCTATTTTGCTGCAGAAGTTTGGCATAAGTTTATTTAAATATTCAAATGGATAGTAATCGAATATATTTGAATAATTATAAGAAATTGACATTACTTTGATGTCGTCCTTGAGATAGACGTTTAAGGCATCCTGATCGTTTGCGAACAACTTCTCTTTATTCTGTTTGCAGAAATTTAGTATTCCTTTCTCCATGTCGTTATCCCTCCATTTTTTCAAATTAAAGAGAACGACACCGGCATTGCAATATGGATAGGAGCCAATGCCGAGGCTTGTTCTTCTATTTCTGTCTGCTGTGGGCTCCGGCGCCATGGCAATAGTCTTTCCATCTAGGTCAGCTTGCCAGAGTCCCCTTAAAGATGACCTGCAAATTGTGTCAGCGTCTAAGTAAATGACCCTTTCAATTTTATTCGGAAGATAATTGTCTAGCAGGAGTCGTGCAAGGACAATCTCATTCCATCCCGTTGTGTCGAATTCAAATGCAATCCTGTCTTTAAAATCGCTGATGTCAATGATGATTACATCGCATAGCTCATCTGAGAAAAATCCTGTTAAATTGTCAACATTTGCTTTACTTAAACCCATCGATAATATATAGAAATTTAATTGGGTATTAGGGTTGTTTTGTTTTACCGATTGAATATTCGCGGCCAATTGAGGAACAAAATTGTTATCAATCGTATAAACGAGATTCATTGAGTTATCTCCTATAACACTTGTATAGTTGTTTTAGAATATTTTACAGTTGATAGACTTTCAGGGAGCGGAATTGTATAGCAAATACAATCATACCTTTGTTGTTTGCGCGTATGGAAAATCGCCTTATTTGATTGACTGTGTTGAATCACTTTTAAATCAATCCATAAAATCTAATGTCATTATCTCGACAAGCACTCCTAACGATCTAATCGCTTCGGTCGCTGATCGTTACGATTTGCCTTTGTTTATCAATGAAGGTGCTGCGGGTATAGCTCATGACTGGAATTGCGCTGTCAATCATTGTTCAACTGAGCTAATTACTATTGCGCATCAAGATGATGTTTACTCCGGCTCATATGTCGAAAGTATGCTCGAGCGAGTGAATCAGAGCCGCAAACCTTTGATTTTCTTTACGGATTATGAGGAGCTTCGCGATGGCTCGGTCTGCTCGTCGAGTTTGCTCCTAGACATAAAAAGGATTTTATTGTTTCCCCTGAAAAGCAAACAATTATCTTCGAAAAAGTTTGTAAAACGCCTTTCTCTTTCTTTTGGGTCATCAATCTGTTGTCCGTCGGTGACCTTAGTTCTGCCCAATTTAAAAACTCCGATTTTTAAGGAAGGCTTTAAATCGAATTTGGATTGGGAAGCTTGGGAGCATATTTCTCAACTTGATGGAGACTTCTGCTATTGTTCAGAAAAACTAACAAAGCATAGAATTCATTCTGAATCTGAAACGTCTGCACTTATTAAAGATAATACGCGCACTACGGAAGATTACTTGATGCTTCGAAAGTTTTGGCCAGATAAGATCGCGCGTTTAATCAATGTTTTATACTCGAGAGGCCAAAATAGTAATACTTTATAAAGTCGTTCCAGTGGAGGTATTTATATGAAAGGCATCATCCTCGCCGGCGGGTCCGGCACCCGCCTGTACCCGCTCACGCTCGTGACCTCCAAGCAGCTGCTGCCGGTCTACGACAAGCCCATGATCTACTACCCGCTTAGCACCCTCATGCTGGCGGGCATCCGGGACATCCTGGTCATCTCCACGCCGACCGACCTGCCCAACTTCGAGCGCCTGCTCGGGGACGGCTCGCGCTACGGCGTGAACCTGTCCTACGCCGAGCAGCCGAGCCCCGACGGCCTGGCCCAGGCCTTCACCATCGGCGAGGGGTTCATCGCCGGCGAGCCGTGCGCCCTGGTGCTGGGCGACAACATCTTCTACGGCAACGGCCTGTCGCGCCACCTGACGCGCGCCGTCCAGAACGCCGAGTCGGGCCGCGCCACGGTCTTCGGTTACCACGTGGACGACCCCGAGCGCTTCGGCGTCGTCGAGTTCGACGGCGAGGGCCGTGCCGTCTCCATCGAGGAGAAGCCCGAGCGCCCCAAGAGCTCCTACGCCGTCACCGGCCTGTACTTCTACCCCGGCGACGTGGCCGCCAAGGCGCATAGGGTGGAGCCGTCGGCCCGCGGCGAGCTCGAGATCACCACGCTCAACCAGATGTACCTGGAGGAGGGGACGCTGTCCGTCGTCACCCTCGGCCGCGGCTACGCGTGGCTGGACACCGGCACCATGGAGAGCCTGCACGAGGCCGCTGAGTTCGTCCGCGCCGTGGAGCACTCCCAGGACCTGCCCGTGTCCGTCCCCGAGGAGATCGCCTGGGAGAACGGCTGGATCACCACCGCGGAGCTGGAGGAGGCCGCCAAGGCCTACGGCAAGTCGGTCTACGGGCAGCACCTGAAGAAGGTCGCCGCCGGCGAGATCGTCAACAGCCCGCGCGAGTACTAGGAACAAGGAGATTCGAACATGGCAGAGGAGACCTTCTCCCCCAAGAACATCATCGTCACGGGCGGCTGCGGCTTCATCGGCAGCAACTTCGTGCACT
>OLVT01002568.1_pt1 | contig 12206 bp, 10 predicted proteins | sample 1673241 | NCBI WGS metagenome assembly OLVT01 (sample SAMEA3178936, study PRJEB25190) | human gut metagenome | biome: human gut; feature: human-associated habitat; material: faeces | place: Austria | collected 2013 | reverse complement strand
AAAATGGAAAATATGGTCTTGTAGATGTAAGAGGAAATGTAATATTAACATGTGGAGCAGATGGAATATATTCAAAAACAAGTAATGGAAAAATGTCATATTGGTTAGTAGTACAAAATAACGAAATGGACTTACTTGACTACTTAAATAAAAACTATAAACCGGCAGATACAAATGAGAATACAGAAAAACAAGAAAATAATGTGCAAAATACAACAGAACAAAATGTAAATGGACAGACTGTGCAAAACCAAAGTGGGCAAGAAGGACAATCTACAACGCAAAATACTGCTGCTCAAAATGCACAAAATGGATTACAAAACGGACAAGTAACAAATCAAACTACAAATAATGGACAGGGGACAGCAGGGCAACAAACTGCAAATCCACAACAATCTACTAATTAAGCCATAAAATAAGCAGAAAATGGAGATAATAAATGTCAGAAACAAAATGGACGAGAGAACAAAATTTAGCAATAAACGAAAAAGACTCAAATATTCTAGTAGCAGCTGCTGCTGGAAGTGGTAAAACAGCTGTATTAGTAGAAAGGATTATTAATAAAGTAATTAATGAAAAAATAGATATAGACAAAATTTTAGTTGTAACATTTACAAACGCAGCAGCATCTGAAATGAGAGAGAGAATTTTAGATGCTATTTATAAAAGACTTGAAGATGAGCCAGAAAATGCTCATCTTCAACGACAAATAAATTTATTAAACAAGGCAAGTATTAGTACAATACATGCCTTTTGTTTAGATGTAATAAGAAATAATTTCTTCGAAATAGATACTTCAGCGAACTTTAGAGTAGGTGATACAACTGAGATAGAACTTATTAAGCAAGAGATTTTAGAAGATTTATTCGAGGAAAAGTACGAAGAAGAAGAAAGTGAATTTTTAAATCTTATAGAAATGTATACTAACTATAGAAGTGACGATAAGTTAAAAGAAATGGTTTTAGATATATATAAATTTATTCAAAGTACTCCTTTTCCAGAAAAATGGCTAAAAAATGCAGTTGAAAAATTTAACTATTCAACAGATGTAGATTTTGCTAAAACAGATTGGGGCAAAATTATTTTAAAAGAATTATTTTCACAGATAGAGGAATGTATATTAAAATTAGAAAAAATACATAGAGAAACAGCTAAATTTTGGGAATTAGATAAATTTACGGTAGTGTTGAACCAAGATATAGAAAACCTAAGATCTTTGATAAATAATAATTTGCGTTGGGATGAAGTATTTTATTTAATTAATGATTTTACTTGGAAAAAGTGGCCTGTAGATAAAAAAGTTACAATTGACTTAAAAAATGAAGCAAAAGAAATAAGAGATTCTGTAAAGAAACAATTTACTAAAATTGTATCAAAAGTTATGATATATAGTTCAAAAGAGGCAAATGAAGATATAAATAAAATGTATCAAACTTTGCAAAATTTATCAAATTTAGTACTAGAGTTTACAGAAAAATTTAAACAAGCTAAACGAGAAAAAAATATAATAGACTTTAATGATATAGAGCATATGGCATTAGATATATTAGTTAATAAAGAAAATACAATAGAAAAAACAAAAGTTGCAAAAGATTATATGAAGATCTCTTATGCAGATGGAGGGAATCTTTACATTCTTGCGACACAGCTGGAACTGATCCAGAAATATGCAAGTGCCGATGCAAAAAGACCTAAGCTGAATAAGCTCGGGGGACAGGAATGGGCGAAGACGAAGACGAGAGTCCGTGGGGCAGTCAAAGAAATCGCAAAGGAACTTGTGGAATTGTACGCGGCAAGACAGAAGGAAGAAGGATATGTCTACGGAGAAGATACCATTTGGCAGCGTGAGTTTGAGGAAATGTTTCCGTTTGAGGAGACCGATGATCAGTTAAATGCGATCGAGGCAACTAAAAAAGATATGGAAAGCAAGAAGATCATGGACCGCTTAATCTGCGGGGATGTCGGATACGGGAAGACAGAAGTGGCAGTCCGCGCCGCATTTAAGGCAGTGCAGGAAAGTAAGCAGGTGGTGTACCTCGTTCCGACAACGGTGCTTGCTCAGCAGCATTATAATACGTTTGTACAGCGGATGAAGGATTTTCCGGTGAGAGTAGACCTGCTGTGCAGATTTCGGACTCCGGCACAGCAAAGAAAGACAATCGATGATGTGAGGAAAGGTCTTGTAGATATTGTGATCGGGACGCACCGCGTACTTTCAGATGATCTGAAATTTAAGGATCTTGGCCTGTTGATCATCGATGAGGAGCAGCGGTTTGGGGTACAGCACAAAGAGAAAATCAAGCAGATGAAAGAAAATGTAGACGTGCTGACACTGACAGCAACTCCGATTCCGAGAACGCTTCACATGAGTCTGATCGGAATCCGAGATATGAGCGTGTTAGAAGAGCCTCCGATGGACAGAATGCCGATCCAGACATATGTCATGGAGTACAATGACGAGATGGTACGTGAGGCGATCGAGCGGGAACTCGCAAGAGATGGACAGGTATATTATGTGTACAACAGGGTACAGGATATCGATGAAGTCGCAGACCGGATTCAGAAACTTGTGCCTGAGGCAAATGTGGCATTTGCACATGGACAGATGAGGGAACATCAGCTGGAGCGGATCATGTATGATTTTATCAACGGAGAGATCGATGTATTGATCTCGACGACGATCATTGAGACCGGGCTTGATATTTCCAACGCAAATACGATGATCATACACGATGCGGACCGGCTTGGACTTTCTCAGCTGTACCAGCTTCGCGGGCGTGTCGGGCGGTCAAACCGGATGGCATATGCTTTTTTACTCTATAAGAGGGATAAGCTGTTAAAAGAAGTGGCAGAAAAAAGGTTGTCCGCGATCCGTGAATTTACAGACCTCGGTTCTGGATTTAAGATTGCCATGAGAGATTTGGAAATACGAGGAGCGGGAAATCTTCTTGGGGCAGAGCAACATGGACATATGGAAGCAGTTGGATACGATCTGTACTGTAAAATGTTAAATGAGGCAGTGAAGCATCTGAAGGGCGAAGTAGAGGAAGAACCATATACGACAACGGTGGACCTAAATGTGGATGCATATATTCCTGCATCGTATATTCCGAATGAATATCAGAAGCTGGATATCTATAAGCGGATCGCAGGGATTGAGACAGAGGAAGAGATGGATGATATGATCGAGGAACTGATCGATCGCTTTGGAGATATTCCAAGAAAAGTTCAAAAGCTTCTGGCGATTGCGAACCTGAAAGCGATGGCACACCGACTGTATATTACGGCAGTAGAACAAAAGGGAGAAGAGTATCAATTTACCATGTTTGAGCATGCCAGAATTCGGACAGAAAAAATTCCGAAGCTTTTGGAACTGTACAAAGAAGAGTTGCATTTCAAAATGGATACGCCTCCATATTTCCTCTATCATAAGAAGAACAGAAACCGAAAAGGCAAAGAGGAAGATCCAATTGAAGTTGTGAAAAAAGTGTTAATTGATATGAAAACATTGCTAGAATCATAGTCAGAGAGTATAATGAGAGAGTTAGAAACACGAAGGAGGGCAATTATGAGAAGGACAGGAAAAAAAGCGGCAGCGCTTGCTGTGACAGCAGCACTGGCAGTTTCCGCTGCCGGCTGCGGGTCTGTCAAAGACAGCGATGTGGTAGTTACGATTGGTGGAGAAAAAGTGACTGTAGGTGTTGCCAATTTTTTTGCGCGCTATCAGCAGGCAGAATATGAAACATACTACTCAGGAGTGATGGGAGAGGACATGTGGTCTACAGAGATTTCCAAAGGGAAATCCTATGAGGAGACGGTGAAAAATCAGATCTTAGAGACACTGGAAAATATGTATGTACTCGAAGACCATATGGGCGATTACAAAGTCGAGATCACCGAGGAGGAAAAGAAGAAGATCAGTGAGGCAGCAAAAGCGTTTGATGAGGCAAACGGACTGGAAGAAAAGGAAGCTGTTTCCGGAACAACAGAAAATGTAGAGCGGATGCTGACACTTGTGACGATTCAAGAGAAAATGCAGAAGGCGATGGTCGCAGATGTGGATACAGAAGTGTCTGATGAAGAGGCGGCACAAAAGAGTATGCAGTATGTCAACCTTTCTCTGACAAAGACAAAAGAAGACGGAAGCACAGAGCAGATGACCGAGGAAGAAAAGGCAGAGGCAAAGAAAAAGGCAGAAGCATTCCAGAAAGCAGTTAAGGAAGGGGCTGACTTTGCAAAGACTGCAAAGGAGAAGGAACTGGAAGTAAAGACAATGACTTTTGACGAAGAGACGACAACTCCGGATGAGGGATTGATGACGAAGGCTAATAAACTTGGCGAAGGGGAAGTCTCAGAGGTGATCGAGACGGACAGTGGCTACTATGTGTTGAAAGTGACAAGCCTTCTTGACCGGGAAGCGACCGATGCAGAAAAAGAATCTATCGCAGAAGAGCGAAAGGAAAAACAGTACAAAGATCTGTGCGAAGAGTGGAAAAAAGATGTAAAGATTGAAGTCAATGAAAAGGTATGGGATAAGATCAGTTTCGAGAAAAAAGGGATTAAGATGAAACAGCAGGAAGAGATTCCATATGCAGAAGGATCTGACACAGATAAAAGTGACCAGGAATAATCGAAAATAGAAGAATGGAGGAGATTTGATGAGTAAGATTGAAGAAGTAAGAAGTGCGATGGTAAGTGCGATGAAGGCAGGGGACAAGGAGACGAAGGAGTCCTTAGCACTGCTTTTATCTGCGCTGAAGAATAAGGCGATTGACAAAAAAGGAGATTTGACACCGGAAGAAGAGACACAGGTTATCCTAAAAGAGATCAAGCAGACAAAAGAGACGTTGGAACTTGCACCGGCAGACCGAAGTGACATTGTGGAAGAATGCCAGAAGAGAATTGCAGTGTTGGAACAGTTTGCACCAAAGATGATGTCAGAAGAAGAAATCCGCGGAGTGATCAAAGAGGTGCTTGCTTCTCTGACGCTGGAGACACCGACAGCAAAAGACAAAGGAAAGATTATGAAAGAACTCATGCCGAAAGTAAAAGGAAAGGCAGATGGAAAGCTTGTAAATGACATCGTACTGTCTTTTCTGAACTAGTTCGGGAAAACGGAAGATCTCCCGAAAAAGCGATGAGAGAATGTGCTAAAAAAGTTCTGAAAAAGATGTAAAAAAAGATTGTTTAATTGCAACGGCTGATATAGTATAGAGGTAACAAAAAGGAGAAAGGGCGGAGGTATATGATGAGCATTGTATGGTTGGCGTTGATTGTGATTTTTCTGATCGTTGAGATCGCCACAGTAGGACTGACTTCCATCTGGCTTGCAGGAGGTGCACTGGCGGCACTGGTGGTAGAACTTCTTGGACTTGGAATCGTATGGCAGATCGCAGCTTTTCTGATCGTGACTTTTATACTGTTATATTTTACGAGACCTTGGGCGCAGAAATATTTGAATGCGAAATCAGTGAAGACAAACTATGAGAGTCTGATCGGGCAGAAAATTAAGATGACAGAGCAGGTAGATAATTTGAGTCAGACAGGGAAAGCAGTCGTCAACGGACAGGAATGGACGGTCAGAGCGGAAGCAGATGGAGACATTCTGGAACCGGGCGATTTCGGAGAGGTACTCAGGGTCGAGGGTGTAAAGCTGATCGTAAAGAAAATTTGACAAAAAAAGAAAGTATGGTACAATGCTATATGAAATGACAAATTTCATATAGCATTTTGCTAGGGGAGCCCAGGGCTGAGAAATCACATTGCGTGATGACCCTCACTACTTGAACCGGTTAGTACCGGCGGAAGGAAGCAGTACCAGAATGGTTCCTCCTGTAAAAAAATAATAAAGGAGGTTTTTTTATGTCATTTTTTGTAACAAAAGCAGATGGGGCATACAGTCTGACAACGGCAGGGTATGTGGCAGTTGCTGTGATTCTTGTGGCATTGATCGTTGTAGCTGCGCTGTTTGCAAAACGGGAGAAGAAAGAAAAAAAGAAGATTGGAACAAAACAGCTTGTCGTATGTGCGATGGCAGTTGCACTTGCGATGGTGACATCGATGTTAAAGATTTATTCTTTTCCATTTGGTGGATCGGTAACATTATTCAGCATGTTGTTTATCTGTTTCGTTGGCTATTTATATGGACCGGCGACGGGGATGCTGACTGGGGCGGCCTACGGGGTACTTCAGCTTCTGATTGAACCATATATTTATTTCCCACTTCAAGTGCTTGTAGATTATCCGCTCGCATTCGGGGCACTCGGACTTTCAGGATGTTTCAGCAAATCCAAACATGGTCTTGTAAAAGGATACTTGTTTGGCGTTCTTGCAAGATATGTATTTGCGGTAATTTCTGGATGGCTCTTTTTTGGAGAATATGCGTGGGACGGTTGGGCGGCGCTTCCATATTCGCTTGTATATAACGGATGTTATATTTTTGCAGAGGCAGCGCTTACAGTTCTCGTTTTATCGATTCCGGCAGTCTCCAAAGCGATGAAGAAAGTGAAGATAACAGCGGTCAACTAATCAATCGGATAGAATTAAAAATAAAAATGTCATAAATTTCTTCATTTTACAGATACTATTTCCAGAAATGGAAAACAAAGTAAAATGGAGGAATTTTTTATATGAAAGCAACAGGAGTCGTAAGAAGAATTGATGATCTCGGGAGGGTTGTAATTCCAAAGGAAATCCGACGGACACTCAGGATTCATGAAGGAGATCCACTTGAAATCTTTACCGATCGAGAGGGAGGTGTCATTTTAAAGAAGTATTCTCCAGTCGGAGAAATGACACCGCTTGCGATACAGTATGCGGAAAGTCTTGCCCAGGTAGCAAAATGTACTGTCTGCATCACCGATCATGAGACGGTAGTCGCAGCGGCGGGAAATGGAAAAAAAGAATTTGCGGGGAAAAGAGTCAGCGGGGCATTTCAGACCTGTCTAAGTGACAGAAAGGAGAGATGTGCAGCCAGAGGGGAGAAAGGATTTGTTTTATTGACAGAAGGGCAGAGCGCAGTCTTTACGGAGGAAATCATCAGCCCGATTGTGGCGGAGGGAGATGTGATCGGTGCGGTTGTACTTTTGATGAAAGAGGAAACAAAGAGGACGGAAGATGGAGCAGAAAAGCTTGCACTTGCAGCGGCAGCTTTTCTCGGGAAACAGATGGAATTTTAAGATGGTCATAAAACATTGTGGACGGGCATAGATTAGAGTGTACTTATTATTTGGTGCAAATACGCTTGAAATCTGGGAGGGACGACAATGGAGAAGACAATCAGACAGGAAATGAAAGTCACATGGGTGTTAAAGGCGCTGATGGCAGCTTACGTTGTGACCGGCTTACTTCTTTTGCTGCTGACGCTGCTTGTATACAAGATGGAGTTCAGTGAGGAAAAGGTGACGGCGGGGATTACAGCGATCTATGTACTGTCCACATTTGTGGGAGGACTTGTGATCGGAAAGCTTTCCAAAATGAGAAAATTTTTGTGGGGACTTGCGGTCGGAATTTTATATTTCGGGTTATTGCTTTTGATTTCCTTTGGGATTTATCGTACCTTACAAGGAAATGGGACGAATATTTTGACGTCGTTCCTGCTCTGTGCGGCAGGTGGAATGGCGGGTGGAATGATTTCTTAAAAGAAAGTCTTTTAAATCTTACATGCATGTGATATAATAAGCTAAGTTAATGCTAATTTAAGGAGGAATGTAAGATGAAGCACATTAAAACATTAAATACTCAGACATTAAACAATACAATGAAAAAAGGCGGATGTGGAGAATGCCAGACATCTTGTCAGTCAGCATGTAAGACATCTTGCACAGTTGGAAATCAAACTTGCGAACAAAAGAAATAAGCTAACATCGCACAGATTGAGATCAGGCAGCGGCTTCGGTCGCTGCTTTGTCTTTGCGTTAAGAAGAAAGGAGCAGAACACAAGTGATTCATCAGTATGTAAATAATGGGTATCACATCGTGCTGGATGTCAACAGCGGTTCCGTTCATGTTGTAGATGAACTTTGCTATGATGTCATTCAGGCGCTGGATACAATGGGAATAGATCAGGCAGAAAATCCTGTGGAAGAGTTGAAAAAAGAAGAAACAGCAGCAGGGCTTTTGGAGAAGCTTTCAGCAAAATATGCAGAGAGTGATCTGAAAGATGCCTATGGAGATATCGTGGAACTGACAGAAGCAGGTCAGTTGTTTACAAAAGATATTTATGAACAGTATATCGGGGAAGTGAAGCAGAGAAAGACAGTGGTAAAGGCGCTCTGTATGCACATCGCACATGACTGTAATCTTGCCTGCAAATATTGTTTTGCAGAAGAAGGAGAATATCATGGAAGAAGAGCGCTGATGTCCTATGAAGTTGGAAAGAAAGCGCTGGATTTCCTGATCGCAAACTCTGGAAACAGAAGAAATCTGGAAGTAGATTTCTTTGGAGGGGAGCCTTTGATGAACTGGCAGGTTGTCAAAGACCTGGTGGCATACGGACGTGAGCAGGAAAAGATACATAACAAAAATTTCCGTTTTACGATCACAACAAACGGTGTACTTTTAAATGATGAGGTACAGGAATTTGTCAACAAAGAGATGGACAATGTTGTCTTAAGTCTTGATGGAAGAAAGGAAGTCAACGATAAGATGCGTCCGTTCCGCAATGGAAAGGGAAGTTATGATCTGATCGTTCCGAAATTCCAGAAGCTTGCAGATAGCAGAAATCAAGAGAAATACTATGTGCGTGGGACATTTACAAGAGATAACCTTGATTTTTCCAAAGATGTGCTGCATTTTGCAGATCTTGGTTTCAAACAGATCTCTATTGAACCGGTCGTAGGGGAAGATTCAGATTTCTATTCTATTAAAAAAGAGGACCTTCCAAAGATCTTTGAAGAGTACGATGCACTTGCAAAAGCACTTGTAGAGAGAGAGAAAGAAGGAAAAGGAGTGAATTTCTTCCACTTCATGATCGATCTCGACGGTGGTCCGTGCGTTGCAAAGAGATTGTCTGGATGTGGTTCGGGCACAGAGTATCTTGCAGTGACGCCTTGGGGAGATCTTTACCCTTGTCATCAGTTCGTAGGAGAAGAAGAGTTCCTAATGGGAAATGTAGATGACGGAATTGTGAAGCCGGAGATCGCAGAGGAATTCCGAGGATGTAGTGTATACTCCAAAGAAAAATGTAAGAATTGTTTTGCGAAGTTCTACTGCAGCGGTGGTTGTATGGCGAACTCTCAGAAGTTCCACGGATCGATCCATGACACATATGACATCGGATGCGAGATGGAAAGAAAGCGTGTAGAATGCGCGATCATGATGAAGGCAGCATTGGCAGAGTAAGGGAAAGAAGGTAACAGGACATGAAAAAATCAAGAGGAGTATGGAGCCTGATCGCGACTACACTTCTGATCGTTTTGCTCGGATTTACGACAATCGTCGGATTCGGAAAGGGAAAGATTGGTTCTGCAAAGAACATCACACTGGGGCTGGACCTTGCCGGTGGTGTGAGTATTACCTATCAGGCGAAGGATAAAAATCCTACTTCAGAGCAGATGAGTGATACAATCTACAAGCTTCAAAAGCGTGTGGAGCAGTATAGCACAGAGGCGACAGTTTACCAGGAAGGTGACGACCGGATCAACATTGAGATTCCGGGTGTGACAGATGCAAATAAGATCCTCGATGAACTTGGAAAACCGGGGTCATTGGTATTTCAGGATTCAGAAGGAAACGTTGTCTTAGAAGGAACGGATGTGAAAACAGCTTCTGCAAAGACAACGCAGGATGAGATGAACAACAAAGAGTATATCGTGGAACTGATCCTCACAAAGGACGGTACAGACAAATTTGCCAAGGCGACAGCGGAAAATCTTGGAAAACAGATTGCGATCGTCTATGATGGAAAGACGATCAGCAATCCGGTTGTACAGTCTGAGATTGATGGCGGACAGGCCTATATAGACGGAATGGCTTCCTATGAAGAGGCAGAAAATCTGGCATCTACAATCCGTATCGGAGGACTTCAGCTGGAACTGGAAGAACTTCGTTCTAATGTAGTCGGAGCGCAGCTCGGAGAAGAGGCAATCAGCACAAGTCTTCTTGCAGGAGCGATCGGACTTGCGATCGTGCTTGTATTTATGTGTATTGTATATCTGCTTCCGGGATTTGCATCCAGCATTGCTCTGATCATTTACACAGGACTGACACTGGTACTTTTAAATGCATTTAATATCACATTGACTCTGCCGGGTATCGCTGGTATCGTGCTGTCTATCGGTATGGCGGTCGATGCAAATGTCATTATTTTTGCGAGAGTCAGAGAAGAACTGGCAGCAGGAAGAGCTGTGAAATCAGCGCTCCGCATCGGATTTCAGAAAGCATTGTCTGCTATCATTGATGGAAATATCACAACATTGATCGCAGCACTGGTACTTGGATTAAAAGGCACAGGAAGTGTCAAGGGATTTGCGCAGACACTTGCACTTGGTGTGGTTGTGTCCATGTTTACAGCACTGTTCATTACAAGAATCATTATCTTCTCGCTGTATGCGATCGGTTTCCGTGATGTGAAGTTTTATGGAGCGAAGAAGACAACGAAAGTTCGCAACTTCCTCGGAAAGAAAGCAGTCTGCTTTGCTATCTCCGGAGTGATCATCCTCGGCGGACTTGGAATCATGGGATATCATGCAGCAAAAGGGCAGGGGGCATTTAAGTACAGCCTGGAATTTATGGGCGGTACTTCCACAAATGTAACATTCAATGAGGATTACTCAATCAAAGAGATTGATTCCAAAGTGGTTCCGGTTGTTGAGAAGATTACAAAAGATGCAAATGTGCAGACACAAAAAGTTGATGGTTCCAATGCGGTCATTATCAAAACGAGAAGTCTTGACTTAGAGGAGCGTGAAGCATTTAATAAAGCAATGGTAGACAATTTTGATGTGGACGAAAGTCTGATCACTTCTGAGAATATCAGCTCTACCGTAAGTTCCGAGATGAGAAGCGACGCAGTTGTTGCGCTTTTAATCGCGACAGCCTGCATGCTTCTGTATATTTGGTTCCGCTTTAAAGATGTGCGCTTTGCAACAAGTGCAGTCATCGCATTGTTAAATGACGTACTGTTTGTTGTAGTTTTCTATGGAGTGGCAAGAATTTCTGTCGGAAATACATTTATCGCATGTATTTTGACAATGGTCGGATATTCGATCAACTCGACGATCGTTATCTTCGACCGTATCCGTGAGGAATTGAAAGTGCAAAAACGTAATGAAGATTTGGCGACACTTGTCAACCGCTGTATTTCTGAGACACTGACAAGAAGTATCTATACGAACTTTACAACTTTTGTTATGGTTGTAATTCTCTTTATTCTCGGAGTAAGCTCTGTGAAAGAATTTGCGGCACCACTGATGGTTGGGATCGTAGGAGGAACTTTCTCTTCAATTACGATCACAGGTGCACTTTGGTACATTATGAGGACAAAGATTCAGAAGAAAAAATAGAAAAAGACAGGGGCGGGAGAACGAGGAGGTTCTTCTGCCCCTGTTTTTCGATGAGGTATATGATGGAAAAATGGTTTATTATGCGGAAGGGTGCACCGTTTCAGGAAATTGCACAGAAATTTCACATCAGCCCCATTCTCGCAAGACTGATCCGGAACCGGGAGATCACGGATGAGGAAGAGATCAGACTTTATTTAAACGGAACGATCGCAGAACTCCACGATGGAATTCTGATGAAAGATATGGACCGTGCAGTGGAAATTTTAAGTGAGAAGATCCGGGAGAAAAAGCCAATCCGGGTGATTGGGGATTATGATATTGACGGGGTGAATGCAACATATATCCTTTTGGAAGGAATAGAAAAGCTTGGTGGAGTTGTGGACAGCGACATCCCGGATCGTATGAAAGATGGATATGGACTGAATCAGGAATTGATCAACCGTGCGCTGGAGGCGGGGGTCGACACAATCATCACTTGTGATAATGGAATTGCGGCGGCAGAAGAGATTGTCTATGCGAAGAAGATGGGGATGACGATCATTGTCACGGACCATCATGAAATCCCATATGAAGAAAAAAATGGGGAAAAAGTGTATGAACTTCCACCGGCAGATGCGGTCGTTGATCCGAAGCGGATCGACTGTGAATATCCGTTCTCTTCCCTGTGTGGCGCGGCAGTGGCTTATAAGCTGGTGGAAACAC
>OLVT01002557.1_pt1 | contig 12264 bp, 13 predicted proteins | sample 1673241 | NCBI WGS metagenome assembly OLVT01 (sample SAMEA3178936, study PRJEB25190) | human gut metagenome | biome: human gut; feature: human-associated habitat; material: faeces | place: Austria | collected 2013 | reverse complement strand
TCGTCCTGCCAGCCGTTCCGCTGTGACAGGGTGGTGCGGTCTAACAGCAGCGCATAGAGCAGCTTTGCGGTGTGCGATATGTCCATTTTCAGCACGAAACGGGGATAGGGCATAAAGGACGGCAATTCCGTATCAAGCCCCACATAGACCGTTTCCCGCATTTCCTCCGGCTTCATGGCTTCGCCCGCTTGGAAACAAAGGGCGGGCACTCGATAACCTGTGCCCGGAAGCTCTGTTTACAGTCCCGGCGGCATTTGCGGCAGAGGTCGTTGTAAGTGATACGGTTGCGCTCATTGAGGAAGAACGCCCATTCCTCTTTCCGCTTCTTGCTCATTCTCGGCATGGCGGCTCCTTTCTGCCGCTTCTATCGGGGTAATGGGATAGGCGGCGTTTTGTGTATGTTTTCGGTGTCATTTTGGCTCATTTTCCCCTCTGTAAGCGGCGTTTTCTCCATCGGTGGGATTGCAGGTAGGGGAAGCAAAAGCCAAAGGATTTGTATATTTTCGGTATCGTTTCGGGGCGGTTTTCAACGCTCCTGTTCGTGCTTTCTCTGGCGGCTCGGCTCACGGTGCAAAATTTGGTCGATATTGCTTTTTACCGTCTGAAGCTCCCGGAAACGCTCACGCTTCGCCCGGTAGTCGTTGTACCCGGCGTTCTTCTCTGCGGTAAGCCGCTGGATTTCCTCTTGCAGTTCCTTCCGCTTCGGCAGCTTGGAGATTCCATGCTCTTTGAAATAGCGGGTTGCGGCTTCGGCTATGATAAAATCACTTTCGTGCTGCTCCCGATATGCCCGGCGTGCCTTGTCTGATTTCTGCGCTTTCAGACCGTCACGGGCGGGCTTCGTGCCGATATAGCTCAGAAGGCTGCGCTGCAATTCCTTTTTCCCGGCAAGGGTGCTTTCCAGTTCTTTCAGTCCGGCAAGGCTCGTCTGCATTTCCTCATGGGCTGCGGCAAGGGCAGCGTCCAACTCGTCGGGGGAAGCAAAACCGTAATTCTGGTAGGCGGCAAGGGTAGCGGACATTTGTTTGAGGTTGTGCATGGTCGCCCACTTCTCATAGCCCCGTCCTTTCCCCTCGGCTTTCTTGGCGGCTATATCAACCATGCGCTGCACTCCGTCATTGTTCGGGGCAATTTTCGGGGATTTTTCCCGCTGTATGCGCTCTTTTATGGTGTCGGGGTATTCCGCTATGGGTGCGGGCTGTTCGGCGGCTCTAGCGGCGTTCTGTTCCAAAACAGCGAATACGGAAGCCCGCTCAAAATCGTCGCCCAGCTTGCGGGCTGTGATAGGCTTCGTCCTGTCCGGCGTGAGGTAGGACAATCGCCCCCGGCTCTCCTTGACATTCACACCCTCCCGCAATAGCAGAGAAGAAAACTCGTCAAAGCTGGCGGCGTGTGAAAGTGCTTCCCGGATAGTCCGGCGCAGCTTCGCCTTGTCCGTTTCAAATTTCGTCTGCTTCACGGGCTGCCCGGTGGCGGCTCTGGCGGCGTTCTCGCTGTCAAGGGCAAGCTGCCCTTTCTTCTGCGCCCAGTATTCCCGCTCGTTCACTCGCTCCTTGCTCCCGTTCAGCAAATCTTTCTGGTAAAGCCCCTCACGGTGGCACATCTCCATGACTTCCGCTTTCAGATAATTCATGCAGGCGTCGGTGCAGCGGTGCTTGCAGCCCGCCCGCCTGTCCGCTGGTCTGTCCATGTGGGGCAATAGCGGCACTTCCGCAATCCGCAAGGAATTGATGACGATATGCACATGAATGTTGCCGCTCCCGTTATGCCCGTCCGGGTGGGTGCAGACCAACGCCTGATGTCCGGGGAAATGCTCTTTGCAAAACTGCTCGCCCAGCTCCTGCGCCCGGTCAACGGTCAATCCATTTTCGGGGCCGTCACGGGGGGCAAAGCTGATGATGTAGTGGTGGCTCTTTACGTCCTCCCGTTTCTGGTTTTTTCCGTAGCGGAGATTTGCCCGCATACAGGCGATTGCAAAATCCTCCCCCTCGCAATTCAGAGAAGAAATGCGGTAGTCTGCCCTCGGTATCAAATGCCCGTCCGCGTCAAGGGTGGGCTTCATGGTAAACTCGTCATGCTCGAATAAGAGGTACTTTTCAGCGTCCCCGTAGTTGGCATTTTTAGAGTTGATATGTTTGAGTATCGCCAATGGCTTCACCTACTTTCTGCAAGACTTCAAACTTGAGGGCGGCAAGCTCGGCGGCTGCTGCCCGCACCTCGCCGGACAGGGCGGCGTATGGCGTACCGTATTCATTCAGACAGCGGGCTATCTGGTTTAAGTTGCCGCCGATCCGCCCGTATTCGGCGGCAAGTCTCCCCAGAGCGGCAAGCAATTCATCATTGACAGGGGAAACGGTTATCACGGGGCGAATGGTCGCCCGCTGTATGGCTTGCCGGATAAACTCGGCTTGGCTCATGTCGTACTGTTCCAGCCGCCCGGCAAACTCGGCGTATTCCTCGTCCGTCATGCGGGTTTTGACTACCCGGCTGCGGTGGGGCGTGTTGTATTTCTTTCGCATGGTCGCTGACCTCCTTTCTTTTTCCCGCACAAAAACAGCGTTCCGGCGGGCGTGGTTTTTAGCGGCGCAAGCCGCCATAGCAGGGTTTGGGGAAGGCACTCCCCAACAAGTTTCCCGCAGGGGTAAAATGAGCGAATACGCGAATTTTGGTACTGTGGTAGAAACTTGCTCTAAAAAACTGCCGCTTCCCGCTGTCTGGGCTTCCGTCAATCCCCTCTGTTCCGCAGAAGCGATTTCTGCCAACTTTGGCAGCTATCCATACTACAAATTTTCCGGGGCGTTTTGGCTTCCGCTGATAAATCGGGCGGGGCGGCGGTTTCTGCCGTCCTTCGCTAACAAGACATTTCCAAAGGGCTTTTCTACCCGCTATTCCCCCTCGACGGAGAAAAATATTTTTTTGCCAACTCTGCGGCTGCATTTTTGAAAAAATCCTTCTCACTCCCTTCAACACTTGACAAAGCAAAATGGACGGAGATTTTCAAAACTTTTTCATTTTCCCTTTCGTTCTCCACACCACCAAAAAGCTCATTTTTGCCAAATATTTTGTTGCCTTTTTCAAATCCCCTCCACGGAAACCTTTTGATTTTGCCAACTCATTTCTCCCTTTTCGCCCTGTAATACAGAGAATTTTTCAAAACGCCGAACAGTCCGGGGAAATTTCCTGTCCGGCTCGTATAGGAAATGCGGAAAATGAAATTTCAGCTACCGTGTGGGCGCAAAAAAAGCAGGAAACCGTTTTGTGATTTCCTGCTCGGTGTGCCGCTGTGGTGGGGCGGTGGGTATTCAGTTGTTAATGCGTTCTACTGCGTAACATGGTACAGACAGAAAAGCAGAGAGCCGACCACTCCTAAAAGTGATTAACTCTCTGCTTGCACCTTGTCTGTCAGCGTTAGTGATAAATTGTTGAAAATACTTCCTTATCACTGTAAACTTCACGACTTCAGCGATTTTTTTGGAGACTTTTTTACAGCCCCGCCGCGCGCGAGCGTTGCTAAGTGCCAGTGGCACTTGGTTAGCAACGACCGGAGCGGAGCGTAGACCGCAAAGCGATAATTTCATCCCCGCGAGCTGCGCATCATCGCACGAAGTGCGTTTTGTCTTAAAGGAGATTCCAAAGGAATTTCCTTTAAGACAAGAAATTAAGAGTCCATCCGCTTCTTTAACTCTTCCGTAAATGCAGCCGGGTCAGCCGGAAGTTTCAGCTTCTTTTGCTCCCATGCGGACAGATAGGCTCCCTGAATCAGGCTCTGTGTATCGACTGCGTCCTGCACGGAGCACAAAATCGGCGTATTTTCAGAGAGGGCGGAAATAAAATTGTTGATGATATCTGTCTGTATCGCGGTGTTTTCTATTGTGCCGAAGGAAAATTGCTGTTCTGTATACGGAATACGGCCAAAGGGCTCTTCACAGGTTTTGGCGAAATGGCTCTCGTCAGTCTGCAGCGAACGAAGGGTCAGCAGATTTTCATTTTCCAGGATAATCTGGCCCTTGCTCCCGCTGAGTTCCAGCCTGTTGCTGCCGGGGCACTCCCGGGAGGAGGCGATAAACTGCCCGGCTGCGCCGTTTGGATATTCCATCATGATTGTGATTTCGTTTTCTACTTCAATCCTGCGTTCCTGTCCCACATAGCAAAATGCCTGTAATGCCGCGGGCAGGCCGCACAGCCATGTGAGGATGTTCAGCTGGTGGGATACCTGCGTCATCATCATTCCGCCGCCTTCTCCCCGAAATGTCCCTCTCCAGGGAGCTGTGTCAAAGTAAGCCTGGGGGCGGTACATATCTGTCACGATCCATGTGACCCGCTTCAGATTGCCGACAGTGCCCTCATTCAGCAGTTGTTTCATTTTGGCAAAGGTCGGGTTTGCCCTTCGGCAATAGAGCACCCCGGAAAGGGTGTCGGGGTGGGAATTTACGCAGTTCATAAGAGATGTAATTTCGTCTGGGAATACACCAATCGGTTTTTCAACCAGGGTGTGGATTCCCCGCTCAATGGAACGGATTGCCATATCAGGATGCTGAAAATGCGGCGTGCAGATCATGACCATGTCGATTTTTCCGCTGTCCAGCATGGCCTCATAGTCTGTAAAAAGCTCGGTGTCTTTTAAATCGTAAGCAGCTTTGATGTCCTCCATGTGAGAAACATTTCTGCTGGAGAGCGCGCTGATCACGGCGCCCTTTATTTTCCCCTGAGAAAAAAATTTGATGTATTCTTCCGCAATAAAGCCGATTCCGGCAATTCCAACTCGAATCATGATAAAATCCTCCTTTTGATAAATAGAGTGCTTTTGGAAATCTGGATGGGACTATAAGTCTATTGAAATTACATTATTTTGCGTCATTGTTCTACCTCGCCCTTATATAACACTCACAAATCCTACAATCAGAATTATTATAGCATACAGATGTGAATATTTCTACCGTCTTTCCACATAATGGGCGGGAGTGACGGCACTTTAGTCTGTCGCTCCCTTGATTGCCGCAAAAGCAGGGCGGGCGGCGGCTGTCATAGGGCGGCGCAGTATGCGCCGTTCATTTTACCCTTGACGGCTGTCGCCTGTTCTGCTATCTTCCCTCGGCTGTACGGAATAGTGGCGGGGCTGGCTGTTCTTGTCTTGTCTTGTTTTGTTAGTGCTTCTTTACCGCACATGAGCATTCGCGCCGGGGTTGTCGTTGCCGTAGCCCTCCATGAGATTGATAACGCCCCAAATGCCAAGCCCTGCTCCAAGGGCGATAACCAAAAGTCTGTAATACGTCTACTGCGCTGTTGAAAAACTCCATATATCACCTCACTTTCCGCCGCTTTGCGGCTGTCAAAATAGTTGTTTATTGTGGTGTTCTGTGTATAAAGAAATCCACCTGTTGTTCAGCGGCTGGAAGTCCCGCGCGGTTGCTGCGCGGGGCGCATATTGTTGTTGCGGCGGCTCCTGCTGTCCCGCATCTGGCAGGGGCGCGGATAAAATACCATGCCTTTCCTCTGATTGTAATATCTCCTTCTTAAAGTCCTGCTCTGTGCTTTTCGTATAAGGCTTCATGTGTGGAACTGTTCAAGCGGTGCAAGTCGCAAAAGAACAAAAAAAGCAGCAAATCTTTTTAAGACTTACTGCTTGATGTGCCACTTTGGTGGGTGGCAGTACTTTAGGCTGTTGCTCCTTGATTGTCCAACTGCAAAACCGGACGAGTCTGTCAGTAAAGGCTTGAAAAGCCGTTTACTTGTTATTGATTGACTCGTCTGTGTTTGCTTTTTTTAGATTTTACTGTTATTGAAATAATTCATCACCACTTTTGAAATCAAAGCCTGGGTGATAGTCAAATTTTACTGCACCGACGCTTGCCATGCCTTTTGTCGCTTTACAAATGCGTGCTATACCTTCATTCCCGAAACCAGCGCATAATTCTATGGCCTTTACACCTTGTTCTACGAGTTCTTGTGCAACGGTTTCAGCTTCAGAATAGTTTTTTACTCCAATAACTGTCAATTTGACTGTTGAAGTATCAATAACACTTCTATGATTTTTATAGTCTACTTCCGGTGCGATGAAAATGAATGCTGCATTTACTTTCATTATTAAATCCTCCTTATAAAATTTGATTTACATAGTTACTTCCAAATGTTTTTTAATTTTTTACCTCCTACTCTGATAGTATAAAAAAACCTGTTACAAATAAAGTAACAGGCAGTTTTTTTATATTCTTCTTGCAAGGGCTTCTAAAACAAATAAGGTTGGGACTTGTGTGGTTGCATTGTAATTCCCATTAACACGGTGTTCTTTCATGTTATAAGTAAAACTCCAATCGGATATTTTTGCTAATGTACTGGTTGCCGCATTAGTGATACTTAAAACCACACATTTTTTCTGTTGGAATTGTCGAACCATATCAATCAATTCTTTAGTTTCTCCACTTTCAGATAGCGCAATAACCACAGTATTTTTATAGGAGTATGTGGCTATAGGGTAAAAGGTATCCTCCAATCCAACAGAAAATTTACCCATATTAGAAAAAAGTCTTGCACCATACTTTGCCAAAGTTCCTGACGAACCATTTCCAATAAAAATCAAATAGTCAGAATTTTTAATCGTTTCAACAGGAAATGAAATTTTTCTTTCAAAAGCACTTGAATTTGTTCTTTCAAAAAAAAGGCTCAGTTCTTGTAAATCCTCTAATGGTGGTTGCATTTTAAGAACATATGTTTCAGCTTTTACAGCTTTTTTAAATTCAGAGTATCCGTCATAACCATTTTTACTACAAAAGCGTAATAGTGTTGATGTTGATATATGCATCTCGTTTGCTAGTTCACGGATTGTCATGTAGGGAATTTTTTCGATATTAGAAATTACATATTTATAAATCATAACTTCTGTTTCATTATATTTTTGAATCTCATCATATGAAAACATCAAGATACCCCCTTTTCATAGAAATATTATACACGGACTTAATAATTTTTACAATTGCGGATAGCAAGGCTTATACTGTCAATATATTATTGTTACTTTACGGTACGTGAGCATTTGGAGAAGGGATATCACATTCGGAGAAATGGTATATCTAATTATACAATCAATAAAAATCCTCGTATTATTTTTCTTGGGCCGATTCCCGATCATACCGATAATATCAAAAGCACGAAAGATATACCAAGCTGGAAACGGATGTGCTATTGTATTTTAAAAAATGACCATACCTGTCGGTTTATGGGATTTGGGCTTACGCGGCAGGAACAAAAACGCGTGGATATTATCAGATGCAAGTACGGAGGGATGATAGATGGTAAATAAGGAATTCAGAAGCCCGGTATACAATATCATTGCAGTACCATTTGAAAAGATTGTACCCAATACATATAACCCGAACAACGTGGCCCCGCCGGAAATGCGGTTGTTGTACGACAGCATCAAGGAGGACGGTTATACGATGCCGATTGTCTGTTATCATGTAAAAAGCAATGATAAGTATGTGATTGTAGATGGCTTTCACCGCTGGCGGGTGATGCGGGATTACCCGGATATTTATGAGCGTGAGAAGGGGATGATGCCGGTTTCGATAATAGATAAGCCGCTGTCCGGCCGTATGGCCAGCACCATCCGTCATAACCGCGCCCGTGGAACACATGATGTGGACCTAATGAGTAATATCATTAAGGAACTGTACGAGTTAGGACGTTCTGATGCATGGATTTCCAAACACCTGGGTATGGACCGGAATGAGATTTTGAGGCTTAGGCAGATTACCGGCCTGGCGGCCCTGTTCCGTGATGTGAAGTTTGGACAGGTCTGGCGGCCTGCGGAGGATGTGGTTCCGGACGAAGAGTCCTCTGATAGCGGGAAAACGCATACTATCTGCACCTTAGGAAATGATTAATAAATTCTTTAGCATTAAATAATACAATTATCCTACAGACCCAATATAATGTTAGAGGAAATAAGTCTGTTGGGGCAAGTATTAATTCACTTCAGCTGGATTGGATGCTGGTAAAATAATGAAGGCGGTATCATGAAAGGATTTAAACGACAGAATCAACTCTTGTCCCTCTGTGTATTAAATTGTGGACTTTGTCCCATGTTTTTGGATAAAAACTGTCCTGGCTGCGGCGGTGAAGGAAACCAGGCTTGCAAAATTGCAAGAAGCAGCATGGAGCATGGCGGAGTAGAATACTGCTTTTAGTGCAGTGTATACCCCTCTGAAAAATACAATCATATTGACGACTTCGATACCATTATTAGGTACCGCCAGTAAGAGGCTGATTTGGAAAGGCCAGGATACTGAACATGCTCCTGTCCGGCTATAATGCTGGACGGAAAAAGACACTCTTTTGTATAGCAGTAAATATTTTGGATTTACAAAAGCTGCGAGCCGTACTTAGGGAAATTGAGGGCAGACCTGATTTAGAGGGATTGATCTGAAACTGCACAAGAATAAGCGATAAGAAAAAGCAATGAGAAAATGTAATCATTATTTGCCAGAGCCGAACAACAATAAAAGGATTGAGAAAAGCAAAACTGAAAGGAATAATTTTATGAAGTACACGTGTATGCTTATATCGGTGGCTAACATTAATGCTGCAAGAAAATTTTATGAGGATTTGTTCGGATTGGAGGTATTTCAGGACTACGGAAGAAACATCGCATTTACCTGCGGCCTGGCATTGCAGCAGGATTTTGACTGGTTTATGAATCTGCCGAAAGAAAAGGTACTAAAAAAATCCAACAACACGGAAATCGTCTTTGAGGAACAGGACTTTGACACTTTCCTGAACAAGTTGAAACAGTACCCGGACATCGAATATCTGGGAGAAGTGATCGAACATAGCTGGGGGCAGCGGGTAATCCGGTTCTACGATTTGGATGGCCATATTATTGAGGTTGGTGAGGATATGAAAATGGTGATAAAGCGTTTTCTTGCTACCACTATGACCATGGAAGAGGTTTCTGTAAAAATGGATGCTTCCGTAGAGGACTTAACGAAACTTCTGAATAGTTAATGTACGGTAGGCGAATAAACAAATCGGAAGTGTGCGCCCAGACGAAGTGCGAATAGTCTAACAGGTGCGAAACCTGTCTGGAAAGGTCTAACCAACCACCAGTAGCGAGTCTTGAGTGGCTGTCAGTAATGGCAGTGGCTAAGCGTAGACAGCGAGGAAGCAGAGCGTGTGATTGAGCCTCGAAATTTTGACATTTAGAAGGCTGACGCTTTACTTTCGGCGGAAAGCAACATAGACCAAGTCGTTATGGTAAGAAATGATTTACTTCTGCGGGGTCAAAGAGCACTTTATGTTTCACATAGTGACTATTCAGTCAACTGGGGAGAGTCTATTGTTTCTTGCTTCGGCAAGTATGATAAACAACTGCAAAACAGGAGAATGTCAAAAGAGCGATAGGCAGTCGGATAGCTTCATAGTACCGAAGAGATTGGGTAATGCCAATGGAGGAAAGGGAGCTACATAATAATGGTCTTTCTGAGGACACATCAACCGTACTCAGGGACGGAGGTATTGATGGAAACGAAATTAGAAAGAATAGCAGAAATCTCGGCGAACTCGCCGAGACCAGAATTCACATCGTTGTATTATCTAATCAATAAAGAAATGCTACTGCAATGTCACAAAGAGTTAGACGGAAACAAAGCAGTTGGCATTGATGAAATAACCAAGAAAGAATACGAGAGAAATCTGGAGCAAAACATAGATGGTCTGGTGGAAAGATTGAAAAGAAAACCCTACAAGCCACAGCCATCAATTAGGGTTTACATTCCTAAAAGCAATGGAAAACTTCGACCATTAGGAATAGCGTGCTATGAGGATAAGATAATCCAACTGGCATTAAAGAAGATATTGGAAGCCATCTATGAACCAAGAGTTCTGAACTGCATGTATGGGTTTAGACCTAATCGGGGGTGTCATGGAGCGATAAAAGAGTTATATAAAAGAATGAACAACACGAAAATCTGCTATATCGTGGATGCTGATATTAAAGGTTTCTTCGACCATATGAAATATGAGTGGATAATCAAGTTCCTCAACCTATACATCAAAGACCCCAACATTATAGGTCTTGTCAAGAAGTACCTAAAAGTTGGAGTACTGGACGGCGGAGAACTTATGGCAAGCGAAGAAGGTTCAGCACAGGGGAATATCATCAGTCCAATACTTGCAAATATATATATGCACAACGTATTGACCCTTTGGTACAAATTCATCATTACGAAGGAGTGCCGGGGAGATAACTTCCTGATTGTTTATGCGGATGACTTTATCGCAGGATTTCAGTATAAGTGGGAAGCCGAGAATTATTATAAGCTTCTCAAAGAACGAATGGACAAGTTCGGATTACAGCTTGAAGAAAGCAAAAGTCATTTATTACAAAATGGAGCCTATGTTGCAAGGGCAAAGCAAAAGAATGGAGAATACACAAGAATAGAAACATTCGACTATCTGGGATTCATTTTTTACTGTGGACGCTCACGCAAAGGGACGCCATATATAATGCCCAAAACCAGCAGTAAGAAATTTAGGCAGAAAATGAGGGATATAAAAGAGTGGCTATATGCGAATAGAGACCAAACGTTAAAGGAACTAATGGGAATGCTTAATCTGAAACTGGTCGGACATTACAGGTACTATGGCATCAGCTTTAATGGCAGAATGATTGCAAACTATAAACAGCAAGTAAGAGAGCTGTTATTTAAAGTGCTGAATAGACGAAGTGACAGAAAGAGTTACACAAAGGAAGGATTCATTGAAATGCTGAAATATTATCCTTTGGCAATGCCTAAGATATACGTCAGCTTGTTTTGAAACTGTAAATATTATTATGAAGAGCCGTATGGGGGAAAGCCGCACGTACGGTTCTGTGAGGGGCTTGCATTGTGAGGTGTGAGTCTACTCGACTGCAACAAAGATTATATAACGAATGGGGGTATACCTTTGGAAACAGTAAAATTAAGATTTCAATATACTCAAAGTGAATATATAAAAGCAGAAAGGCAATATTTAATTAGTAAAACTATACATAAATATGATATTGCTTTAGTCGCTGTATTTTTGTTGCTGTCAATAGTTTACATGCTGTTCTCTTCTTTGAGCGTATTTAGTATTTTAATAACTGGATTGATAATTGTTGTAACTGCATTGGGAAGCTATTTATATATTCTAATGCCTATACTGAAATTCAAACAAACTGCAAAATATCATGAGGAATATACGCTGGTATTTTCTAAGGAAACCATTAAATTTAAAACACAGAGCGTTGAATCAGAAATGAAGTGGGACATTTACTCTGCACTAGGGGAGAGCCATGATTTTTATTACTTAATTCAAGCACCACGAATATATACGTTAATTCCAAAAAGAGTTTAAAGACCTAAACGAAAAACAGCTATTTGAAGAAATTGCACAATCAAGAGTAAAAACAACAATGCATGTATAATGAACGTACCCTACAATGTAACAACTCCCAGTTTGTTGAGTTTTTTCAAACGAGGAACAGGATTTTGACGGTTTTTTAAACAAGCTAAAAGAATACCCACATCATTGAGGTCGGCGAGGATATGAAAATGGTGATAAAGCGTTTCCTTGCTACCGGTATGATGATGGAAGAAGTTACTGTGAAAATGGATGCTTTCGTAGAGGATTTAACAAAACTTCTGAATATCTAATACATGGTAGACTAATAAACAAACCGGGATTTATGCTGACTATGTAACGCAGGTAGATATTGCCGTGCAAAATTTCTTAAAGAAGGAGCTGTTTGTCCTTGCACCGGATGTTCAATTTCTCGGAGAAGAAACCGGTTTGCAGGAAATAAATACGGATAGCTTTTGGATTTTAGACCCGGTTGACGGGACTACAAACCTTATGCACGATTATCAGCATAGCGTTGTATCTTTAGCCCTTTGCCGCCAGGGTGAAATTGTTATGGGGATTGTGTATGATCCCTTCCATGAAGAAGTGTTTTCAGCGGTTAAAGGCAAGGGCAGCTTTTTAAATGGACAGCCCATACATGTATCAAACGCAGAAAAACTATCCGACACGATGATTGGATTTGGAACAGCAAAAAGAGAGCTGGCCGATGAAAACTTTGCCCGGTTCCGCAGAGTGTTTGGCCAGTGCCAGGATGTCCGCAGGATTGGTTCTGCCGCTCTGGAATTGGCATATACCGCCTGTGGCAGACAGGGAGGATATTTCGAGATATATCTGAATCCTTGGGATTATGCTGCCGGCATGCTGTTGATTCAGGAGGCTGGCGGT
>OLVT01002556.1_pt1 | contig 12267 bp, 8 predicted proteins | sample 1673241 | NCBI WGS metagenome assembly OLVT01 (sample SAMEA3178936, study PRJEB25190) | human gut metagenome | biome: human gut; feature: human-associated habitat; material: faeces | place: Austria | collected 2013 | reverse complement strand
TTATTATTGAATTTTCAAGGTGCATAAGCACTTATTCAAGTGCGAAGTTTGAGTCTTTTATTTTTCTTATACCACAGCTTCTATGATCGTCTTAGAATCCACTTCTACCTGCTGCACTCCTATCTCTTTCTTCTGATAAAAGCATGCGGACAGCTCATATCAATATTAAACTCTGCTGCACATTTTCCTACTTAAGATTCTACCATTGCACCTTATAAAAGGCAAGTTTGTTATTTTCTGTCTTGTTCTGCAAAAAATACATTTTATCGTCCACTCTCCGCCCTGCCCTCCTTGAATTTTCTCCTGAAAAATGGTATAACGTTAAATGTATAATGATTAATCTGTTAATTCTAATTAATCAATTCACGTTACTGTCTGATTTCTTAAGACAGTTAAAAACTAATTCACACTGAGGAGAAGAAAATGACGAACATCGAAATGTTAGAAAACACACTCCCGATTGCACCTCTGAAACTGATTGCTATGGAGAGCTGCAAACCTCTGGGACAGAAGGTAAATGATTATATTGTTTCCTTCCGTGAGAACACAATCAACGAAGTAACAGAATCCCCACTTTACAGAAACTATAAGGCCAACAATTACCAGGTAGACTGTAGTTGTCCGAGATTCGGTTCCGGTGAAGCTAAGGGTATCCTGAAAGAGACAATCCGTGGTACTGATCTTTTTATCATGACTGATGTATGCAACTACAGCCTGACTTACACAGTAAACGGACATCTTAATCATATGTCTCCAGATGACCATTATCAGGATCTGAAGAGAATTATCGCTGCTGCAACAGGTAAGGCTCGCCGTATCAATGTTATCATGCCTTTCCTTTACGAAAGCAGACAGCACAAGCGTACAAGAAGAGAGTCTCTGGACTGTGCTCTTGCACTGGAAGAACTGGACGCAATGGGCGTTTCCAACATCATTACATTTGATGCTCATGACCCACGTGTACAGAATGCGATTCCACTTAGTGGATTTGACAGCTTTAACCCACAGTATCAGTTCTTAAAGGCACTGTTCCGTGCAGTACCGGATCTGAAAGCTGATAAAGAACATCTGATGATCATCAGCCCGGATGAAGGAGCTATGCACCGTGCAGTTTACTTCTCTAATGTACTTGGTGTTGATATGGGTATGTTCTACAAACGCCGTGACTACTCTACAGTTGTAAACGGAAAGAACCCGATCGTTGCCCATGAATTCCTCGGTGATGATGTGACAGGAAAGGATGTTCTTATCGTTGACGATATGATCTCTTCCGGAGAAAGTATGCTTGATGTTGCAAAACAGCTGAAAGAGCGTAACGCCGGACGTGTCTTTGTATGTACAACATTCGGACTGTTCACAGACGGATTTGATAAATTCGATGAGTATTACAATAAGGGATATATCAGTAAAGTTATTACAACAAACCTTACATATCTCCCACCGGAACTTTATGAGAAGCCTTACTTTGTAAAAGCTGATATGAGTAAATTTATCGCACTGATCATTGATTCCCTGAACCATGATGTGCCGATCAGCTCTGTTATCAGCCCGACAGATAAGATTCATGCTCTTCTTGAGAAGCGTGAAAAAGGACTTCTGTAAAAATCTATAAAAATACCTGCAAGATGTCAAAATTGATATCTGCAGGTATTTTTTTAATACTTGAATTATTTTATTTCATCTCCGCAACGCGATCCTGAATCGTCTTATTGAAATTCTCAATCTGTCTGGAATAAGGCTCATTCATGAACTTGCTGTTCAGCATGAAGTCTGCTGTTGCAAGGTTATTTGCAACCGGAATATCATATACTACTGCGATTCTAAGAAGTGCCTTAACGTCCGGGTCATGTGGCTGTGCCTCTAACGGATCCCACAGGAAGATCATGAAATCGATCTGTCCTTCTACGATCTTCGCACCGATCTGCTGGTCTCCACCAAGTGGACCACTGCAGTATCCCTTTACCGGAAGTCCTGTTTTCTCTGCGATCAGACGGGCTGTTGTTCCTGTTCCACAGAGGAAATGTCCCTGTAATACTTCTTTATTTCTATCGCACCATTCAATCAGTTCTTTCTTCTTTCCATCATGGGCTACAAGTGCAATGTGTTTTGCTTTTCCAATTTCCATTGTTACAAAATTATCTGTAAGCATTTGTGTGTCCTCCTTCAAGTCTTCCTGTTGTTGATTTTTATCTTCTTCAACAGTTTTTCCTCTGATGTCTATTATATTTTCTTTTCCCTGTTACTTCAACCTGTTTTGTTGATTCTTAACAGAATTTTTACGGTTATCATTCACAGATTTTTACTCTTCCGTATTTCGATGTTCTTCATCGTAGAATTTCATCAACGCCTGTGTTCCGAGATCTCCGTATCCTTCCTGCTCAAGTTCTTCGTAATTGGCAAGAACCATACTGAGTACATCAAGGGAAAGTCCTTTTCTGTTCGCCTCGATCAGTGCAAGCTTCATATCTTTGATGAAGTGTTTCATAAAGAATCCCGGTGCATAATCATCTTTTAAGATCTTTGGTCCGAATGTGTCAAGCTGCTTGCTTCCTGCTGCCCCTGTCGCAACGGACTTCATGAATACTTCCGGATCCAGTCCCTGTTCTTTTGCGTAAGTAAGTGCCTCGCACACACCGGACAGTGTTCCGGCGATCATGATCTGGTTCGCCAGCTTGCAGTGCTGTCCGCATCCAGCCTTACCCTGGTAATTAATGTTTGTTCCCATTGCCTCAAAGAGTGGCATACAGGCTTCGTAATCTTCTTTCTCTCCGCCAACAAGGATGGACAATGTTCCAGCTTTCGCTCCTGTATCTCCGCCTGTGACAGGTGCATCCATCACATGGAATCCTTGCTTTGTACCTTCCTCGTAAATCTTCTCAGCAATCTGCGGACTTGTTGTTGTCATATCGATCAGATAAGCACCTTTCTTTGCACTGTCTAAGATATTCCCCTGGTCAAAGTATACTTCTTCTACATCCTGTGGGAACCCAACGATCGTAATAACTGCATCACAATCCTGCACGCAATCCTTGATCGACTCATGGAACTGTGCTCCTTCGCCGATCACATCTCCTACTTTACTCTTTGTTCTTGCATAGATATGTAATTCAAATCCGGCTTTCATGAGATTTCTGACCATGGATTTTCCCATGATTCCTACACCGATAAAACCTACTTTATTCATCTGCTTTATTCCTCCTGTCTAAGATAGCTCCCATGTTATCACACAGGAGCCATTCTTATCATTTTCTATTTTCAACTATCTTTCTTCTTTTGTCACAACTTCGCCCTGTTTTTTGTAAATGCTGTTTGCCGGAACGAATCCTCGTACAGAAGAAAGTGGATAGATGTTGCTGTGATTTCCAACAACTGTTCCCGGATTCAGAACGCTTCCGCATCCTACTTCTACTTCATCTCCAAGCATTGCACCAAACTTCTTCATACCTGTCTCAATCTTCTCTTCTCCGGCTTTTACCACAACAAGTTTCTTATCTGATTTTACGTTAGATGTGATGGATCCGGCTCCCATATGAGATTTGTATCCAAGAACAGAATCACCTACATAATTATAGTGCGGAACCTGAACTTTATTAAAAAGGATCACGTTCTTAAGCTCTGTGGAATTTCCTACAACAGCTCCTTCTCCTACGATCGCATTTCCACGGATAAATGCACAGTGACGAACCTCTGCATCCTTTCCGATGATTGCCGGTCCATTGATAAATGCAGTCGGAGCAACCTTTGCAGATTTCGCTACCCATACATTTTCTCCGCGTTTCTCGTATTCATCTTCGCTTAATGTAGCTCCAAGCTCAAGGATGAAGCTGCTGATCTTCGGAAGTACTTCCCACGGATAAGTAACTCCGTTGAAGATATCTTTTGCGATTGTCTGGTCTAATGAATAATTTTCTTTTACTGTTAATGCTTCTAACATGGTAATTCCTTTCTGCCGGTTAGAACCGACTTACATTTATGCCTTTTAATTGTGTCATTTACTTTTGTTTCCTGTTTTTGTTCTACCTGTCGTTTTATTACTATTTACAGACGGATAAAACCCAGCGGCTTTTTCATAGCAGGCTCTAAGCTGATATTGATTGTTCAGTCCTTTCACCCCAACGGTTCTGCTGGTGATGAAATGATCTAGTTTTCTCATATATTCATCTGATGTGATGGAACCTTCTGCCACATAGTTCAGCCCCTTCTCCCAGCTTGCTGTAAGTTCCGGGTTCAGGAGTGACCGGATGGAATGATCAACAACATCATAGATCATCTCTCCCTGCAGCGTCGGTGTGATCACCTGTGTCTTCTTATTCAATGCGAGATACTTGATATTCACAAGCTTTTTCAGAATCTCTGCTCTTGTCGCACTTGTTCCGATTCCGCTTCCTTTGATCTGGGCACGAAGTTCTTCGTCCTCGATCAGCTGTCCTGCATTCTCCATTGCCAGGATCATGGAACCGGAATTGTAGCGCTTCGGAGGTGATGTCTCTCCTTCTTTGATATCCAATGCTCTGACCTGAAGGACTGCACCCTTCTTTAATGACTTGATCACTTCGAACAATCCGGTGTCCAGGCTTTGATCGGAAGAATCAGATCCTGCTTCGTCATTTATATCATTGTTATTATTCTCACTGTTTCCATTCCCACTATCTTTTGCAGATGACTGAGTAGCTTTCTTCTTCGGAATGCCTGCCACTTTCAGATAACCTTCCTCAGCAAGTACTTTGAAGCTTGAGAAGAAGCTTTCTTCTTTGATCTTCGTCACGATAGCAACCTTCTGGTAAACTGCCGGCGGATAAAAGATACTCAGGAATCTTCGCACGATCAGGTCGTACACACCCTTCGCAGTAGATAAAACAGTACTCAATGCATTCAACCCTTGTCCTGTAGGAATGATTGCATAATGGTCTGTGATCTGCTTGTCATTCACATAGCGTGTCTTTGCAAGTGTCTTATAGCTTCCGAAATTCAGGATATCCTGCATATACGGTGCCGCCATCGGATATTTTGACAACCCGTTCAGATTTCTTGTGATTTCCTTTGCCACTGCGGTAGACAGAACACGGGCATCGGTTCTCGGATAAGTCACAAGTTTTTTCTCATACAGCTCCTGCACGATTCGCAGTGTCTCATCCGGACTGATCTTAAATCTCTTGGAACAGTCGTTCTGAAGCTCCGCAAGGTTATATAAAAGAGGGGGATTCTTCTTCTCTTTCTTTTTCTCAATCGACTCGATCCTGCAGTTCAATCCTGACTGTCCCTGTATTCCTGCTACATTTACAGACTCGTCATCCGGTGTCTGCAGGTATTGAATCAATTCTTCTGCTTTCTTGCGCTCCTTGAATCCATTTTCCTTATAAAGGTCATAGGACTCAAAATAGCGGGAGCCTTTCACTGCTCTCCACTCACCCTCGAACGTATGCCCCTGTGCATCAATTGTGCTGAGTACACGGTAAAACGGTGTCTTGACGAAATCACGAATCTCGCGTTCTCTGCGCACAACCATGCCAAGAACACATGTCATAACGCGTCCTACAGATACAACGGAATACTTCGTTTGCAGAAAATTTGAAATGCTGTTTCCATATTTCAAGGTCAGCAGACGGGAGAAGTTGATTCCCATCAGATAATCTTCCTTGGCACGCAGGTATGCAGATGCTCCGAGGTTATCATACTCTGACAGATCTTTGGCTTCACGGATTCCTCGTAAGATCTCTTCTTCTGTCTGGGAATCGATCCACACTCTCCGGCGCTTTTTCCCTTCCACGTGTGCTTCCTGTTCCACGAGACGATAGATGTATTCTCCCTCTCGCCCGGAGTCGGTACAGACATAGATCGTATCTACATCTTCCCGGTTCAAGATCCCACTGACGATCTGAAACTGTTTCGCCACTGACGGAATGACTTCGTATTTGAATTCTTCCGGGATAAACGGCAGTGTCTGCAGGTTCCATCTCTTAAGTGCCGGATCATATTCCTCCGGATAACTCATTGTCACCAGGTGACCTACGCACCAGGTGACAATGGCTTCGTCTGACTCAAGATATCCGTCCCGTCTTTTCGTATTTAGTTTCAATGCTTTTGCGAATTCCTGGGCAACGCTCGGTTTCTCCGCAATGTATACTGATTTTCCCATAAATTAATTATTTATCTTCCATTCAATTATTTTACACGAAATCTGTAGGCAGTACGAGTATCATATTTCTCGCCTTTCTTACAGATCGGTCCCGGGAAGTTCTCGTGGTGGATTGCATCCGGATAGTACTGTGTCTCCAGACAGATGGCATCTCTCATCTCATAAACCGCTCCGTCTCTTCCTTTCACTCCGTCAAGGAAGTTCGCAGTATAGATCTGCACTCCCGGAAGGTCTGTCAGTACACTCATATGGATTCCACTTTCATCCCCGGCCACTTCTGCTACTTTATCAAATTCGCCTTCATTTTTCAATACCCAGTTGTGGTCGTATCCATTTCCGAATACCAGCGGTTCATAGTCTACTCCAATGTCTTTTCCGATTGTCTTATCTGTTCTGAAATCCATCGGAGTTCCTTCCACACTGCGGATCTCACCTGTCGGGATGGATGCTGCGTCTGCCGGTGTAAATGCATCCGCATTCAGCCATAATGTATGATTCAGAACATCTCCGCTCTTATGTCCGTTCAGGTTAAAGTAACTGTGATTTGTCATATTGATGATCGTATCCTGATCCGGTTCTGCTTCGTAATGGATCATCAACGTATTCTCTTCATCTAAAGAATAGGTCACTTTCATAACAAGTGCTCCCGGATATCCCTGATCTTCATCCGGGCTGTCCATCTCAAATGTTACATGGGTATCATCTGCGTCCGCAACCTTCCACAATCTTCCGTGATAGAAATCAAGTCCACTGTGCAAGTTGTTCTCACCGTCATTCTTTGTCAGATGATACTCTTTTCCATTGATCTCAATCACTGCTCCACCAATACGGTTTGCATTTCTTCCTACAGTTGCACCGAAAAACTTTGTACCTGCTTCATATCCCGCAACATCATCATATCCCAGTGTCACTTCTACCAGATTGTTATCCTTATCCGGAACAAGAACGCTTGTCAGTGTTGCTCCGAAGTCGGATACACTGATCTGCATTCCTGCTTCGTTTTCAAGAATGTATAATGTTGCCTGTGCTCCCTTTGATGTCATTCCAAAATCTTTTTTCTGTAACGGTTTCATCTTTCTCTTCTCCTTCATATCTCAATTATTTTCTTTTAAAAATCTTCAGTACAGTTGTTAAGAATCCTTCTTTTTTCTTCTTCGGTACGGCGGCTGCAGCCGGACGTTTTGCCTGTGATGCTTCTCTCATAAAGGTCTCCTGTGCATTCACAAGACTTGCTCCGTCTTCCACCGGTTTCTTCACGTATGTTCCGTCGCTTGTCATCGCGCGGGCTTTCACATTGTCAGAGAGCATCACATGAAGCTGATGGAACAGACGTTTCCGGATCTCTTCATCATAAACCGGGCACGCAACTTCTACACGCTTCTCTGTATTTCTTGTCATCATATCAGCGGAACCGATATACATCCTGGCATCTGCTCCTTTCCCGAAGACAAAGAGTCTTGGATGCTCCAGATATCTTCCGACGATACTTGTCACACGCAGATTCTCCGTCCTTCCTTTGATTCCCGGGAGGATACAGCAGATCCCACGCACGATCAGATCTATCTTCACCCCTGCCTGAGATGCTTCTGTTACTTTGCGAATGAAATCCATGTCCGTAACAGAATTCATTTTCATAATGATTCTTCCGTTCTCACCTTTTGCAATTTCTTCATCCATCAAGGCAAGTACTTTCTGTTTCAGGCTTGTCGGTGAAACAATCAGATGCTTGTAAACTCCATTCAGATTACTGATCGACATATTCTGGAAAAAGACTGCTGCGTCTTCACCAATCTCTTGTCTGCTTGTCATCAGCGAGTAATCGGTATACATCTTCGCTGTCTTTTCGTTATAATTTCCGGTTCCAATCTGTGTAATGTAATGAATTCCGGTACGGTTTCTGTATGTGATCAGGCAGATCTTGGAGTGTACCTTATAACCCTCGAATCCGTACAGGACACGGCAGCCGGCCTCTTCCAGACGCTCGGACCAGTCAATGTTGTTCTGCTCATCAAAACGTGCTCTCAGCTCGATCAGGACCGTAACCTCTTTTCCATTCTCAGCCGCTGCGCAGAGATATTCTACAAGTCGTGCTTTCTTCGCCAGACGGTAGATTGTGATCTTGATCGTCAGAACTTCCGGGTCTGTTGATGCTTCTTTGATCAGCTGAAGGAACGGTTCCATGCTTTCGTATGGATAGCAAAGGAGTACGTCTTTCTTCTTGATCTGCGGAATCACCTTACCCTCTGCAAGCATGGAAGACGATTGCGGAGAAAATGGTACATCCACGAGCGTTTTTTTCTTCGAATCCGGAAGTTTATCAGCGATTGCAAAGATAAAGTCCAGCTTCATCGGCATCTTTGTTCGGAAAATGCATTCCGGACGGATATTGAATTTCTCACAGAAATATTTTTCCATCTCTTTACTCAGAGAATTGGCTGCCTCAAGACGGACAACGGCCATCCTTCTTCTCTTATGAAGTGTCTCCTGCATCACATGACGGAAATCTCCGCTGTCTGCATAAGCTTCATCATCCGGTGATACATCTGCATTTCTCGTTACACGGATATAGTTCTTGTCTGAGATCTGATACTGGTCAAAAACAAGATCAATAAATTCCAGGATAATCTTTTCCATACGGATATAACGGATGTCATACCCCGGAAGATAGAGAATATTAGAAATATATTGTGGTACCGGGATGATTCCGAGCATCGTCTTGTCTCCCTGCTTCAGATTCGCAACCACATACAGTTCTTTACTTAACAGATGTGGGAACGGATGGTTCGCATCTACGATCTGTGGGGAAAGCACCGGCATTACTTCTTCTTTGAAATATTTCTTTACAAACTTCTTCTCCTGCTGTTCCAATTCCTTGAAGTCAAGACCGCAGACACCATACGGACTTAACTGTTTCTTGATCTCTGCATATGTCTTATCGCGTTCCTTGTAAAGTGGGGAAACAGCTCGATAAATTGCATCTAACTGCTGTTTTGCTGTCATACCGGATCGCTGATCGATCTTTTTGCTGTCTGCTGATGCCATATCATACAGACTTCCTACGCGGATCATAAAAAACTCGTCTAAGTTACTTGTGAAAATAGCTACGAATTTCATACGTTCCATCAAAGGAACTGTCTCGTCCCGTGCTTCTTCGAGAACGCGCTGATTGAACCGAAGCCACGATAATTCACGGTTCTGAGTTTCTTCTAAAATCTCTCTCATATAACTCAACTCCCTTTTCTCTCTTCTTTTAACAAGTCGATTTATTTTTATTACTGTTCAAGATACTTCAGCATTTCTTCTGTCTTTCGCTCCATCAGATGATATCCATGCTCATAAAATGCATGCAGGACATCCGGATGCTGTTCGAGCCGTGATACTGGTTTTACATGTGGACGAAGGACATAAATCTCTCCACGCTTCTCAAGCTGGTCCAGATAATTCATCGTCTTATTATAGATAAAACTTCTTCTGAAGATTGTCCGGACTGCATTCGGATAGGACTTATATGCCTGTCTGTAAAGCTTCTGCACTGCCGGTGAGATCACTTTCTTACGATAGCCCTGATTTCTCGTCAGGATCACTATGATCTTCTCATTCCCAAGCTTCTGTGCACGACGGATCGGAACAGAATCTGCAAGTCCGCCATCCAGATACGGGACACCGTCAATATTCACCATCGGAGTCACAAGCGGCATACTGCTTGATGAACGACAGATCTTCATCAATCGGTCAGGATCTTCTGTTTCCGTCATATATTCTGCATTTCCAGTCAGACAGTTTGTCGTTACCAGCTCACAGTGCATCTCTGACTGAAAATATGCATCAAAATCAAATGGGATCAGTTCATTCGGATATTTATCAAAAATCAAATCCATATTCATCAGACTTTTCTCCCTGATCGTATCTTTCACTCCATTAATATACTTCATATCTTTTCTATTCGGAATCATACAGTCTCTTGTACGTCCCGGCTGTCTGGAAACATAATCTACTGCATTACATGCGCCGGCAGACACACCGATCACATCTGAAAAATAAATATCCTGTTCCATAAGGTAATCCAGAGCACCAGAAGTAAATATGCCTCTTGTTGCTCCACCTTCCAGTACGATTGTTGCTTTCTTAAGTGCCATGATTTCTCCTCTTTTCTACTGCTATTTATATTGTGAGATTCTTAGTAACATTATAACTTTTTACAATGGAAAGAACAAGGATTAGTTCTTATACATTTTCACACAGTTTGCCCTGCTTTTTCGTATGCATTTTTCTATTTCAGTACTTGTCAGCACCCTTTCTTCTATGTTAATATATGGATTGGTATGTTCTTATTCACACGTATTTGAAAAAGGACAATTATAACAACGTAATCACAATTCTAATTTATTTACAAGGAGACTTTCAAATGATTAGTGCAAATAACGTAACCCTTCGCGTCGGGAAAAAGGCGCTGTTCGAAGATGTTAACATCAAATTCACAGAGGGGAACTGCTACGGAATGATCGGTGCGAATGGTGCCGGTAAATCTACATTTCTTAAGATTCTCTCCGGACAGCTTGAGCCGACATCCGGTGATGTAGTTATCTCCCCGGGCGAGAGACTTTCTTTCCTTCAGCAGGATCATTTCAAATATGACGAATTCCCTGTTCTTGATACAGTTATCATGGGAAATGCACGTCTGTATGAAATCATGAAAGAGAAAGAAGAAATTTACGCAAAAGAAGATTTCACAGATGAAGACGGAATCAAAGCAAGTGAGCTGGAAGCTGAGTTCGCTACAATGGATGGATGGGAAGCAGAATCTGATGCTGCCAATCTTCTGAACGGACTTGGTATCGAGACAGAGCTTCATTATAAACTGATGAAAGACCTGACAGGTTCTGAGAAGGTCAAGGTTCTTCTTGCACAGGCACTGTTCGGAAACCCGGATATCCTGCTTCTTGACGAGCCTACCAACCACTTGGATCTTGATGCGATCGCATGGCTGGAAGAATTCCTGATCAACTTTGACAACACTGTTATCGTTGTATCCCATGACCGTTACTTCCTGAACAAGGTATGTACACAGATTGCCGATATCGATTACGGCAAGATCCAGCTTTACGCAGGAAACTACGACTTCTGGTACGAGTCAAGCCAGCTGCTGATCCGTCAGATGAAAGAGGCCAACAAGAAAAAAGAAGAAAAGATCAAAGAGCTGCAGGAATTTATTTCCCGATTCAGTGCGAACGCTTCCAAGTCCAAACAGGCTACTTCCAGAAAGCGTGCCCTGGAGAAAATCCAGCTTGATGAGATCAGACCTTCCAGCCGTAAATATCCTTACATCGACTTCCGTCCGAACCGTGAGATTGGTAATGAAGTTCTCACTGTAGAAGGACTTTCCAAGACAATTGACGGCGAGAAGATTCTTGATAATCTTACATTCACACTTGGCCGCGAGGATAAAGTTGCTTTTGTTGGTGGAAATGAGTTTGCTAAGACAATCCTCTTCAAGATCCTGATCGGCGAGATGGAACCGGATGAGGGAACATATAAATGGGGAGTTACAACTTCTCAGGCTTACTTCCCGAAGGATTTCGGCGGAGAATTCGACAATGACTACAATATCACAGAGTGGCTGACACAGTACTCTGAGGAAAAGGATGTAACTTATGTTCGTGGATTCCTTGGAAGAATGCTCTTCTCCGGTGAAGACGGAGTGAAGAAAGTTGCTGTACTTTCCGGTGGTGAGAAGGTTCGCTGCCTGCTCTCCAAGATGATGATCTCAGGAGCAAATGTACTGCTTCTTGATGAGCCAACAAACCACCTGGATATGGAGTCTATCACAGCACTCAACAATGGTCTGATCAAGTTCCCTGGAGTACTTCTCTTTACTTCCAGAGACCACCAGATCGTACAGACAACAGCGAACCGTATCATGGAGATTGTTCCGGGCGGTAAGCTGATCGATAAGATCACAACTTACGATGAATATCTTGAGAGCGATGAGATGGCAAGAAAGAGACAGACTTACTCTGTACAGACAGATGATGAGGATTAAGATATAATTAAGAGCCAGAACAGACACCGTGTGTTGTGATATGCTACCCTCATATAGGACAATGAAATATAAAAGTCCTATATGGGGGTAT
>OLVT01002553.1_pt1 | contig 12280 bp, 6 predicted proteins | sample 1673241 | NCBI WGS metagenome assembly OLVT01 (sample SAMEA3178936, study PRJEB25190) | human gut metagenome | biome: human gut; feature: human-associated habitat; material: faeces | place: Austria | collected 2013 | reverse complement strand
CAATAGTGGTAAACAAATTCGGTATCAATGGTAAAGAAATTCATTGACATTTACAGCTAGAAGACTTCGGAAATGAGCAATGATTATTCCATAGTGTATATTACACGCTCGACCGTGGTGCCTGCCGGAACGTGCAGGGTAATGGTCGTTGTGCTGTCTGCATCGCCGAGCTGATGCACCGGAGTGGTGCCCTTTCCGGCCGCATCAAACGTCACGGTGGTGCCGCCTACCTCGGCGGTGATACCATCGGCGTTGCTGCTCTGTACGGTCAGAGCATAGTCACCGTCATTCTTGATGACTGCGGTGAAGGAAATAGTGCAGTCGGTATCTGCGGTGAATGCGCCGCCCTCGTTCCACGATGCGCTGCCCTCGGTGACTTCGGCGAAGTCGGGCTGGTTATCAGCGTTGACATCTGGCGCGGAAGCGGTATCCAACACCAGATTGGAGAACGTGTTCATTGCGGTGCGCATATCGTAGGAATCAGTTGCCGAGATGGCCAGCACCTTGTTGAGAAAGGTGTTGTTGCGCTCGGTCAGCGTAACATCATCGAGTTGCTGTGCGTTTGTCTCGCACAGCTTGTTATAGGAGTTTACAACACGCTTGATATAGGTATCGTCTTTGATGCGCTCTACCGCGGACAGGCTTCCGACCGGATCGACGATGGCCTCCTCCAGACGAAAGATCTTCTGCCACTGCTCGGCGTTGGCACGGGTGTATTCCGCACCGCGGTCGAGAATATCGAACGCACGGTTGAAATCGCCGGTGTTGGCGTAATACTGTGCCAGCAGTACAGCGATTGTGTTGGACTGTACGCGGGAGAGCGATGCGGCGTACTTGGCAGCAAGCGTCTCGTCGTCGTAGTTGCTCATCAGATAGGACATTTTGTAGTCGTTTGCCTCAAACAGGTCGATTTTTGCGCCCAGTTTGAGGTCGTCAAGGGTCAGATTGTCGCTGTTCAGCTTGCTCTGCGCGATCAGGTTGAGACCAATCAGCACAGTAAATACCGCGCAGACGGCGGTTACCGGCCAGCGCACCGCACCGCCCTTGTTCTTTTCGGGCAGCTTGAGACGGAGCGAATCCGCGCAGAATACGGTGATAGCTGCCAGCATGGCGAAGAACATCGGCAGGCAGGAGCCGGACGACCACGTTACGTCGGTGACGGCTTGACCGAACATCTGCAGCACGCAGGCCGCGAGCAGCATGACGATGAGCGGCTTTTCCTTGCGGCTCTTGACGAGCGCCCAGACAGCCGTGCCCAGCATGGACAGGAACGCCAGCAGACCCAGCACACCGAGGTCGCAGAGCGCTTCAACGTAGTGGTTGTGGGCGTATTTGGTCTCGTAGTAGTAATCCTGCACCGAGGCAACGCCGTTCTCAAAGCCACCCAGACCGCGGCCGAACACTGGTGCGGTTTTCCACAGCTTGATGGCGTCCTGACGGTATACGCCGCGCTGTACGACGTTGCCGTTTGCGGTCAGGTCCTGAATACGGTCTGCAATGAAGGCGGGCAGCAGCTTATAGCCCAGCTTGACACTGCCGTTCTTTGCACCGGTGTAGGTGGCGGTATTGACCGTCACGCCCGGCTGATCGCAGGAGATGTAGAAGAACGCGAGCTTGCTGTCCTCGGGCACAGTGAAGGTAATATCGTTATCCGTGGAGGCGTTTGCAAGGTCGGTTTCGTTATTTTGCACCAGATTGTTGGTGCTTTTGTACGCAACACGCACGTTTACCGGTGCGGAGGCATCCACACTGAGCGTGTAGTCGCCGGCGGGCAGGTCCGCGGTACGGCGGAAATCGCCCTCGGTGCCGAAGGTGTACGCACCGGTGACGTTGAGTGCCGCGATCAGATAGATGGTGATCACGACCACGATACCGGCAACCGCACCGATCAGCAGCTTGCCCTTATCCGCGAGACGCTCGGCCAGCTTGCCGCGCACGCCGATCTCGAGCAGACAGGCAACGACGCAGCCGACTACGAGCATGATCATCGGCAGGGGAGAGCCGGTGACCGTGTCACCGAAGCCCTTGACCGATACCGCGCCGACGATTAGCGCGATGACCGCGGTCTGGAGCAGTAGCAGGAACAGACCGGAGCGGGTCTCCTTGGGCGAAAGCACGAGCATGAGCACGCATGCTGCGACAAATACGCCGAGCGAGCCCATCGAGAACGCCAGCAGGTAGGAAACTGCATTCACCATCAGCAGAACCGTGCACAGGATACGCTGTCTGCGGCTCTCAGAGGTGAGCACCAGCCACAGGGACATCAGGCACGCGACGGACATCAGACCTGCGTAGATGTTCGGGTTGCCGAGAATGGTGTTCAGACGGGAGTAGAAGTACGCGCCAGTGTTGTCGTAGCCGCGGCCGACAAACTCGAGCAGCGGACGCACGGGGCGCATAAGAATGTTGCAGGATGCCGCGTCAATAGACAGCAGGCCGACCGGAGCGGCTGCTGTCGCGAGCACCGCTGCAATGCGGCGGAAGGACTGCTTGCCATTGTCGGAGAAAAGCACGATGGCCATGAACATCGCAAAGGCAATCAGATTGCAGGAGAATTCCGCGATGGCGAACTTGCCCGAGCGGGCATAGAACGTCGATAAAGCCTCCAGCAGCAGATAGGCCAGCAGTGCAAACGACGGTGGACTCATCAGGCGCTTGATGCGTGCTTTGTCTGCGAACAGCATCATACCGATGATGCCGACCGCACCGAGCAGACCGAGCACTTTTTTGGTTGTGTAGGTGCCGTTCTGTGCAAAGCAGCTAATCACGCACAGGGCGATGATCGCCACACAGCACAGCCAGCCTTTTCCGGTGCTGGATTTTGCTGTTTTTTCAGTCATTCTGAAACCTCCTTAGGTTGATTAGGAATTGCTTGAGAATAAATCGCGGTGAGCGTGGGGAATACCGCATCAATGCCGTAGGGAACGGCGGTCTGTACCGCGGCGGCGCTCATCTGTGCTTGCAGGGCAGGCTCAGCGGCCTGCTTTACAGCGTGGATAAAGGCGTTTTGGTCGTCATAGGGGAATAGAAAGCCGTTCTCGCCCGAACGAACTAAATCTTCGTGCCCCTTGACATCGGAGAGCACCGCGGGCAGTCCGCAGGCCATGGCCTCCATTACATTAAAGGGAAGTCCCTCACTGCGGCTGGAGGACACGCAGAGGTCAGCAGTACGGTAGTACTGCTCGATGTTGGACGTAAATCCGGGGAAGCGAATGCGGTCGGCAACGCCCTTCTGCTGCGCGAATGCGCGGCATTCGTCGAGCAGCGCACCGTGTCCGGGCAGGAGCAGCACGGCGTTCGGCAGCTCCGGCATGGCACTGATGAGCATTTTCTGGTTCTTGCGGCCGGAAAACTCCGCCGCATAGACGAGGACGAGTGCGTTTTCAGGCAGCTCCATCGCATGGCGCAGGGCGCGTTTTTCCTCCTGTGAGGGAGGGGAGAACCGCGTGAGCGCAATTCCCATGCCCGGCGTCGGGACGATGTGCCGTCCGAGCCGATAGCGCTTGGCGATCTGCTCGTCCTGCTGGTTCATGGTCAGCAGCCAGTCGGTGACAGGCGCGGTCATGCGCTCGGCGCTAAGCAGTAGCGTGCGTTTGAGCAAGGGAGTGCGGTCATCAAACAAATAGCCGTGTGCGGTGTTCATCACCACGGGACGCTGCCTTTTCGGCAAAAGCTGCACCGCCAGACGCGCAAAGAACGCGGCAAGCGATGTGTGAAGACTGATCATGGTGTAATTTTCACGCCGCAGCAGCGAGTGGAGCTGCAAGACTGCCGCAAAGTTGTGCGGCGAGAACATGCTTTTTTCAAACGGCACTGGTATATATCGGCTGACACCGCGCAATGCACGCTGTTCGCCGCCAGCTGCCGCATGAACCTCATAACCCTGTTGTGCCAACCACTCGGTATAAGGTTGATGAAAGGATGCTAAATGCCCAAACGATGAGGCAATATATAGTAGCTTTTTGTTACCGTTCACAGTGTGACCTGCTTTCAAAGAAAAACGCAGGCAACTTACGCCGCCTGCGCACGTATTTATAGCAAAATATTACTCCGAAACGCCTGTTTTGTCAAGGTTTGGTGAGATATTATCGTCTTGCTGGAGAGAATTTATTTGGCGAGAAAAGTCGTTTACAGGTGGTAAAATTATGCCGGATGTGATAAACTTATAAAATTGGTATCGATTACATATAATAGGAGGAACCGAGGTTGATCAAAGAAAATCAGCGAACACTCAATCAAATCAACGGATTGACTGACGTGTTGATTCTTTTCCCCTGCATGATCCTTGCATATTTTATCCGTTTTACGTTGTTTCACGGCATGCCCGGGCACATCGGTTTGTCGTATTATCTGATGGCGGTGCTGTGTGTTTCGCCGCTGTTCTGGCTGCTGTACGGTCTGATGGGACTGTATGATTCGTTCCGCGCCAAAAACTTTTTACAGGAGTTCAGCCTGCTGCTGCGGAGCAACACCATCATTTTCGGCATTTTGCTAGCATTCTTCTTCGCGTTCAAGCAGTTTCACCTGTCGCGCTGGACGCTGTTTGTGTTCTTTGCTCTGGCGACGGTTGCGGTGGCGGTCAAGCGATGGTTTCTGCGGCGGCTGTTGCGTTCGTTCCGCGAGCACGGCTACAATCTGAAACATGTGCTGCTGATCGGCTGTGGGGAACAGGCGCAGGCGTACTGCCGTGCGGTGCAGAACGACCGCACGCTGGGTTTCTGCGTGGACAGCTATCTTGCGCCGCGCGACTGCCTGCCGGGCATTGCCTATCGCGGTACATACGATGCGCTGGCACATGTGCTCGAGCATGCCGCACCGGATGAGGTGGTCATCGCACTGGAGGCGGACGAGTACCCGTATCTGCAGGGTATCATCGCCAGCAGCGAGAAAAACGGCGTGAAAATGTCGCTGATCCCGTTTTACAATAAGTATATGCCGTCGCGTCCGTCGATCGATGAGGTGGGGGACGTGTCGCTGGTCAACTTGCGTCATATCCCGCTGGATAATATCGGCAACGCGTTCCTGAAGCGGGCGGTGGATATTGTTGGCTCGCTGCTGCTGATCGTGTGCACATCGCCCATTATGCTGTTCGCAGCGATTGGTGTTAAGCTGTCCTCGCCAGGCCCGATCCTGTTCAAGCAGGAACGTGTGGGATTGAATAAAAAGCCGTTTTATATGTACAAATTCCGCTCTATGCGAGTGAATGATAAACAAAATACCGGATGGAGTACCAACAGTGATCCGCGTAAGACCAAGTTCGGCTCATTCATCCGCAAGTTTTCGATCGATGAGCTACCACAGTTCTTCAACGTGCTGATGGGCGATATGAGTCTGGTCGGACCGCGGCCGGAACTGCCGTATTTTGTAAACCAGTTTAAGGAAAGCGTGCCGCTGTATATGGTCAAGCATCAGGTGCGGCCGGGCATCACCGGCTGGGCGCAGGTGAACGGTTTCCGCGGTGATACGTCGATTCAAGGACGGATTGAGCATGATATTTACTATATTGAGAACTGGACACTGCTTTTTGACATAAAAATCCTGTTTATGACGGTGTTTAAATTCAGTAACAGCGAAACTATTGTCAAGTGAGCCGAGTGGGTGCACTTGCAATTATTTTTAGTACTGTAATGTAGCAAGAGGAGTGAGTATGCTTGCGCACATAGGGTATTTTATGTTATACTATAGACACAAAATTTTTTAAGACTGTGGCTCCCCTGCTTTTTTAATTGCGTTAATGATAAAGAAATGGGAAATTCTAGAGTTCTTGAATGGGAAAAGACCTGTACGTTGTGTACAGGTCTTTTTTTGTATGGATTATTTGAGATGAAAGGTCATGCGTTTTTCAGAATTTGTGATTTTGCGTATCTTTCCAAGAGGATCGACTTCGCACTTATATAGTGAGCGAAGACTATAGAAAGGAATCGATGTACGAATATACTGTTTATCGAGTGTAGAGATCTTAAAGGTTCCACTCTTTATTTTGATATTGCCTTTAAGAAAATATCCATGATTGATATTAATAGTATCGTTGGAAGACACACTCTTCAGAGTTATTGTGTCCGGTAGCTCAATATAAATCACATCATTGGAATAAAGAGAAAAGATATCCCGACATAAGGCCGGGATAGAGCTTTGTGGTGCCAAACCTGAGTGTGGCAACGCTACTTTTTAATTGCGTTATAAAGCATATTCCGTATAAGCGGAAACAGGAAAATTTGCAACATCAGTTGCTATGGAAGGAAGGGATACCTTATTATTATATGATGGTGTTTGCTCTGCGGGGAAAAGTGTAACACACATAAATGTAACATTACCTGTAATGTTACACTCATGTTACGGATTGCGAACTTCGCTTGACCCCTGTGTTTGACTATGGTAATATACTTAACGACGAGTGAGAACTCGTACAAAAATTTTTAAGGAGGAAAACCCCTATGAAGAATCTCAAAAAGGTTCTCGCACTGGTACTGGCGTTTGCTTGTGCATTCACCATGTTTGCTGGTGCGGCGTTCACGGATTCGGCTGACATCAAGGTTAAGACCGAAGCTGTGGACACTCTGGTGCAGCTGGGTGTAATCAACGGTTATACCGATGGTTCGTTTAAGCCCAACGACACCGTAACCCGTGCGGAGATGGCGAAGATGATCTACGTTCTGCGCACTGGTAACTCTGACGCTTCTGCGTACAACAATGACAAGACCTCTTTCACCGACATCAACAGCCACTGGGCTGCTGGCTACATCAAGTACTGCCAGTCCCTGGGTATCATTGCCGGCAAGAGCAACACCAAGTTCGTTCCGAACGACAAGGTAACCGCTCAGGAAGCAGCTAAGATGCTGCTGGTAACCCTGGGTTACGATGCTACCAAGGCTGGTCTGACTGGCGTTAACTGGGCATCCCGTACCAACGCACTGGCTGATGAGAACGGTCTGCTGGAAGATGTAAACACTTCCTTCACCGGTCCGTGCCCGCGTCAGTACGCTGCACAGCTGATCTACAACGCAATCGACACCCCGACCGTTGTATGGCGTGACGATGCTTACACCAATGTAGACGTTCTGAGCCGCGACAATCAGACTATTGGCGAGAAGTACATGAACCTCGTTAAGGACGAAGCTGAGGTTGGTGCTCACGACAACATTCTGACCAAGGTCGAGAAGGAAGACGGCCGCGACACCTACACCATTACTGTAGGCGGCACCGTTTATACTCGCGTTGTTGCTGACTACTCTGATCTGATGGGTCAGGACGTAGTTGTTATGCACAAGAAGAAGGATACCTCTAAGGTATTCGGTGTTTACGCAGCTGAGGACTCCAAGGTTCTGGCTACTGGCATCATCGGTGACATGGAGAAGGTTTCCGGCGATGAAAAGAAGGTCAAGATCGAGGGCACCGAGTACAAGTTCGAGGGCAAGCGCGTAGATACCAAGGTTTACAACTTCAACTCTGATGTTGCAGTTAAGAACATCTCTGTTAACTCCTACGTTAACACCAAGGCTGACGCTCTGGCAGCAAACGTTGCAGCTAACGTCATCAAGCTGATCGATAACGACGGCAACGGCAAGGCTGACCGCGTTGTAGTTGTTCCGCGTTCTGTAAACGAGGTTACTTACGTTGGTTCTTCCAACTTCTCGCTCCAGAACAAGGGCACCATCAAGCTCAAGGACTGTGAGTCTGTTTACGAAGGCATGGCTAAGGACGACTACGCTCTGTACACCGATGGTGACTACACTGCTTCTGGCGACCACAATGTAGCTAAGGTTGAGATCGTTTCTGGCGAAGTTAAGGGCACCAAGGGCTCTGCTGGTGAGTATCAGGTTCGCGTAGGCGACAAGTGGTACTATCTGGCTTCTGGCGTTGATCAGCTCGAGAGCGGCACCTCTTATGATCTGGCTGTAGTTGGCGGCGTTGTATTCAACGCTGACGAGACTGAGGCTTCTTCTAAGGACATCGTAGCTCTGGTGGACGTCAACAAGGAAACCAACAACGGCCTGTCTAAGTCTGGCACCACTCAGGATGCTAAGGTTGCATTCATGGACGGTTCCACCCAGACCATCAAGGTTGAGAAGCTGAACAACACCGACGGTAAGGATGCTGAGGACGTCAAGGAAACGACCAACCAGCTGTCTACCAAGGATGTTGGCAAGCTGTACACCTACTCTGTAAAGAGCAACGGCAACTACGAACTGAAGGTTCTGGACGCTACCAACAACAAGGCTGGCTACAAGCAGGTTGGTACGGCTACCGAGATTGCTTCTAATAACCGCATCGATGACAAGTCCATTGCTGACGACGCTGTAATCTTCGCTATCTACGAGAAGAACAGCGGTAAGGACATCGAAGTTAAGGTTCTGTCCGGTAAGACTGTTAACAACTGGGATAAGGCATACGCTGGCTCTGTTGTATACGGTTCCAAGGAAGAGAACGGCATTAGCTATGTTAAGGTTGCTTCTGTTAAGGCTGACAAGAAGTACTCTGGCATGGGCTCCGATTACTACTACGGCTACCTGACTGCTACTCCGTACACCACCACTGAGAACCCGGATGGCTCCACTGACAAGTGCACTGCATTTGACATCTGGAACGGCACTGAGAACGTTACCGTTTATAACGATGGTGTTTACACTGGCACCAACGCTATGACTAACAGCGCTTACAAGACCGGCGATATCCTGATCTACACTCTGGATGGCAAGTACATTTCTGTAGAGTCTGGTGCTGGCGACATCGTAGCTGCTCGTGCTGCTGTTTACGGCTTTGATTACAAGGCTAAGGGCAACATCGAGTTCAAGACTGCTAATGGCATTGGCGCTTACAAGCTCGACGATGATTGCGTATTCCTGGCTGTCAACGATGATGACAACGTAGGCGTAGGCAACGACATGAACCAGCTGATCAAGGCACAGCCGGGCGTAAAGGATTCCAACAAGTATCTGGCTAACGCTTGGGTAATCTACAACGATGATACTGACCACGACGTAGTCGCAGTTATCTTCGATGTAGAGAACAACGAGTGGCTGACCGATGGCAGCCTGGAGTTCTAATCTGACTTTGTTAGATTACTCTGTGTTGTAACACAATAGTAAAACCCCCGAGGAATTCCTCGGGGGTTTTCTTTGTTCAGGGTATGAATAACTAATAAATCACGCTTGCTAAGAAAAATTACGAAAATGAACTTTGTCAAGAATTAGAGCTGCTTCTTCACATAAACTCAGCAAAGTAATCTTCCAAACGAGCATAGAATTCACTGTTGACTTCGTCATAATCTTCTTCAAAAGCATATTCATTGCAGTCATCCGGAGATGGAATTTCTTCGACCGCCCGCTCAAGCATTTTCAGAAATTTATTCTTCTTTGCAGCACTCAAGGAGTCAAATGCTTCCAAGCAATGATCATCTGTACACAAGTACTCGAATGTAAGTTTTCCATTAGACTCATTAACTGCTTCCTGCGTTGTATATGCAAAGATTAAATCGTTTGATGTAAACGGCATGTCAATACTCCTTTCAAGGATGGGAAACCCCCGCTCAAAGAGCGGGGGTTTCGATTAAGCAAATGAAATTTTCAATCAGAAAATCTTGTTGCCCTTCAGATGGTTATTATCTGCATCATAGATGATAGCCAGAATGTCACCGTAGGTGCCGTCGTCATTCTTCTCCAGAACGATCCAAGCATTTGCATAGTACTGACCAGCAGTGGTGGTCTCCTCAGCCAGAGAAATCTGGTCCAGAGCAGAGCCTTCCATGCCTTCCTGCTTGTCGTCGTTAACTGCAATGTATACGCAATCCTTATCCATAGAGTAGGTGTCGCTGCCGCCGTTAAACTTAACAGCTACATCGCCTTCCTTAACCTTCTGGATACCAGTGATTGCAACACGCATGGTCTTGGTATCCTTAGCAGCCTCAACATTGATGAAATCAGCGCCGTCATCGGTGTAGATCAGGATATTGCCAGCAGACTTCGGAGTGCCGTCGCCGCCATCATACTTCAGGGTTACGTTCTCAGAACCAGTCCAAGCCTCGTATACGGTGGTCTCATCATTGTCCTCACCGTTGGTGCCCTTGTAAGAATCGGAGGTCATGTATGCATACTTGTAGTCAGAGCCAGCACCGTTGTACTTAGCCTTAGCAACTACAACTGCAACACTAACAGTCTCAATGCCGTTAGACTTCTTGGTTGCGTAGTAAACAGTAGAACCGTACGCAGTGGACCAGTCGTTTACAGTCTTACCAGACAGAACCTTTACGTCCTTCTTAATGTTGGTAGCACCGGAAACGGTATTGTACAGTGCAAATACTACTGCATTATCGTTGATAGAATACTTACCAATCTTGTTCTTTTTGGTAATTTCAGTATCCTGGCTTACGGTTTCGTAACCAGCCTTATTAGACAGCGTGGTACCATCAGCAGCAGTGCTGGAGCCCAGAGCCTTCAGGGTATAGGTGCCATTGCTACGGGTAGAATAGGTGAACAGGTGGTTAACAGACTTGTTGTCATCTGCAAAGCAGTTCTTAGCAGTTACATCTTCTGCATCTTCGCCTGCGGTCAGAGCCAGCTTCTCAACCTCGATAGTCTTGGAGGAGCCGTCCAGGAAGTAAGCCTTTACCTTCTGAGTGGTGCTGCTCTGCATGCCATTCTTAGCAGACTCAAAGTCAGTTACAACCAGAATATCATTGGAAGAGGACTCGGTCTCCTTGGCATTTACAATGTAATTGCCAACAATAGCGAAGTCGTAAGTGCTGCCAGACTTGATGGAAGCAGTATCATCTGCTACATTGGAAGCACCGTTGGTAGCAACCTTGTACCAAGTATCGTTTACCTTAACCTCAACCGGAGAAGAGGACTTGATAGAGGTAACCTTAGCGGAAGTTACGTCAACCTTTGCAACAGCAGTATCGCCAGAAGCAGTGTAGGTGTCAGCAGTAACTACAGTCCAGTCGTCCTTAGCATAGCCTTCGTAGATATCGAGGTCATCGATGTCCTTGGAACCAACCTTGTTGCTGATAGTCAGGGACTTAGAACCAGCGTAGGTGATCTGACCTACGGCAGCCGGGGTAACAACTACGGTATCAACCTTGTTGTTGCCGTTGGTGTCAACCAGCTTAACAGTGCCAGCAACGTGATCGATTGCAGTAGCCTTCTCAAGGTTAGCCAGAGTGTCGGTGTTAGCAGTATTAGCTACTACAACCTTAACACTCTTTTTAACATCTTCCAGCTTGTACTCAGTGCCGTCCAGCTTGGTCTTCTTACTCTCACCGGAAACAGACTCAAGCTGACCAACAGTACCGGTAGCGATTACCTTGGAATCATCGTCAGCATATACGCCGTAAACGTCCTGATCGCCATTGGTCTTAACACGAACCAGAACCTTAACATTCAGGCCGAGCAGATCGGAAACGTCAGCCGGAACCTTAGTGAAAGAAGCAGCCTTCAGGGTATTCTTATAAGTTACCTTGCTAGCCAGCTTAATCTCGTAGGTGTCCTTGCCAGAGGTCTTCTTTACAGAAGTCAGCTGAGCAGCAGTGGTCTTGTACAGATCCATGTACTTTTCGCCGATAGTCTTCTCGCCAGAAACATCAGTAGCGTTCTTGAAGTCGTTGATGTCGTTAGACCATACAACACGCTTCATATCCAGTGCGTTGTACAGAATCTGTGCAGCGTACTGACGCGGCAGAGCAGCATTCAGATCAGCGTTAACATCCTCAAACAGGTTGTTGAGCTGGCCGTACTTCATGGTGTTCTGAGCCCAAGCTGCGCCAGTCAGGCCAGCCTTCTCAGCGTTGTAGCCAGCAGCTACCAGAACCATTTTTGCAGCCTCAAGACCGGTTACGGTCGCATTCGGAGCAAACTTGGTTGCAGACTTACCAGCGATGATGCCGGTGTTCTGCAGGTAACGTACGTAGCCCTGTGCCCAAGCTGCGGTCGGCAGATCGGTGAACGCAGTCGGGAGGGAAGCGTAAGCGTTGGCGTTGTCATTGCCGCCATTCATGATCTATGTTCTGCGTACTGGTAAGTCTGACGCTTCTGCGTACAACAATGACAAGACCTCTTTCACCGACATCAACAGCCACTGGGCTGCTGGCTACATCAAGTACTGCCAGTCCCTGGGCATCATTGCCGGTAAGAGCAACACCAAGTTTGATCCGAACGGCAAGGTAACCGCTCAGGAAGCTGCTAAGATGCTGCTGGTAACCCTGGGTTACAACGCTGAGAAGGCTGGTCTGGTAGGCTCTAACTGGGCATCCAAGACCAATGCACTGGCTGACGAGAACGGCCTGCTG
>OLVT01002541.1_pt1 | contig 12329 bp, 5 predicted proteins | sample 1673241 | NCBI WGS metagenome assembly OLVT01 (sample SAMEA3178936, study PRJEB25190) | human gut metagenome | biome: human gut; feature: human-associated habitat; material: faeces | place: Austria | collected 2013 | reverse complement strand
ACCACCATGACGAATTATTTTAATATTATCTAAACCAATAGTTTTATCATTAACAGGATTAATTCTAAAATATTTTACTTCATTATTAGATTTAGCAACTCTTTTAATAACTTCACCATACCAACATTCTTTATAACCACCATGTCCATCAGGCATATTAATAGTTCCATCAGCCAAAGGAAAAATAAACATTCCTCTATTATCAACATCAATTTCATGATTCTTTAATTGCCAAGCATGAACAATAACTCCACCTTTATAAGCAGTACATTCAACAGTAACATGACCTCTACTTAAACTTCCAAACCAATTAGCACAAAGATTCATTTTCATTATATCAGGCATTTTATCTTCAAGGTCAATCATAGATTCAATATTAAACATAACACATTCAGCACCTGAGTCAGTATTATCACCACCCCAATATAGATAAGGAATTTGACTTAAATTCCAAGACCAACCAACAGCTACATAATTTAAACTATTAATAGGAGAATTAACATAATATGATTTAGTATCCAAATCTCGACCATCATCACTACCCCAAATATATCTAAGTTGGACACTAGTAAAATCACTAAAATGAATAACAGAAGTAGGCCAAATATGATTAGCACCATCATAAACATGAGCAATATTACTTTGACCTACTGTTCGTTTCTTAAGAGGTTTAGCAATTCCTCCTTCACGTCCAAGAGTTAAACTCATTATTCATCAATAATATTATAAGTCATTCCAGCAACCGGGGTAATAGTTGCATATTGGGTAGCAGTTCCTGTCCAAATTGGAAGACTAAGTTTATTATTATTTGCACTAGGCATAGTCATGTTAACTCCACATCCATCATTAATAGCTTTTTGAATCTTATCAAGATTAACACTATTAGTAATAGTTTGATTTATTTCTTTTTTAAAGTTATTAAATGTATCATTAGTAACATATCCATTAAGCAAATTATTAACTTCTTCTTTATTATAAGTTTCAGACTTAGTATAATAATTTTTAAGTAAGTTATTAATTTCTTGTTTAGTATAACTATCAAATGAAGAAGTATCACCCATTACTCTCCATTCAGTACCATTCCAATAACAAATCTTTCCATTACGATATTCAATCTGACCTTTAGCCCAATTACTACAAGTTACATTAGGAAGATATTCAGACTCTTCACCAACCATACCTGTAAGTTTACATTTATTTAAATTAATAGTACCATTCTCAATAATACCACCTTCAAATACAAGTTCACAACCAACAGGCATTGTAATAGTTTTACCACTTAAATCAAAAGCATAACGAATAATATAACGAGTATTTTCTTCGTTAACCATATCTTGAGTAAGAACAGCTTTATAATTAAGATAAATATTATTCTTAACTTGAACTAGATTTTCTTCATTAAAATAATATTTAATATTATCTACTGAATTAACATATATAATACCAAGTCTTGGACGTTCATTAGAAAGACAAGTATTATAAATATTATAATCTTCACTATTTCCATAGGCAACAGCCTGTCGAGGTTGAACTCTATCAGTAGGTTCTACAATCGTCCATCTAGTATAATAATTATAAAATCCAACTCCATCATGAACAGTCTTAACTCTAAGAACAAATAATTTATGATATGTATCATAATAAATACCAGCAGTATTACCTAAATCTGTTTTAATAACTTCATATTTATCAGTATTAAGAATTATTTGACCATATTGTTCACAATAAGTATCATCAAGAAAACCATCAAATAAAAGCTGTTCTGCATTACTAGCATCATCCTCCACGGGGAGTAAAACCTTGCGAACTATTTTATATCCTTTACCACTTTTATATTCAGGCTCATAAGGTCTATCTTTAAGACTAAGACGATTAACATTACAACAACCCGGACTTAATCTTATAGTAATATCTTCTTCATCAGGATAATTAATAATATTAACTTTACCATTTCCTGCAATCATTTGTTTAAGAGCTTCATTAAGCATATCCCAATCAATAGTTCCATCAGCAATTGGAATTTTAGCTCCACTTTCTTCAAGATACTTCTCACTAAGAATTTTTGTCCAATTATCATCAGAAACCCAACTAGTTTCAACACCAGCTTGAAGATTACTACCTATATAACTTTCAGTTACAGAAAGATTATGTTCAGCATCATAATAACTAATAGTTAGACTATTACGTCTAAAAATAGCAGGAACAGCTTTACGAGTATTAACTCTAGTTCCTTGATATGGAATCCATAAATGATTAAACCTAGAAAGAACAACAGTTAAATCATTGTTTGTATCTTTGTCAAGAATATTTTGAAGATAAGTAATAGGAAATACTTTATCATAACTATTCTGACCTAGTTTTTCATATAGTTGTTTATTGTTCATAATTACGTGATTAATTTAAATAACTTTAATGAGTAAATAAACAATATAAGCAAAGCATTAGCAATATTGTTATATTAAATAGTATTCTTATCATATTAATTACCAGTACCTTTAGCTATAAATACTCTAAAATTTAGTTCAGCATATTTAAATGTAACTTTACATAGATTAATAGGCAATGTTTGAATGTAACTTGTTACAAATGTTCTTATAACAGTTTTATCTTCTTCAAGACCAACACTAGTTTGAGTATGTGTATTTATATCAGTAAAATCAGTTAATTTACAAGCATCATTAGGATTATTATTTCTTATTAATTTTACAGTTATAGTTCTACTAATCATCATATTTGATGTACTAAATAGATATAAATATTGTTGACCACTACCAGCACAACCTTCAGTTATAGTATTATTATTATATAATCTTGTTCTAGTAACATTATTAACATTAACAATAAAAGGTTGGTCTTTTTGTTCAAGAATTGCATTACACCATACTTGCCAATATAATCTAGGACGTCTAACATATAAAGTAATAATTATATTATTATTAGTTATATATTCTGCTGAATATTCTTCTTCATCAGCAGTATTTTTAGATACTATACTAAAACTACCATAATAAGAATTATCAGTATCTTTATGTAATAAAGTACTAGTATTGAATGAAATATCTTTATGACGGTCAATACTACCATAAGATTCAGAAGAAATAACATTACCTACATTATTCCATTTATAACTTTCAGTAATAATAACTTTAAATCGAATATTATACTCAACTGCTCCATTATGATTTCCATTATTATCTCTAGCATTATTAATATACACAGAATTATTAATTGCTTCAACATAATCACTTGCCCCGTCATACAAAAACAATACTTTTGTAGAAGAAGTTATATTTGTTTTAACACCAGCAGATTGTGTAATATTAATTGATTTACTAACTCCACTATAAGTTGCAGTAATAGTTGTACTTCTACTTGTTGTAGCAGTTCTATTACCATAAGTAAGTTTACTACCGCTAGTAGTACCACTTAATGTACCATCTCCAGATTTACTTAAAGTCGGACTACCATTTTCAGTTTCAGTATAAGTAGTACCCACTCCATTCCAAGTATAATTTCTAGTACGAGAAGCATGACAAAGAATTGTAGAACTACCACCACTAGCAGCAATATTCATAGGATTAGCAGATATAGTTACTTGCCAAGATGTCCAACTTCCAGTAACTTTATTACCGCCATATTGCATAACATCACAATAACCAGTAACTCCATTATAATTAGCAGTAACTCTAGTTGTTCTAGTATCAGGAGATGTGTTATTACTAAAAGTTAAAGTATTACCACTTAAAACTCCAACACCACTTGTAACAGAAATAGTAGGAGTAGCACTATCAGACTCAGTGCCACCAGAACCTGCAACACCATTCCAAGTCCATGTTATATCTTTTGAAGCTCTACTATAAATAGTTACTGAATCACCTCCTGCCCAAACGTTATAGTTACTAGCACTACAACTTACAGACCAACTAGACCAACTTCCATAAATTTTAGCTCCTGCTGATTGATTAATAGTAATATCTTTAGTTGCACTATCAATAGTTGCTCTAAATACAGAACTACGAGAACTAGTAGAAGTATTATTACCATAACTAACAGTAGAACCACTTAAAGAAGCAGCACCATTAACTTTACTTAATGTTGGAGAACCACTAGCATTTTCAGTATAAGTTGTTCCTGTACCATTCCATTGCCAAGTACGACTTCTAGTAGCAGAAGTAGATAATGTAGCATTTCCACCAGCAGCAGCGATAGTTGTTACATTAGCACTTAAACTAATAGACCATGCTCCCCAACTACTATAAGTTTTAGAACCAGCATTTTGAGTTACAGTAGTATCTTTAGTTACAGAATCCATTGTAGCTCTAATAACTGTACTTCTAGCACTTGTAGAAGTATTATTATCATAAGTTACTTTATTACTAGCAAAAGAACCAGCACCACTAATTTTACTAAGAGTAGGAGTTCCAGTTCCTGTTTCAGTTCCACCACTTCCATTAACTCCGTTCCATGTCCAAGTTCTTGTTCTACTTGCAGAAGTAGTTATATTTGAACTACCTCCACTAGCAGCAACATTTCCGCTATTAGAAATATTAACTGTCCATGCAGACCAAGCACTATATTGTTTAGCTCCAGCAGATTGACTAATAGTTATATCTTTAGTAGTTGAATCAATAGTAGCACGAATAACAGTTGATTTACCACTTGTACTAGTATTATTTCCATAAATAACTTTAGGACTAGTCCAATTACCTGTACCACTAACTTTATTTAATGTAGGACTTCCATTTCCAGTTTCTGTACCACCAGAACCGGCAACACCATTCCATGTATAACTTCTAGTTCTACTAGCACTAGTTGATATAGTAGCTGTTCCACCTGTTGCACCAATACTAGTTTTATCAGCACTAATATTAACAGTCCAAGCAGACCAATTACCATAAACTTTAGCTCCAGCAGATTGTGTTATAGTAATAGATTTAGAAACACTATTACTAGTAGCAGTAATAGTTATACTACGACTATTTGTTGTAGTATTGTTACTAGCAGTAACAGTTTTACCACTTAAAGTAAATCCACCAGCACTACCACTAAGTGTAGGTGTAGCAGTTTCTGTATCAGTATGTGTAGTACCAACTCCATTCCAAGTCCAAGTACGAGAACGACTAGCACTAGTAGTTATCGTAGATGAACCACCACTTGCAGCTATCGTTTGCGTGCTTGCCGAGATAGAAACAGTCCAAGCAGACCACGCTGAATACACTTTTGCGCCTGCCTGCTGCGTTATCGTAACCGTTTTGGACAATCCTACATAACTAGCTGTAAGTGTCGCTGAACGGGCTGAAACGCTTTCATTTGATGTAAATTTTATTTGATTTCCACTAAGACTAGCACTACCACTAATACTAAGAGTAGGAGTAGCAGTTTCACTATAAACAGTACCAGTGTTATTCCATTTATAAGTTCTACGAGCAATATTAGCTGTAACTGTTCTAGTACCACCTTTAGCTTCAACACTAGTTCCATCAGTTTGTAAATCTAGTACCCAATTAGTATAAACTTTAGCTCCAGCAGCTTGATTTAAAGCAGCACTAACTTCTTTAGTTTGTTTATTTTCTAAAGTAAATATAACAGTTAAAGTTCCACTTTTAGTATTAGTAGATTCATTATTAGGTATAGTTAATACATTATTACTTATACTACCTAAAGTAGTAGAACTAGTAAAACTAGCAGTAAAATTAACAACAGTTTCAATCCAAGTTCCAGCATAAGTAGAACCCTTGGTTATACTCCCCGTGGAGGATGCATAGTCAGTTCTCTTATATCCACTTTTAACAGAACTAGTAGGAAGTTTTAAATCATAACTTCCACCTGTATTTGCAATAGCACTATCAACTACTGTTAATGTACTAGTATCATATATACTAGCTTTACTACCTTTAAACGTAACAGTATAACTATCTTTAGCTTCTGTATCATCAATTAATACAACTAACTTACCATTAGTTATAACTCCTTTTTCTATTCCATCAAATAAAACTTTAACTCCATCAGTAGGAAAAGTAACAGTATAAGAAATAAATCTTTGTTCCAATTCTAATTCTACATTATGAGTTATAGGTAAATAACCACTGTTACCACTAATAGTTTGAGATTTATAATGTTCAGCAGTAATATTAGCAGTATAATCAGTCTTAACAGGAATAGTAAATACAAATTTAGTATTATTTTCACTTATAACAGGAGTATAACCATTAATAGTAACAGTTCCGGAAACATTTAATTTAAACGTAATAGTAGTTTCAGTATTCTCTGGATAAACAAGTTTAGAACCTTGATATATTTCAAATACATCTATACTACCAAGTTTAATATCATGTATTCCAATATCTCCTTGATATATAGCCATAACTTAAGCGTCTGATTTAACTATATAAGTAGTATTGTTATCTTTTTGAGCAATAGCTGCATATTGAGTAGCAGTACCAACCCATATTTTAGGATTAACTATTGGTTCAATAGTAAGATTAGATAATCTATAAAGAGTTTGGTCAACTATTTGAATAGTATTATAAACATATGAACCATCTTCTGATAAAGCAACATGATGAATTGCATTAGCATTACTCCATTGAATAATTATAATATTATCTGTATATCTAACATTAAATGTACCATATTTACCATTATGAAATACAGAATTAGGTTTACCAATAGCTGTAACAAATCCAGCAAAATTAGTAAAAATAGAATTAATAGCAGCTAATACTTCTTCTTTACTACCATCATTTGTTAATAATATAGTAATATTACCAATATCATAAGATTTAATAATTGAATTACTATTTATAGCTACAAAAGTATTAATACTTTTAGTTTCTTCACCTCCAACTCTAGTTAAACCTTTATCCCAACTTAAATCAATTTTATTAATTCCACCAGCAGAAAAATAAGTAATTGTAGCACTAATATCATTACTGCCTACAACAATTTTATCAAAATTAACTCTACTATTGTTATTATCAACAGCAATAATACTTCCGCCTTTTAATAATATTTCTTTTACTTCATCAAAAGTTTTATCACAAGTAAATTCTTTTTGTCCATTAATATATATTCCAGTAGGAACAGTTATAACTACACCATAAACAGGAATAAATCCTTCAGGTGTACTTTTTCTTTCATATAATTGTTGATTAATATCTTGCATAACTTTATAAACTTTAAATGGTGGCACTTATTCAGTACCACCATAATTAATATTAAGTTGTTTTCTTTTTAATAACAAGTTCATAACCAGCAGGAATTAAAGCTTTAATAGCATCAGCAATAGCTTTATCAACTTCTGCTTTAGTATAAGTATTTTCTACTGTTGGTACATTATCAAACTTATTATTAATTTCTTCTTTAGTATAAACATTATTACGAAGTTCAGTAATTTGATTAGGTAAAGTTTCATCAAGTTTAACTTTATCAGCAGATGCCATACTACCATTAGCAGTTTTACTAGCATTATTTAAAACAAGACCAAAAGGAGTTTTATCAATATATAAATTTGTATTATTACTTTTAACAGATTTACTATATATAATTTTAAGTCCTTCTGTTGTTTGGTCAACTCTATCTAGTCTAATAATAAATTCACTAGATAAACTATTAACAATATCAGTAGTTTTCTTACCTTTACCGCCATCATAAGCAGTACCTGTAACTTCACCTAAAGCTAAAGTTTCAGATATAACTGCATATTTAGTTCCAGACCAACGATAAGTTTTACCACTATATTTAGTATCTTCGCTTATATCAACATAAATCTTACCTTTTTCAGGAGTATAATATACAGGAGCATTTTCTATATATTTCTCAGCAAAATGAGTTTCATCAACATAATATCCTTCAAGAACATCATCAACATAACTAGGTAATTGACTTGCTGGAACTTTACCATCTCCATCAAGACTAGCAATACCATTTGCTACACCTCTTTTTGCTTCAATAGCTTCATTACAAAACTGTATTATCTTTTCCTTAATGATAGGATAATCATCTATATTTGTTAGAATCTTTTCAACTGTAGATTCAACTTTATTTTCAATTACAAGTTTAAGATTAGTATGGTCATCAATATTATCAAATATATCTTCTATATTACCTTTAATAACATTAAGTAATTCAGTAAAACTATTAATATTTTCAAATATATAAGTAACTCTAGATTCTACTTTGGTTTCAATAAGATTCTTAAGAATAGGGAATCTATCAATATTATTAAATATATATTCAGTTCTACTGTTTACAGCATTATTAATACATGTAACAAGAGAAGGATAATTATTAATATTAGCAAATATATTCTTAACACAATTACAAACTAAATCAGAAAGAATACCAATAAGTTCAGGATAATTATTAATATTATTAAATATATAGTCAACACGTTCATTAATATTATTCTGTATAGCTTCCTGTAATTCCGGATATTGACCAATATTCTTAAATATATCAACTACTTTATTAACAGTATTAGTAATAATAAGATTCTTAATATTAGGATAACTATCAATATTATCAAATATATTATTAATAGTAGTTTCTACATGAGAATTAATAGCATTAGTAATAAATTGACTAAGAGCAGGATAAGAAGAAATATTATTAAAGATGGTTTCAGTCCATTGTTTAACATATTCATTAAATATATTCTTAAGTTCAGGATAATCATTAATATTATTGAATATGTCTTTAACAATAATAGGTAAACTTTCAACTGTACTATTCTTAATAATATTAACTAGTTCAGGATAATTATTAAGATTGTTAAATACATTTATAACAAAATCATTAATAAAACTAGTAATAATATCAAGAAAGTCTTTATAATCACCTATATTAGTAAATATCTCTTCAAGTGCTTCTGCTAAATCTTTAATAACAGTATCAAAAGACCATCCTTCCCAATTATCTGGATTAGTCCAAGCAGCATCACTAATATCATCACTATTATATCGTTGCGTCCAATTAATATTAGTTGCATCACGATAAGTAATAATATATCCTTTACGACGATAAATTTTATCAAGTTTATTAACAGTATCAGCAAAAGTACCTTCCCAAGTTAAATAAACACTATTACAAGCAACAAGTATTCTATCAAGTCTAGTACCAGTTAAACCATCAAATACAGCCTGTATAACAGTTAAAGGATATATATTATATCTAGTATCATTTTCTTCACAATACTTATCTAGTATATGAATTGGCATATTGCCCTCTTTATCACATTGAACTTTACTAGGGTCAAAAGATTGACAATTAGTACCAACAAAAACATTTTCTTCTTCAGCCATAATTACCACGGATTAGAAACACGTTTAATATAATGTAAAGCAATAGTAGGCATAAGTTTATTAATAGCAAGATAATCACCTGTCCATCTATTACCACTTATTTGACTCCAAGTCATTTCACCATTATTACTAATATTAGGTCCAGTCATATACCAATTAGTAGAACGATTAATACCAAAATTATCAAGTCTATTACTATCAGTGCCATAAGGATAGCCATGTTTAACATCCCCATCTAAATCACCTGATACAAATCGCCAGTTACTAGGTGTTATAACATGGTGATTATTATCGCCAGATTTAGATTTTCCAACAGCAACAGCGTGTTGATGAAGAGGTAAATCTGTACCACCAATATAAAACGTATATGCACTTACATTACGACCAGGAGCAGCAGGGTCATAAGTATCTTTAATATTTTCAAGAACTGTTGTCCAATCAAGATTTCCTTGTTTAGGATTATTATAAATATTAATACCATTTGGTATATAACCCATAACAAAACGTCCTTGTGCAGCAGTATAAACTTCCCAACCATTAGGAGGAGTTGAATCATCCCAAAGCATAATAGAACCAATAGGAACAACAGCAGCAATCCAAGCTTGAATTTGGCTAGCAGCAACTCCACCGCCACTTTCTCCGCTTCCGCCACCTTGTCCAAATCCGTCTCCAACTAATTTATTTTTAATATCAGTATAAAGAGAATTAAAATCTACATCAAGTCTACTAGGTTTAGTTTCACTATCTGCAAATTTATTCATAACAAGATATTTACCTGTTCTAGCTTCACCAAGTTGAGTAACAGACATGACATTATGAGTACCATCTCCACCAGAGCCACCACCTCCTTCAAGACCAGCAATAATATCATTAATTTCTTGCTTAGTATAATAATTATTAAGTATAGAATTAATAATATTACGTACTTCTTCTTCGGTTAGTCCACCACCGCCAGAACCTCCACCGGCAGCATTAATAGTAATAGTACCATCAGAGTTTTCAACAAAAGTAATATTAGTACCAGCTTTAATCATGTTCTTAAACATAGAAACATAATTATCTTCAAAATATTGTTTATACTCATTACTTATGTTACCACCACTTTGGTCTATCTTATTAAGAATCTCTTCAATCTTATTATTAATATATTGTTCTAGATTATTAATACTACCTTCTACACTACTATTTAAATCTCCAATCTTATTATAAATATCAGTAAATTTAGCGTTATATTCAGTAATAAGATTATCTATTCTAGTATTAATATTAGAAACTTCTTGTTGAAGATTACTTATCTGTTGGTCATGAAGTTCAAGATGTTTATTAATCTTTCTAAGTTCTTCAAGAAGCCAAGCATAGAACTTTTCCATTTCTTCTCTTAACTTCTCTAAGAAAGCTTCAAATTCAGCACGAGTAAGATAAACAGATAAATCAAAACCCATACTTACCCATTTTTCTCCATCCCAAAACCAATAAAAATCATTGGTATAAGAACCACCCCAACCTGTAATTTCAACTTGTTTATTATCTTCGCCTAAATCAAGAGGATGATAAAGTATTTGACCTTTAGCCCAATCACCATCTAAAGATATAGTTTCTTTATCAAACATATCTTCCTGACGATAATTACTAAGAAGTCTACATTTATTTAGTTTAACAGCTCCATCATATAATCTACCACCTCTCCAAAGAATTATACTATTATCTGGAAGTTCAATAGTTTGTCCAGCTAAACAATAATCATATTGAAGTATATAAATAGTATTAGGCTCGTTAATCATATCTTGAGTAAGAGTATTAACACCACTAATCATATTCTTACGAAGATATTTACGAGCCTTTCCACTATAATCGTTTGTATTATAGTCTTTATCTGCAAATTTAAGAAGATTATCAACAACTGTTAAATCTTCTTCATCAGCTGCATTAGTAATCTGTGAAGCAGTAAACATTTGTTTAACAGATTCACTAAGCATTTCAGGAGTAATCTGACCTTCAAGTATTTGAACAGCATTATCTTCAAAATACTGTTTAAGCACTTGTGCCATATAATTAACTACAACATTACGACGAAGATAATTATCTTGAATATTAATACCAAATTCATCAGCAACAGCACGTTCTGCAATTGCTCTTGGAAACATACCACTAAAAGATTCTACAAATTTAGAACCAATTTCAGAATCAGCTTCAAGATGCCATTTCTTAGCATTATTAACAGGAGTTATTTCATCAAGTATATAACTCTTTTTAGTTTCAATAACATAAACTTCACAACCTACTCCAATTTGTTCCCAAGTAAGAGCATCTCTATCTTCCATTGTAGATACTACAATTCTAGCAGCTTTAAGACCTCTTTGAACAACAGCAATAAGTTCTAATATTTCTTTTTTGAAAGTTTCATAATCAATAACTAAATCTTCTCGAAGTTTAGCAATAGGCTGCCAATACTCTTCATTAGATAAAGGAATACCAGCAGGAACAGCTTTACGAGATATATAGCTAGCATAGAAACCGTCATGAACTATACATAGTCTTTCATAAGGTCTATCATTCCATTGACCATTACAAGTAAGACTAACTTTACCAAGTTCTTCTTCTATTGTTTTCATACGTTCTCTAGGTTTACTAAATTCATAGTGTAGACCCCCCGTAGAGGATGGAACACATTCACATTATTCATTATCATAATCAACATCGCTAAGACTATAAGTTTCATTATATTCTTTGCCTTCTTCTTTCTTCTCCCAAAGTTTACCAGTTTCAGGGTCAACATAAAATTTAGGAGCATCTCCACAACTAACTATTGCATGAATTTTACCTTCTTCATCAACAGGAAGCGTAATAGAACCACTATACTGAACTTGTTCACTACCTTCATAAATAATATTAAGTTGACCTTTAATATATTTAAGAAGAGTTTCAGCAAGTTTATCTTGACCAAGTTGATATGCTGCCATAGCAGATTGAAACATATTCCAACAAGTAACAATATTCTTATTATTACCTTTACAAGTAGCAGAACAA
>OLVT01002538.1_pt1 | contig 12333 bp, 12 predicted proteins | sample 1673241 | NCBI WGS metagenome assembly OLVT01 (sample SAMEA3178936, study PRJEB25190) | human gut metagenome | biome: human gut; feature: human-associated habitat; material: faeces | place: Austria | collected 2013 | reverse complement strand
AGAGCAGAGCAGAGCAGAGCAGAGCAGAGCAGAGCAGAGCAGAGCAGAGCAGAGCGCTCTAATTAAACTTTTGCAGTATGTGTTTGGGTATGCAACGATAGAACTCGGAACCATTGGTAAAGTTTCTATGTGTAAGCGCATATTGAAATCTGAAACCAGTGCAACAGGTGATGTTCCGTTTTATAAGATTGGAACGTTTGGAAAGCAACCTGATGCGTTTATTTCAAAACAGAAGTTTGATGAATATCGTAGTGCATATTCATATCCGAAAAAAGGAGATATTTTAATTTCGGCAGCAGGTACCATTGGCAGAACAGTAATTTACAATGGCGAAGATGCGTATTATCAGGACTCGAATATTGTATGGGTTGCGAATGATGAAAATATTGTTTTGAACAAATACTTGTTCTACTATTATCAGCTCCAACCATGGAATATTTCTACGGGAGGTACGATTGCAAGGCTATATAATGATAATATAAGTCGTGCAAAAATTCGTGTGCCATCAATTACTGAGCAGAAACGCATTGTCACTATCCTTGACCGTTTCGACACCCTCTGCAACGACCTGTCCGCAGGCTTGCCTGCTGAAATCGAAGCGCGCCGTAAGCAGTACGAATATTACAGAGATAAGCTGTTATCTTTCAAAGAATTACAGAAATAAGGGGGCGGTGATGTGCCGTACTTTAATATTGTAGCGGAAACATCAGAAAATACCGTTGTCACAGAATATGAGCCGGTCAAACAGCGGTCGGACAGCTACCAGAGCGAAGCTGCGCTTGAACAGGAATTTATCCGGCTGCTCAGTGAACAGGGCTACGAATATTTGCCGATCCACACGGAAAAAGAGCTGATCGCCAATCTCCGCCGCAAGCTGGAGGAGCTGAACAATTATCAGTTCTCTGATACGGAGTGGGAATCCTTTTTCAAAACCTGTGTGGCTAATCCGAATGAGCATATCGTTGAAAAGACACGCAAAATTCAGGAGGACAACATACAGGTGTTGACCCGTGATGACGGTTCCTCGAAAAACATCACCCTTATTGACAAGAAGAACATTCACAACAACCGCTTGCAGGTTCTTCATCAATATGCCGTCAGCAGGCAGGAGGGCGCAAAGCACGATAACCGCTATGATGTTACGGTGCTGGTCAATGGTCTGCCGCTCGTCCATATTGAGTTGAAACGCCGAGGTGTTCCAATTCGTGAGGCGTTTAACCAGATCGACCGTTATCAGCGTGAGTCTTTTCAGGCTGGCAGCGGACTGTTTGAGTATGTGCAGATTTTTGTTATCTCCAATGGCACGAATACCAAATACTACTCGAACAGCACTCGATGGAACGCCGAGCAGGAGAACGAGAAACATGGTTCAAGCAAGAAAAAGACAAGCAACAGCTTTGAGTTTACCTGCTTCTGGGCGGACGCGCATAACCGCGTTATTCCGGATTTGATCGACTTTACCAAGACGTTCTTCGCAAAGCATACCATTCTGAATATCCTTACGCGGTACTGCATTTTCACATCGGAAAATATGCTGATGGTTATGCGACCGTACCAGATTACGGCAACCGAGCGTATTCTCAACCGTATCGAAATTGCCAACAACTACAAGAAATACGGCAGCATTGAGGGCGGCGGCTACATCTGGCACACAACCGGCTCCGGTAAAACGCTGACCTCGTTCAAGACGGCAAGACTGGCTTCGCAGCTGCCGTATATCGACAAGGTGCTGTTCGTGGTTGACCGCAAAGACCTCGACTATCAGACCATGAAAGAGTATGACCGCTTTGAAAAGGGTGCGGCGAACAGCAATACCTCGACGGCAGTCTTGAAGCGACAGCTGGAAGACCCTGATGCGCGGATCATCATCACTACGATACAGAAGCTGGCTACGTTCATCAAGAAGAACCCCGGGCATGAGGTATACAGCAAGCACGTTGTTATCATCTTTGACGAGTGTCATCGCAGTCAGTTTGGCGATATGCACATGGCTATCGTCAAGAACTTCAAGAAATACCATCTGTTCGGCTTTACCGGCACGCCGATTTTTGCGGCTAACTCGCCCGGAGCACGGAGTACGCAGTTCCTCACCACGGCACAGACTTTCGGCGATCAGCTGCACAGCTATACGATTGTGAACGCGATCAACGATAAGAATGTTCTGCCGTTCCGCGTGGATTACATCAAAACGATGGATGTCGAGGAAGAGATTACGGATGAAATGGTCTGGGATATCAACCGTGAAAAGGTTATGATGGCGCCGGAACGTATCCGTAAGGTAACGGAGTACATATTAGAGCACTTCGACCAGAAGACTTATCGCGGCGACTCAAGATATTACTATAGCTATCGTGCTCTGACCAATATTTCGGAAGTCGCATCGGCCAAGCGGGACGAGGTGGCAGAGATCAAGCACAAGCAGCGCCTCAGCGGTTTCAACTCGATCTTTGCGGTTGCCAGCGTTCCAATGGCGAAACTGTACTATCAGGAATTCAAAAAGCAGATGGCGGCAGACCCAACGAAAAAGCTGCGTGTTGCGACAATATTCAGCTATGGAGCGAATGAGGAGGAGTCGGACGGTATTCTTGATGAGGAGAATTCCGAGGATACCTCTGCACTCGATCAGCCCTCTCGGGATTTTCTGGAGCAGGCTATCGGGGACTATAACGAGATGTTCCATACGAATTACGATACGTCGAGCGATAAGTTTCAGAACTACTATAAAGATGTATCGCTTCGTATGAAAAACAAGGAACTTGATCTGCTGATCGTCGTGAATATGTTCCTGACAGGCTTTGATGCGACCACGATGAATACGCTGTGGGTGGATAAAAACCTGAAAATGCACGGCTTGATACAGGCGTTTTCTCGTACCAACCGCATTCTTAACTCGGTTAAGACGTTCGGCAATATCGTGTGCTTCAGAAGCCTGCAAAAGCGTGTGGACAGCGCGATTGCGATGTTCGGCGATCCGAATGCTGGTGGTATCGTGCTGCTGCAGAAGTTCGATGACTATTATCATGGCTACGAGTCGGCAGACGGCAAATCGATGCCGGGTTATGTAGATATGATCGAGGAGCTGCAAGGCAAGTTCCCTCTGGCAGAACCGCAAGTTGTCGGGGAGCAGAACCAGAAAGACTTTATTGCCTTGTTTGGTGCTATTCTCCGTATGCGTAATCTTTTGGTTTCCTTTGATGAATTCAAGGACAAGGAATTGCTTTCTGAGCGCGATTTACAGGACTATCTTGGCCGGTATCAGGACCTGCGCGATGAATGGAAACGCAAGCGGCAGGAAGGCACGGATATTACGGATGATGTTGTCTTTGAGATTGAACTCATTCGTCAGATTGAAATTAACATCGACTATATCCTGATGCTGGTAAAGAAGTACCATGATACGAACTGTGAAGATAAAGAGGTGCTTGTGACCATACACAAGGCGATTGATGCCAGTCCTGAGCTTCGCAGCAAGAAAGAGCTGATTGAGAACTTCATTGCCGGTGTCAACGATGTGGACGATGTTATGGACGGTTGGCAGAGCTATGTAGTCGAACAGCGGAAAAACGATCTCAATGAAATCATTACAACGGAAAAGCTAAAATCGGACGAGACTCGAAGGTTCATGGAAAATGCTTTCCGCGATGGTGAGATCAAGACTGCCGGGACGGATATTGACAAAATCATGCCGCCGATTTCGCGTTTTGGCGGTGGCGGCAGGGCGAAAAAGAAACTGGGCGTTATCGAGAAGTTGAGAGCGTTCTTTGAAAAGTATTTCGGTATTGGCGGTTCATCGAGCTTTACCGAATAAATGATTTGAAAGTTAGGCACGGGGATTTTAAGGAATTCCCGTGCTATTTCTATTTAATGGTTGACAAAAATTCTCAAGATGATATAATATAAATATTCAGGAGAACCAATGCAATAATAAGAGTCAAGTTGGTCTGACCGATTATTGCGTTTCTGCAATCAGCAGATGAAGGAGCAGGGGCCAACCACCGAAGAGTATCCAACGGATGATCCCAACCTCGGAGGTGCGAAGGAGCAAAATGGGCCGAGGGGATTGTTGTGTCCATTTTTATAAATTGAAGAGTAAGCGCTACCGACAGGGTAGTAGATTTATGACACGGTTTTAACGAAATCGTGTCTTTTTGTTTATGTGCATTAGCTGGACAGAGCCGATGCGTACAGGAGTATAGAGAAACGTTAGAATTTCTCTTAGCCAATCAGGAGTCAAACAGAAAATAGATCTATATATGTGGAGTTGACAACCACTTTGATAGTGGTTACATTGACTTCTGCTGGAAATTCAATCGGGGAGGTGATGCTGATGAATGATGTGAAATCCGTTCAGGAAATGGCATTATGTAGGACGATAATCGCGGCATTTATATTAGTCACAGCAATCTCAGCAACCACAGCAACTCTGATGGAAGCCAATGGTTTTGAAGAGGAATTTACTACGGACAGAACATCAAAACAATCACGCTAAGTGGTTTTGTTTTGAATAAAAATACTGACTACATCGGCTGCAAAGTCGATAATGTTTTGAAAAGTATCGGGAGTAGAATTCGCGCCGAACGGCAATACCAAAAACTTACTCGTGAAGAGTTAGAGGAATTATCGGGCGTATCGGTGGATACTATTAAACGCATAGAAGCAGGGAAGACTGTTAAAAGTGATAAACTGCTTCGCGTGATTTTGGCATTGGATATTCCATTTGATCTGCTCTTTCCGCGCGTTAAAGAGAGTAAGGAAGACGTTGCGAAGCGGATCAAATATTTAGTTGATAATTTAGCAGACTAATAAACACTACTAAAGCGGCACCATCGGTGCCGCTTTTTATTTTGGAGAAATTTTTGTTTGTTGAAATGGAAATGTGTAGCAAAAAAGGGCAGAACTGCACCTTTTTGATGCAGTTCTGCCCTCCTGTTTTTTGCAAACATAGTTTATGATTAGAATAAGCAAAGCGCATTGCTGGCTATCAAGTTTGCAAGAATACTGGAGAATATCAGAACAAAGGTCATCGGATGGACTCCTTTTCAGAGTTAGGACGCTAAATTTGGAATTTCTTGCAAATAAGACCTAATAGCGACAGACCATTGCTAACCGGATTGAGAGAGTTGGTGAAAAAATGATTAACATTCGCGATTTGAGGATTGACCCGAATTCTCTGGGCGCACAGAAGCTGTTGGTTGATATTCTGCCTGTGTTCGAGTATAAAGACCACCAGCGAACCGAAAACGTGGTAGGCTATCGGTATGTCATTGCGCTGCCGAGTCACAGCCTCGAGAAAATCGGTGTTCGCATCGACGGTAAGCAGCAGATGGAGAAGCCTGATGGCTATGCAGAAGTGCAGTTCGATGGCCTCGAACTGACGATTTATGAAAGTCAGGGCCATGTTCAGCTGTCGGCTAAGGCTCGGGGAATAATGCTGGCTAAGAAAACGTAAGCAGCAAAAGGGTAGCATGGACGCGGCAGCCGAGGTTAGGGCGGTCCCACTCAGGGAATGCCCCTCGGAGGCCGCGTTTACGTTACACCGCGACGATGTTAAGTATTACATCGTCGCGGTGTAGCGTGTAGCAAAATTAGATAGGAGGAATTAAATGACGGATAATCCGCAAGGTAGGCGGTGGAATATAACGCTTAACAATCCGCTGAAATATGGCTTTACGCATGAAGTGATTATCGAGAAACTTCACCAATTTAGCGTGCGATATTTTTGTATAGCGGACGAAATCGGTGAAGAAGGGACGATGCACACGCATATTTACTTGTGTACAAAATCACCGACTCGATTTAGCACGCTTAAGCGCCGTTTTCCTACAGCACATTTAGAAAAGGCCATTAAATCTTCATTTGAGAACAGAGAATATCTCCGCAAAGAAGGGAAATGGGCCAATACACCTAAAGCGAATACGGTAATTGATGGTACATTCTTTGAATTCGGGGAAGTTCCGACAGAAGCAGAGGAAGAGTCGCCGGGAATGTATGAGCTTGTCAAATGCGTAGAGAAGGGCATGTCGAATGTCGAGATCATCCGAAAAAAGCCGTCGATGGCTCTGCGGCTAAAGGGCATTGATGAAGTGCGAGATACACTTCAGGCCGAGCGCTATATGTCTGAAAACCGTAAGGTAATCGTTAATTACTTGTATGGCGATAGTGGAACAGGAAAAACGAGGAGCATTTTTGCAAAACATGATCCCAAAGACATTTGCCGCATAACGGATTATGGAGGCCGAACGGGCCTTCGTTTCGATGCTTACCATGGCCAGCCGGTTCTGGTTTTCGAGGAATTTCATTCGCAAATCCCCATTGCGGCAATGCTGAATTTTTTGGACATATATCCGCTCCAACTTCCAGCGCGATACCATGACCGTACAGCGTGCTATACAACGGTATATATTACCTCTAACATCCCGATTGAAGAACAATATGTAGACACTCAGATCGAAGAGCCGGAAACATGGAATGCGTTCATGCGTCGTATCACACATGTTATCGAATTCCGTAAGGGCAAAGAACCGAAGGAGGTCAAGAAAAATGAAGACGAAGAAGAACAAGGATCGCAATGCACTCTGGATGAGTGGCATTGATAACGCAGCTAAGTTCATTATGCTGCTGTGCTTCCTGATTGGTGCGGTGGTTATCGTGCTCAAGCAGAATGCATGGAATGCTGCGGCAGAGAACGCGGTCATGCTGTCGCCGATGGTCAAGAGCATGATGTCGAATTTGCTCTTGGTGTATCTGTTTGCAGGTGGCATCATCGTGGTTGCACTGATGTGCTGTGCAGACAAGAGAAGAGTTCGGGCACAGTTTGAAAGTATAGGTCTAACAAACCATGCCGGCATGACGCCTGTGTTACTGCGGAAGTATCACGAACGAAACCACTCCCAAATTATTATTTGGGAGTTCCGCAATTATAGTATTCCATTAGAAGAGTGGGAGAAGAAAAGAGCAGCGATCGAAACAGCATTGAGCATAAACGTTATCAAAATGGAGTATTCCGCAGCCAAAAGACATATTCGGATTTATGCGGTTCCGGCAAGCCATGAATTGCAGCCAGTCATTCCATGGAGTGACTGTTACCTGTCTAATGAGAATTTCGTTTTGACGTTAGGTGAAAGTCATTTGGGGCTGATGACAGTAAATTTGAACCATATTCCACATATCCTGATTGGCGGCTCCACTGGCAGCGGCAAGAGTATTTTGTTGAAATCTTTACTGATGCAGGCATATCGAAAAGGTGCAGTCATCTATGTAGCAGATTTTAAGGGCGGTGTTGACTATCCGAAAATCTGGCACGAAAAGTGTCGGATGTGTACGGATGAGAGAGCCTTGCTGTACTATCTGACTCAATTGACCACGGTTTTAGAAAGCCGAAAAAAGCAGTTTGCAGAAAGCGGTTGTCCTAATCTGGATGCTTATAATCAAATCACTGGTGAGAATATGCCGCGTTTGATTTTCGCGTGTGACGAAGTAGCCGAATTGCTCGATAAAACCGGTGCGGACAGTGAGCGGAAAAAGCTGATTGCACAGGTCGAAAACAAATTGGCGACTATTGCACGGCAGGGACGTGCATTTGGCGTTCATCTGATTTTAGCAACGCAGCGCCCTGACGCGAACATTATTCCCGGTCAAATTAAGAACAACATGGACTTTAGGGTATGTGGGCGAGCGGATAATGTTCTCTCGCAGATTATTTTGGATAGCACGATTGCAGCGGATCAGATTCCTAAGGATACGCAGGGACGTTTTATAACAGGTGATGGAACGGTATTTCAGGGTTACTTCTTCGACGAAAGCAAACTCTGAGGTGCATCATGTCTTGCGAAATTCCAATTTGGCAGAAGTCAAACCTGACATTAGAAGAAGCCGCTGCCTACTTCAATATAGGAATCAACAAATTACGTCAGATGACCGAAACGAAAGAGTGCGAACGGTTTGTGCTCTGGGTCGGAACGCGGAGACTGATCAAGCGCAAGGCGTTTGAGGCTTATCTGCAAAATGAATTTTCTATATAATCAGTTATAGTAAAAAGCGTTCAGATATGTTATATTAGGTGTAACACATCTGGACGCTTTTCTAAAAGGAGCGTGTAAAGTGGCAGAAAAGCGTAAAGATAAAAACGGTCGTATCTTGAAGACCGGTGAGAACCAACGTAAGAACGGAACATACGATTATCGTTATACCGGCACGGATAAGAAAGTGCGATGTGTTTATGCCAAAACACTGGAAGAACTCCGTAGGAAAGAGGAAATCATTCAGCGTGACAAGGCGGATGGGATTGACTATGCAGCTGGTGAAATTATAGTTTCGGAGCTGATAGATCGCTATGTGAACTTAAAACGGGATTGGCGAGAGAATACTCGGCGCGCTTACGGAACAGCAATCAACCGGATCAAGGAGGATGCGTTCGGACAGATGAAAGTGCGGTTGGTGAAGCCATCTGATGCAAAAGCGTTCTATATCGGTCTGCACGATAAGGGCAGCAAACGTAATACCATCACTATTTTTCATAGTGTTCTGCGTCCGGCTTTTGAAATGGCGGTGGATGATGATATTATCCGTAAAAACCCGTTTAAGTTTCAAGTTTCGGACATTCTCCAAAACGATGCGGAAAAGCGCACTGCATTGACGGATGCGCAGCAGAAAGCGTATTTGAAGTATGTACAGGAGAATAGTCAAGATAATTACTATGATGATATTGTAATTCTTCTGGGAACAGGTCTTCGCGTTAGTGAACTGTACGGTCTGACAAAGAAAGATGTTGATTTTAAGACACGTTGCATTTTTGTTGACCATCAATTATGCAGGACGGCAGATAAGCCGTATTTCATCACTGCACCGAAAACATCGAGCGGCGTTAGAACGGTACCTATGTCTGAAACGGTATATGCGGCATTAAAACATGTGTTAAAGAAGCGGATGGCAAGCAAGTCAGAGCCTATTATAGATGGCTATGGAGGCTTTCTGTTTCTGGATAAGTCGGGAATGCCCAAGGTAGCAATGCACTTAGAAAACTATATGCGAAATCTTCAAAAGAAACTCAACCGCATTTACGGCAATACGTTCCCTCGTGTGACACCGCACGTTTTACGGCATACATTCTGCACGAATATGCAGCAAGGCGGCATTGATGTGAAGAGTCTGCAATATTTGATGGGTCATTCTAATGTCAGTGTAACGTTGGATGTATATACCCATACCGATTTCAACGCGGTGCAGGAGGCGTTTCGTAAAGTTGCATCCAGCTTGTGAAAATAGGTCGGACAGCTTACGATAAAACTTACCATTTTTGCCCGTAGATCTATGAATATCCTTGTAGAGATACGTCGAATAAGTAAAAACGAGTACGTTTATATCCCTACATAACCCTACATTTCTCGTTATAAAAATGCAGAGTTCCCAAGGGCGGTATGTACTAAGAGACACCGCAAAGCCTTGAAATTGCTTGATTTTTTGAGCGTGCAAAAGCGGATTTACGCCAAACTTACGCCACTTACGCCAAAAATTCAAGCGCATTATAGGGTAACAGAAATCGGCACCTGCCAAAAAGCAGGTGCCGATTTTACTTATTTTCGTTTCCGTTTTCCCTTGCCGTGGGTCATGGTTGTTTTCCCACGCTGACTGATGGGAGTTTTCAGGTGCTTGGACAGCTTCAGCACCTCGATCAAGTTGACAAACTGTTCCATCGTAATGGCATCATAATCAATCCCCAATGTGGCAAGCAGTGCTTTTGCTTTCTTTTCCTCGACGCTCCCCTCAAAGTTCATCGCATCCTGCAACTGCCCCTGTACGGTTGCGACAAGGGATGTTTCATCTGCCGTCATGGTATCAGGGCGGTGTTCACTCCGTATATCACGGAGAATATCTTTCAAATCGCCCGCAATCAGACTTCCGAAATACTCGTCCTCTCTGATCTGCGCGACTTCCAGTGTCCGCAGGTGCAGATCATTTTCCTCGCCGCCGTTTTTCATCAATGTCATCTGCCGGACTGCTTCCAGCACGGCGTTCATGTCATTGACCCGCATATCCGCGATCCGGTCAACGTAAATTTCTGTGTCCAGCATAAACCGCTGGAAATCTTTATGGCAGATCAATTCCGACAGCAGCCGATGATTGAACTTGCCCGTTCTCAATACTTCGATTGCATCATCACCCAAATGCAGAGCTTCCAACTCTGTGTTTGGGTGATTTTTTTGTTCTGTCAGCCCCAGCAGATAATCGGTGGACACTCCGTAGAACTTTGCCAGCGCCACCATGCTGAACGGACTGATGTCCTTGAAATCGTCGGCTTCGTATTTTCCCAGCGCGGACCTTGAAATACCTGTTTCCGCAGATAGCTGTTCCAGCGTCAGACCGCGCTCCACGCGCAGGTCTTTGAGCCGTTCCTGAATGGTGAGTTTTGGCTGCATAGCGGTGTCCTCTCTTCAAATTTCTGCCCTTTTCCGGTCTTGTCCATAAGCGTGGAAATTTGCATTTTTCGGCGCGTTTTCCGACCTCTTGGATATACGGAAGAGGGCTATATTTTTCACTAAAATGGTCTTGCAATCGCACCTGAACCTTGAAAATTGCATGACCGTCCGAACGGGATATGTTCTCTGGCGAAGTGCCGCATCCAGCGCACCAAGGAGAACGAAACGCCGGGAGCGATCCTCCGGGCAGGAACGACGTTCGGAAAGAGCGGCAAAATCAAACGTAAAAATCAAAGCAAGTGAAAACAGCGAAATAGTTTTCCGCTCTGTGCGGTTATATGCACGGAATAGAGCGCTATTCAGCAGTGAACGACGTTTGTCGTTCAACATGATATTTCTCCGCTTCACGCAAAGACACATCAAACGGCAAAAGCTGCGGGTGTTGCCCGTGACCAACGTATCATTGGCAGTATTTTCAGCCGAAAGCCGTGCATCAAAAACCAGCGCCCTATGGCGAATAGGTGTCACGATTTGACAAACCTATTTTACCATAGAGCGCAACGAAATAACAGGAGGAAGTTTTAATATGAGAAAATCTGAAACTTATCGCAACGAGATCAAGTCCTACATCGTCCGCACCGGCATGACCATGACCGAGGTGGTGGACTACCTCTCCGACGAGTACGGCTGGAGCCGCAGCGTTCCCAATCTCTCCGGCAAGCTCAAACGTGGCTCGCTTCGCTACGGCGAGGCGGTAGAACTGGCGGACGCACTGGGGTATGACATCGTGTGGCAGAAGCGAAAATGAAAATGTTAGTCTGGCTTGCAACACAAATAACAAGTCTTTTGCTTCGAGACTGGAAAAGTTCTGTGCAATATGATAAAATCGAAAATGAGGTGAAAACCGTATGATCAAATTCTCAGACTTTATGCCAGTCGATTTTCCGGATAAGACGAAAGTCAAATTTAACATGAATGCAGGGAATACTGCTTTGCGTGCGTGGGACTATCTGCTGGATGATGCCCCTGAATGGATTGCAATGAATGCCCACAAGCGTAAACAGGCAAATAACAATTTGAATCACGCGGATTATCTTCTGGCTTTTGCACAGTATTATCCTTATGGTCCCCAATATTACATTTTCGGTGGAATGTACCGGGTTGAAAAAATTCTCCCGGAAGTATTTGATGCCGTCGGGTATAAGCTTACACTCCTTCCTGATTATGTGGACTATCGCAAGCGATTGATTATTAGACTAGAGAAACCAATCGGCAGAGATATTTATAACAAGCCATATCAGTCTGTTCAAAGAGATTTTGACCCCGAAGTATACGAACTTGCTCCGGCTACGAAACTTGGCGCATTCCCCGGATACAGCAAAGTACTTTTGAGCCATAAAGATTTGCAGACCATTATCAAGCTGGACGCTCCTGAGTGGAAAAATGCTCTTTCCAGCGTGAAAGGCGTTTACTGTATTACAGACCGTTCAACAGGACAGCTCTATATCGGATCGGCGACGGGGGATATTGCTGGCATCTGGCAGCGTTGGTCATCTTATGCCGATGTAACGAATCTTACAGGCGGCAATAAGGCTTTTGAAGAACTGAAAAACAATGGAGCGGACTACATCGTAGAAAATTTTTCATACTCCATTTTGGAGATCTTTGATATGCGTACAAAGCGTGAGGATATTATTCAACGCGAATCGTATTGGAAACGGGTTTTTCAAACAATAAAGTATGGTATGAATAACAATTAGAACTGTACTACAACGGAGGGGAGGTTGATGCAAATATGACGAAGCAATATAAGGGACGGACAGCAACTATTGAAATTGATGAGAAGAATGTTATCATCAAATCTTCCGGATTCTTTTCATCATCAAAGAAAACTATTCCACTTAGGGATATAAAGAAT
>OLVT01002522.1_pt1 | contig 12398 bp, 9 predicted proteins | sample 1673241 | NCBI WGS metagenome assembly OLVT01 (sample SAMEA3178936, study PRJEB25190) | human gut metagenome | biome: human gut; feature: human-associated habitat; material: faeces | place: Austria | collected 2013 | reverse complement strand
AGCCGAAGGCAATCATTGCAATGGCCATATTGCGGAAGCTCTGTCCAAAGACAAGAGCTGCCAGGGTCATGTAAATGATGATCGGAATATTATTGATCACATTGTAAATCTCAGTAAAGATACGGTCAAGGCTCCGTACATATCCCCATATGCAGCCGATGATCACGCCGATCACGCACTCTCCTGCCGCAACGATCAGGGCCAGCTTAATGGAAACCTGAGCCGCATACCATACCTGGCACCAGTAGTCACGCCCCAGGTTGTCAGTACCAAACCAGAATTCTCCGTTTGGACTTGTAAAAGCCAGCGCCGGATCTGCCATGATCTGGGCCTCAGAATAGTTGTACTTTCCAATGCTCAGTGCAATAAAGGAAAAAATCACAAGAGCAAAGAAGACACCCGCCATGACAACGGCGGATTTCTTCTTGAAAAAGTTCTGAAAAACAGACTTCCAATAGGAGTAATCTGAATAGCCGATCCGCTCTGCCGCTTCTGCGGAATATTCCACAAACCGGAATTTATCCTTTTGTGTATCATTGTTCATCAACGGCTGCCTCCTTTGTCTGTCAGTTTAATTCTCGGATCCAGGATCATCATGAGGACGTCTCCCAGGAATACGCCGATAATACCGAGAGCGGCGTAGATAATAACCAGTGTCTGCACAACATTTAAGTCGTAGCGTGTAATGGCGTCTGTCAGCAGAGGTCCCATACCCGGAACAGAGAAGAAACGCTCTACCAGAAGGGAACCGCTGATCGTTAAAAGAAATGACGCCGGAATGTACTGTACCAGAGGAACAAATGCATTCTTCAAAACATGCTTTACCATAATGTTTTTAGAAGACATTCCCTTGATCCTGGCAAGCTTGATATAATCCTTGTTCAGCTCATCTACCATATATCGTCTTGTCCACAGCGCATAGTGAGCAATGGAGGTCAGTGCAAGACACACGATCGGAAGAATACTGGATCGCGTAGCGTTTCTGGTAGAATACAGCGCTGGAAGATGAAGTACATTAGCGCCGAAGGCCAGTACCAGAGAATAGGATACCAGCGGCGGAACAGCATTTACAAACACCGTGTAAGCCGTTCCCACATGATCCAGGATACGATCCTTATTTCTGGACTGGATAATACCCATGGTCACACCGATCAAAAGGGCGATCACCAGGGCAATGCAGCCCAGACGCATGGATACGGAAAATTTGGTTCCGATCACCTTAAGAACAGAAGCGCCGTTCTGAATTCTGCGGGATGTACCAAAGTCAAACCGCAGAAGCTGCCCATAAAAACGGCCCAGCTGCTGTTCCATCGGATCGAGCAGGCCGGCTGCCTCCAGCTGCGCATTCTTCTGCTCTTCCGTAAGCTTCATCACCTGATCCTCTGTAAAGTAGTAATCAGTTGGAAGCATACGCATGAGCAGGAACACGATAGTGGCGACAACCAGCACTGTAATCACGGACTGAAGCAGTCGTTTGGCGGTATATTTTACCATGTATTATTTCGCCTCAGCTGCTGCCTGGAATTCCTTGTACTGCTCTGTAGTATAGGCGTCTACAGATGTTTCCCAGTTCTTATAAGTATAGTTCTGAGCGCCGTACATAGCGTTCATCTTGGAGTAATCGTTGATCTTGGTCAGCTGCCACTGGATCTCATACTCCATAGGAATGGTCAGGGCGTGCTGTAAGAGATAAACCTCCGCATCTGCGTACGCGTCATAGCGCTTGTCAGGATCGTCATAGATTGCGCCTGCAGCCTCTGCCAGAGCGGAGAACTCCTTGTAGGTTGCGATCAGATCCTCATCGGTTGCATTGTTGATTCTGGAGTAATTATTGGAGTAGTAAGCAGCGTCATAGCCGTAGCGCTCCTGATCGATAAAGTTTGCAGGATCGCCGTAGTCAGCTCCCCATCCATTGATATAGAAGGAACCCAGACCAGGCTGTACAACCTCCTTTGTCATACTGGAAACGAAGGTTTTGATGTTTAAGTTCACATATTCTGCACCCAGGCACTCTGCAAAAGTCTGCTTTAATACAGTTGCCTTATCAAGAGCATTCTGATCGCCTGCGATGATATAGTAGTCCATCTCTACAGGGAAGGATACGCCCTTAGCGGACAGTTCTTCCATTGCCTGCTTCTTGTACTCCTCTGCCTTTGCAGCATCGAAACGTCTCGGATTCTCGCCGTCAGAAGGTGCGATTTCCATCTTCTCCTCTACTTTTGCAGCATAATCAGTTCCGTCAGAGTAGTACAGAAGTCCCTTCATGGTATAGCCCACGTTCTCACAGTGAAGAGGTTCGATAAAGTTGGTTCTGGACCAGTAGTTTCTCAGATCCAATCCGTAGTAAATGGAGAGACGGAAAGCTTCGTTTGCCACTGCCTTGTTCCAGTTTTCATCCGGAGTACCGTCATTCTTGAACTTGTCATAGTTAAGGTGCATCTGGTAAGAGTACTTTTTCGGTCTTGTCTCACTCAGATATGGCTTCCACTCATTGCTGTCATCATTATAAATGGTTCTTAAATCAGCCTCAGCCAGAGCGATATTATCAAGTTCTCCGTTCTGCCACAACTGATATAACTGGGTACCATCTACCATACGGACAGTAACTGTATCAAACAGCTTTGCGTCCTTATCAAAGTAATTTTCATTCCTTGTAAGGATTTTTTCGTTGTTCATGGTAAAGGTTGTCTCAAAATAAGGACCTGTATACCACATGGTCTCATTGGTCATACCATTTACGTTATCTACACCCAGTTCATCGATCAGAGCCTGAGATACAGGGTACATACATGCAGATGTACATACCGTATCAAAGTAAGGAGCGTTGAGCGCACAATGATAGATCAGCGTGTAGTCATCCGGAGCCTCGATCCCTACCATCTCCAGCATCTTTGTTGTGTCAAGAGCCTTAGCCTCTTCCGGAGAAAGCTCTTTGGTGTAGTTGTAGTAATCCTCAGCACCCTTGATCAGCGCCAGAGGCATGGATGTATTCTGGGAACCGTTCTTGTGGAAATTTAATACCCACTCCATAGCGGTGATCCAGTCCTGAGCGGTACAGTCAGCCTTTACATTGCCGTTGATATCCACCCACTTAACATCATCTCTTAACTTAAAGGTCCAGGTAAGACCGCCATCTTCTGTTCCCCACTCCTTAGCGACTGCAGGTCTTAATTTTCCGTTCTCATCCACCTCAAGAAGAGGAGCGTAGAGGTTACAGAGTACATTCAAGTCAGCCGCCTTCTCTGTATTCAAAACAAAAAATCCTTCCTGCTCTCTCTTTGGATTTTCATATGTTACCAGATCCTTGATCGCATCCTTACCGCTCTCTGCTGCCTGAGTGCTGCTGTCAGCCCCGCTTTCACTGTTTTCTGTGCTCTGTCCGCTTCCCCCGCAGGCTGTAAGTGCCATTGCTGCTGTAAGCATAAGAGCTGCCATCTTTGCCGCCTTTTTTCTCATAGTGCATATTCTCCTTTCATAGATAAAAGACAAGGAGCCGTGTTCAAAAACTGTCAAAAACAGTATGACCCTCTGCCATCTAGTGATGTATTTTACCATCAAACACCGCCTTGTGTCAAGCACCGGCGTACATTTGACCGCCCACTATTTACCACTGCAGACATTTTAACGAAAACCACCCTATTTTTACCATTTTTGTTGTTCTTTTACCACAATAATCGAATAATACCCTGCCTGATCCGGAATTTGCTCTGTTCCTCTGAAAATCATTTCGTTTTCCATGCCACAGTTTTCCACCATAACTGCCCCTGCCTTCTGTTCCAGCAGCGTTTTTTTCACCGTATCCATTTTAGAGGCTGCCTTCATAAGTACCTTTGTGCCGGAAAGGGACAGGGTCTCCTCCACTCCGTAAGCAGAAGGAACGATGTGAAGCTGCTCAGACCGATCCGCAAGACTGTCTCCGAGACGGGCGCTGGCCGCACAAAAGGAGGGAACGCCGCTTATGATCTGTGTTTCGTAGCCTCTGGCCTTTATGATACGGTGAAGATAAATATAGGTACTGTATATTGTAGGATCGCCCAGGGTCAGGCAGGCTACGTCCTTTCCTGCTTTTAACTGCTCCTCTACCAGATCTGCGGCCTGCTCATAGGCTGCGTTTAAAACCGTCCTGTCCTTTGTCATGGGAACTGCGAGAGAAAGACACGCCTTTTGATCCAACTCAGGCAGAAGCCCTCTGGCAATCTGGTAACTCACTGCCTGCTCTCTTGTCCGGGCAGGGACAGCCAGAACCTCACATTTTTTTATAGTTTCTGCCGCAAGAAAGGTCATAAGCCTTGGATCTCCCGGTCCTACGCCTACGCCGTATAAAATTCCATGCATAAATAATCATTCTTCCTTTCTCTTGTTTTTATTCTTTTAAAAAGAAATCCGGGAAGCATATCCGCCTCCCGGATTTCTTTTTAATGTCTGTGCATAGAGAACTGATCCATGGGATATTTCTTCAGATTTTCCAGAATTCTTCTGTCATCTGCCTCTCCGATCAGCTGGTCTCTGGCCTTCTTTGCCTCTGTCTCACCCTTATGCTTGCTGGGGCCGCCGACACAGCCCCCTGCGCAGACCATGCCCTCGACAAAGTCCTCAGGCAGACGGCCTACCTTCATGAGAAGAAGCGCCTTTTTACACTCGGCTCCTCCATTGCAGCGAAGTACCTTTGCGTCAAAGTTTTCTTCTCTCTCCTTCATGCACTCTACAACAGCCGCCGTTACGCCTCCGCCGTTTCCAAAACGCTTTCCGAATACAGAGCCTTCCTGATACTCGTTCGTTGCGGGCTGCAGCTCTACACCCTTGGCGCGCATCATGGCGCGGATCTCGCCAAAGGTCATAACATAATCTGCATTTCCCTCAATATTCAGATCCAGGCTCTCGCTCTTTTTTGCAATACACGGGCCAATAAATACAGTCACTACATCATGATCCTGACTCTTTAACAGTCTGGATACGGCGCACATAGGTGATACGGTAGTTGACATATTGTCAAGAAGCATAGGGAAATGCTGCTTGATCATATTTACAAATGCGGGGCAGCAGGATGTAGTCATCTTCTTGCCCTCTTTGTAGGCCTCTGCCCACTCCTCTGCCTCATAAGCTGCCGTCATGTCGCCGCCCAGAGCCACTTCAACCATGTCTGCAAAGCCCATCTGCTTTAAGGCCACGCGCCAGCTCTCCATGGTGATATCCGATCCGAACTGTCCTTCCGTCGCGGGCGCCACCATGGCGACTACCTTCTTGCCTGCCTTGATCAGACGGATCACATCTACCATAAAGGTCTTGGAACCAATAGCTCCAAATGGGCAGCTGTGGATACAGGCGCCGCACTGGATACACTTCTTTTCATCGATCACACAGATGCCATACTCGTCATATGTGATCGCATCTACCGGACAGACCTTTTTGCATGGGCGCTCCAGATGGGCGATCGCATTATAAGGACAGGCCTGTGCGCACTTGCCGCACTCCTTGCACTTATTTGGATCAATATAGGCATGGTCGTGACCCATGGTGATGGCTCCAAAATTACAGGAATTCTGGCAGGCCTTTCCCATACACTTGCGGCAGTTATCTGTGACAATATAGGACGCAATGGGACACTCCTCGCAGGCTGCGTTAATGACCTGAACCACATTGGAACTGTCTCTTCCTGTAGGGCACTTGCCTTCTGCCAGACGGACTCTCTGCTTGATGATCTCACGCTCCTTGTAAATACAGCAGCGGTAGCTGGCCTGAGGGCCCGGAATCATATCATAGGGGATCTCATCCCTTTTTTCCTCCAGATTTCCCTCCCATGCAGCTTTCGCGACCTCATAGAGCACGTCATGTTTCAGGCGCAGGATCGTTGCATCATTTGTTACCATTTTTCATTTCCTCCATTCATAATCCCGGACGCCTGTTCTAAGCGTCCAGACAGCAAATATATATCTTGGAAGGCCCAAAGGGCCCATTGCCAACTTAATAATAGGTGATAACCACCTTTTTTCCCATATCCTCGATCAGATGGCGCAGCTGCTCCACCAGATTCTGGCGGATTCCCAGATCAAAAGGAAGACCCGGATTCTGATAGGCACTGTTGATGGCCTTTCCCACATACAGATGAACCTCCGTACAATCCTCGATCAGGATCTTTGCCACCATGGAGCCGCCATTGGGCTTATCCAGTTCCTCAAAAAAATCCTCCGATACGGTTTCATTCTTTACATACCGCCGCAAAAGCTGCAGCACACGGTTCAGCGTAAGGACGCCTTCTGTCACCAGATCTACCCCGTCCATATAGGCAATGGGCGGAATCTCCGGATCCACATAGTCCAGCGATACATCCAGCTTCCGGTTCAGAACCCGTGACACAATGGTAGCGCTGGTGCCGCCACATACAATGGTCGCGGCATTGGGATCGGACATAAAATCCTCTACCATGGCTGTATCATCCTCTGGATTTCGGGCCGGACCAGTCATCAGATGAACCGGCTTGCTGTTTATGATGCGCATACAGGCCACTGTGGTATCGTCTCCCGGATGAAACTGGTACAGCTCATCACAGGCACGGCTGATGGATGCAGCCAGACGCATGGCGGAAACGGTGATCTGATACTGGCGCACCGCATAGTCCGCTATATCCTTCCACAGCCAGCCAAAGTTTAAAAGATCACCAACTCCCGCATGAATGGTGCCGTCGCTCATAAGGATTAAAGCGTCTCCCTTCTGCACCTTAAAACGGTATTCATTGATCCGTTTTCCCTGAAGTTCCCGGATGTTCTGGGGAATTTCCATCAGTTTTCCGTCCCGGATAAAAATGCAGCCCGGATTGTCATACTCTACCAGATAGGCGTCTCCATTATGGAAAACCTGCAAAATGCTGAAGGTAGAGTAGGCCACCTGGCGCACCTGGCAGATGGGAAGGGTCTCACTGATGGTATCCACACATTCCTCCAGGGTAGCTCCGTTTAAAAACATGGTTCCCAGGATTTTTGAGGTAAGAGTAGATAAAATATTGGCCTTGACCCCGCTTCCCATACCGTCGGCCAGAATCATAATGTTGGAATCCTCTGTCTGAAGGATTTCCACCTTGTCGCCGCAGAGGATCTCACTGTATTTGTTCAGGCTTTTGTAAGCAACATCTACCGTTATCTCCATACGCTACCTCCCAAAGCCCGGAGACTTGGGCCGGATGCTCCCCAGATGGACATAGCCTGCCGGCTTTTCTGCCGTTTCTGAGCTGTCCGCCTTGGAGGCGGATGCTCCCGATGCTCCCGGCCGTATACCCGGCGCTCCCGAAATGACAGCCTGTGCTCCTGCCTGCCTTGGAGAGCCGCCTCCCAGGGAATCCCTTGTCATCACACCGCTTAGTGGAACCGCCCCGCTTCCTATATGGACATTTTCCAAAGGTGGTTCCATTTCATCCTCCTCATGGAGAGAGGAATCGTCTAACAGAGAACGGCACAGTTTGCTTAAGGTAGTTTTGGTTTCCGCCGTCGTTTCTCCCAGAAGGCCTGCAATTTCCTGAGCCACCATCATCTGCTTGTGGATCACCTTCTGAGCCAGATCAATAGTTTCCAGCTTCTTCTCATAATCCTCCTGAGCCAGTTCCTCCTCACGGGTGATATCAATAAAGGTAGCAAGCACTGCATTTTCCTTTTCTATGTATACAATGTTCTGGAGTGTGGACAAATGGTACTCCGGATAGCTGACCCGCTTTCCATGGATATTCTGATGGGTGTCGAATACCCACTGGAAATCCACCGGATCAATAAATTCATACAGATACATCTCAAGCGCCTCTGAGCGCGTCTTTCCAAAGTATTTCTCTCCCACATCGGAATACTCTAAAATCCGCATATCCGGCCCTACAATGAGCACAATATTAGGAGAAGTTTCCATTACCAGATTAGACATGGATTCCGCCTTTTCATGCATATAAGGAATGCACATGGAAACCTCTGCCTTGTGCTGGAATACGGCGATCGCCTTTTCCCGGCAGGTAGGATAACCGCAGGCCCCGCAGTTTAACTCATCCTCCGGCTTAAATTTATTCGTCATGCGCAGGATCTGGCGGATCTGCTCCTCTGTCGGCATAGGATCTTTGGGCGAACGGTCTAAAAACTCTTTTCTGAAAGAAACTGCCTCAACCGCATGCTCCATCTGGGAACGGTCGGCCGGCTCCCTGCAGATCCGTTCCTCCATATCCAGCTTTACTTTAAAGCGTGAAATAAACTCCTCATCATCCACCGTCGGCCCCTTAATACAGCCGCCGGCGCACATATTCATTTCAATAAAGCACCCTTTGATCTCTCCCCTGGCCATGCTCCTGCACAGGTCAATACAGTTTGTCTCCCCATGGACATAGAACTTGCGGTAGCCGTCTCCCCTGCTTTCTTCCTCAGCCAGTACCGAATTTACCACTCCGTTTGTAACAGGATACAGGCGGTTTACCTTGGGATCAAAGGCCGTAAAGGGCATATCCTCACAATCCTCAATGGAAATTTCCTCCTGATCCAGCCATTTTTTCATATCCCGGAAATTCAAGACCGCATCAATGCAGTTATCATGGCGAGGATCGTTTGCCTCCTTCTTTTTTGCAATACAGGGGCCTAAAAATACTATCTTCACCTCACGCCCCAGTTCTTCCTTTAAAATGCGTCCGTGGGCGATCATGGGAGATACCACCGGCGCAAGGTATTTTACCAGCTCCGGATAGTAAATCTCGATCAGGTCATTGACACTGGGGCAGCAGGTAGTAATGATATTTTCCATCTGATGCTCCTTAAGCAGTCTGGCATACTCTGCCGTCACATAGGCAGCGCCCTCGGATGTTTCCCTCACATCCTCAAACCCCAGACGGATCAGTGCCCCACGGACCTGGCCGATGGTCTTATATTTTAACAGACCCATATAAGAGGGTGCAATGGAAACCACTACCCTCTCGCCGGCTGCGATCCAGCCCTTCACCAGCTCCAGATCGCTTCTGAGCGTCTTTGCAGACTGCGGACATATCTTCAGGCAGTGGCCGCAGAGAATACATTTATCAGGCATGATCACGGCTCGTCCATCCTTGACCTGGATGGCCTTTACCTCGCAGTAGCGGACGCATTTATAGCAGTGCTTACATTTTGTGGCCTTGAAATCAATGATTTCCATGCCCATAATCACAGTCTCCCTTTGATCTCGTTTTCAAAAAACGCTTCTGTGTCCTCCGGCTTCAATGAATATAACTCTCCGTCCACAGTCACACATACGCCGTGGTCGCAGTTTCCGGAGCAGAAAGCTCCGTTTAAGTCAACCTGTTCCGACAGGCCGTTTTCATTTACAAGCTTCTGAAGCTTTTCAATAATCTCTCTGGAACCCTTTAAATGGCAGGCGCTTCCAATACATATTGTTACTTTCATTTTCACTTCACCCTCCGTTATTCGTTTCACTCTGTCTGTTCTTTATCCTTTATACAGGGGTCTCCCCACATGTAATGCCATTATCTCATATTGTCATATTTTTATCAATAATATTTCTGCAAAAACAAAGGTTTTCCGATGGAAAAGTGTGGTATACTGGATATATTTCAAACGATATGCCTGCCGGACAGAACCACCCGGCAAAGCCAAATGGAGGAATCAGAAAATGGAACAAAAGACAGGACTTGTGCTGGAAGGCGGCGGAATGCGCGGGATCTATACAGCCGGCGTGCTGGATCTCTTTATGGATCAGGGAGTAACCTTTGACGGAGTGATCGGAGTATCCGCAGGAGCCATCCACGGCTGCAGCTTTCTTTCCGGACAGCGCGGGCGGAACATCCGATATTATAAAAAATACTGCCAGGATCCTCGCTTTATGAGCGTTAGAAACCTTATCCTCACCGGAGACATCGCAGGAGAACGGTTCTGCTACCACACGCTGCCGGAAAAGCTGGATCCTTATGACTATACAGCCTTTAACAATAATCCGGCCGAATTTTATGTAGGCTGCAGCAATGTAGAAACAGGAAAACCGGAGTATCTGCATCTGACCGACATGAAACAGCAGATCGACTATCTGCGGGCCTCTGCATCACTGCCTCTGGTATCAAAAATCGTACATGCCGGAGGGAAAAAGCTGCTAGACGGCGGCTGTACGGACAGCATCCCGGTAAAAGCCTTTATGGAGCTTGGATACCCAAGGAATGTTGTTGTCCTTACCCGCCACAGGGGTTACCGGAAAAAAGCAGAGGGAACCCGGCTTACCGAACTGTGCTACCGCCATTATCCAGCCTTTGTAAAAACCATTAAAAACCGGCCATCCGTGTACAACCGGACGCTGGATGAGATCGAGTCTCTGGAAAACAGCGGCCAGGCCTTTGTGATCCGCCCCAGCAGGCCTCTTACCATCGGACGAATGGAAAAGGATCCGCAAAAGCTTCAGCTTGTTTACGAGCTTGGGTATCAGGACGCAGCCAGATGCCTTTTAGACCTTTTATCCTGGAAACAGGGACCGGCCAGATGACCGGTCCCTGTTCATATCTTTCTTTTTCATATTTTATCAAAAAATCACCGGGTCGAAAAATCAATCCAGTGATTTTTATATACATTTTCAACTGCACAGCCTTAAGCGCCCAGAAGCATCTCTGCAATACCAGATGTCAGGAACGGTACAAATGTAACAAGTCCTAATACGATGAAATTGGAAATCAGATAGGGAATCAATTCCTTAACAACTCCTGTCAGCTTTGTCTCACCAATATTGGTGGCTGCAAACAAACATACCCCCACCGGAGGAGTACACAGACCAAGAACCAGATTCAATACAACCATAACACCGAACTGAATTGGATCTACGCCTACCATAAGAACCAGATTTAAAAGAACTGGAAACAGAATCAGGATTGCTGCGATGGTTTCCATAAACATACCAACAAACACCAAAAGCAGGTTAATCAAAATAAGAATGATATATTTATTGCTGGTCAGAGACAACATTGCATCTGCTACCATCTGCGGAATCTGCTCTTTGGTCAGGATATATGCAAATACGTTCGCCATACCTACCAAAACCATGATACCTGCACTGGAGGTAACTGTAGATTTCATACTCTCAATCAGACGCGGGATCGTCAGTTCTTTATAAATAAAGAAGCCAACAAAAATACCATATACAACTGCCAGAATAGAAGCCTCTGTCGGCGTTACAAAACCAAAGCAGATACCGGATAGAATAATCAGAGTCATCAGAATTGCAAAGAAGGATTCCTTCGCAGATACCAAAACTTCTTTTAAAGTAGACCGCCTCTCTGCTTTTGGATAATGGCGCTTCTTGGAAATATACCAGGAAACAAAAATCATACCAAGTCCCATCAAAATTCCAGGAACCATACCTGCAACAAACATCTTAGATACGGAAAGTCCTGTCATGGTTGCAGCCATAATCATAGGAACAGACGGAGGAATGATCGGTCCAATACAGGAAGATGCAGCAGTTACCGCACAGGAGAAATCTGCATCATAGCCTTCTTTTTTCATAGACGGAATCAAAACACCTCCCACACTTACCGTATCAGCTAGAGCCGTACCGGAAATACCTGCAAACAGCATGGAGGCAACAACGTTCGCAATTGCCAGACCGCCAGTAATATGACCAACAATTTTATTACAGAAACCAATCAAACGCTCTGTGATACCACCCTGATTCATCAGAGATCCTGCAAATACGAAGCCCGGAATACAAAGCAGTGTAAAAGAATTCAGACCTGCAAAAAATCTCTGGGCAAACATATACAGAGACATATCATTTCCTATAAAATATACTAGCGAAGAAAGCCCTAGGCTGAATGCAACTGGCACACCCAGTCCCAAACATACAATGAATGTAATAAATAATACAGCTACCATACCCTATGCCTCCTCCTTTTCAGTAAATAACATATACAGTCTCATCAAAAAGCTAAGCATATAAAAGCCAAACAGAATTACTTCCGACATATAAACATATTTCATCGGAATTTCCAACGCTGTGGAAACCATCGCCGGCGGTGTAATTGCAATCAAACCCTTACTGCTCATCACACATTTCAAAAATACAAATGCAGAAAACGCTGTTAGCGCTACCAATACAAGTGTTTTAATTCCTTTCTGAACACTCTTTGGAAACATCTCTGTCAACATTTCTACACCAACGTATTCATCTGTAATAACTGCAGCATTTCCTCCAAAAGCAACCATATAAATAAACAAGAAACGTGCAGCCTCTTCTGTCCAGTTCGGAGCTGTAGGAAGGAAGGTACGAGCAGTAACCTGAATCAAAACACTTCCAATAAAACCAACTAAACCAATAATTCCGATATAAGTCATAATAAGCTTATATTGGTTAATAATTTTATTCATACTAATCTCCATTCCGCCGCCTTCGGCTGGCGGCACAAATAGTAATGAAAG
>OLVT01002521.1_pt1 | contig 12406 bp, 9 predicted proteins | sample 1673241 | NCBI WGS metagenome assembly OLVT01 (sample SAMEA3178936, study PRJEB25190) | human gut metagenome | biome: human gut; feature: human-associated habitat; material: faeces | place: Austria | collected 2013 | reverse complement strand
GCTGCCATCTGCAGATGCCGTGCGCTCTCTACCTTTGCCTCTGTGATATCACGCAGAAAGATCATGGCATATTCTGAATCCTCTATCTCGCCACGTATAATCACATTGCGGACCCATCGTTCTTCTCCATCCAGAGTGATTCGGCACTCTAAAGATAATTCTGTTTCCAGACCTTTCAGTTTTTCTGCAATATAACCACGGTCATAAAAAGCAGCTACCGCTTTCTTATCTGTTTCCACAACATAGGAATCCACAAAATGCCGGATCAATTCATCCCACGTATGACTCTGTTCAAAGACGGTCATCAGGGACGGTTCAACCTTAAAGGTATCAAAAGTATTCGCTTCCAGATTCACATAATACTCGCACAAATCTGCTTTCGTAAAAGCCCGGTGGAAAGCAGCAGATTTTTGTGCCTGCATGATTTCTTTTTTCTCCCCATCAATGTTAATAAAAATCCCGGCAATCCTGCTGGCAGAACCATCCAGACGGCGTATTACTTCTGCCGATGCCCGAAACCACTGGTATTGATTATCCTTCATTCTCATACGATACTCTACCTGGTATTTTATCTGGTTCGTCTTATCCTTAATTGCCGCCTGAAGCTGCACCATTACTCTTTCTTTATCCTGTGGATGCAGAAGATCTGACCAGGATTCCAGTTTATTCGGAAAGTCCAGAGTGTCATGATAACCAAGCATTTTTCGGAATTCATGACTCCAGTTTGCATTCACAATCTCACTGTTTTCGTCACAGTCAAAATACCAGAAGCCGGAATAGATAGCCTCATTGAGCAGTGCCAAATTTACATGATCCCAGTTGACCTGTACGGACATAACCCAGATCTGTCTGCCCGCCTCATCTGTCGCATCCTCTTTACAAAGCCGTACATTATTCACTGTACCGTCTGCTGCAAGGATCTGTGCTTCCCCTGTTCCGTGAAGCTGCAAAAAACGGTCTCGCTCCAGTATATCTTCCTCGTCATAAAAGAAGTTTCTCAATGAGCCTTTTGTCTGTTCCATGAAAGTATCGAATGTATATCCTGTACTATGCAACAGCAGATTATTCACAGACAAAATAGACAGGTTTTGGTCATAAGATCCTGTCATTATACCTACCCCGCCATTATTTTCCAGTGTTTTCTGTACGACCTGTGACATGGCCTGTGTCTGCCCCGTTACAGTCTCACATAAGGAATATATTTTGTCTTCATAATTTTTCATTTTATAAAAATCCTTTCTCCGTCTTATGCCTTCTTCATCTTGCTTTTATCTGTATACAGAAAACCTGTTCCTGCTAGTTTTGTTACCCATTTTTGCATGCAAAAAGGACACTTGCCAAAATCTGCCAGTGTCCCTACTATATTTCTCTAAAATGACACATCTATATAGTATAAAAGGTATCGGAATCTCTTCTGTTCAAACATCTTTTCCATATATTATGATGATATGGAAACAGTGGCAACCGGCTGACCTGGTCAAACTTTCTGACTTTAGCCCCTTCTGGCTTTGCGCCCCTGCCTTTCAGCAGGTTTGCCTTTAAATAATTTCTATTTTTATCAAAAACAAAATACCATAAAGTTTTTCATACGTCAATATTGCTGGATAGAAAATCTGTGTATTTTGCGTATGCCAGCCTGCATTGTCAGTTATCGATCGGCTCGCCAAACCACTATCTTCTAATTTGCTGTCTTATTCAGCAGAAATACCTGCCAGTTTTACATTTACGTTATAATATCCTACAGAACATGAAAAATAGGTATACGGATTTGAGAAGTTGCAACCACTATACACAATATTCATACAAAATATCTTTCCGTAAAAAATTCAATGGTAAAGAAAATCAAGACAATCAAAAATAGATAACCATGTTTCAGGTTATCTACTCTTAATTTCTGATTTTTCATTTCAGCTGGTTTTCAGTTACAAAATTTTATTAAAACACCAATTACAATTCCCTTAGATTTTCGACAATGCTTTGCCTCTTGCCGGCATGGTAAAGCACAGCAGGAATCAGCCAGCCCAGTAGGAGAAATACTGGTATAATCAGGATTACAGGCATAATGGTAAAACGGTATGTTACAAACCAGAACATAGCACTCATCATATTGCCAAGCATAGGGCTGAGCACTACTGAAAGTATGAGGGATGCTATGATGGAGCCCACCGCATAAAATAAGCCCTCATAAATAAGCATGAGCTTTAGCTGTCTCTTGGTCATGCCCACAGACTGTAATACGGAAAATTCTCTTTTTCTGGACAAAATTCCTGTCATAATTGCATTGAAAAAATTAAGTATGCCCACAAGTCCGATGATAGCACAGAGGGCACCACCACAGATTAAAAACATATTTTTAAACCGGGTAAATTCACGTCTGATAGATGCCTTGCTCTCATACATGAGAGTAGATGTATCTCCTGCTGTGAGCTTTTGCAGATACTGCTCAGCACTTGCTTCTGCCTGAGAATCCGGTGTGTCAAACATATAAAATTTTGGAATGACATCTGTACCGCTGTCCTCCTTAAGCTTCTCTACCGGCAAAACCATACTATAACCCAGACTTGTATAACGGAAGCTGATGGAATAAGGAACTGTCACAAGAGCACATACACTGTACTCCACCTCCTTTGCCTCTTCCTCATGGTATTCCAAATACTCCTCAGGTGTGGTCTGTTGGTCTGCCCGCTCGCCGGTTCGGCTGTCTATGTCATATCCAATCTGGTAGTTTACGGTATAAGTGTCTCCCAGCTCAGGGTAGTTGTCCAAATTTACTATATTGCCGTAATCGTCTGTGGATACAGCTACAGCGATTGCGTGGCTATCCGGGTCAGATAGTGGCTCCAGGGAGCCTTTTACTACAGTAAGCTTATCAAAAAGTCCATCGTCAAAGCCCTCTATACTGACGTCGACAAGTATGCTGTCACCTTTCTGCTCGTAGTGGGAGATTTCCTCCTGCAGCTCTTTGCCGCTTAGATAGTTTTCTGCCAGTTTACTATACTGGTCTGTCTCCATCCACATCATAGGGGATATGTCTGCCAGGTCATAGCCGCTTCCAGAGACAGTCTCATCTGTGTTTTCCTTTATCTCATCAATGGTATCTGCTCCTATATATTCATCTGCCGTATTATAGCGGAAATAATCTGTACTGCTCACGATAAAGTCTGCACAGGTTGACCTGTCCGCATATTTATCCATGTCAAAGCCGTTGACAAGTGAAAAAAGCACATTTAAAAGAGTTACGGAAAGTGTCAGCGAGACTACAACCAGGATAGTTTTCTTCTTATTTCTGCCAAGATTGGCAAAAGCCATCTGATATACCTTAGCCCCACGGCTGTGGCGCTTTTTCTTTTTGCCGGTCATACCTTCTGTATATTTTGCTGCCTCAACAGGCGATACCTTTGCAGCCATTTTGCCGGGCTTCCTGCAGGACAAAAAGACAGTGATAATGGCAAATACAGCAGAACCGATAAAAATAAGCGGCGAGCTGCTGATAGCAGCTTTTGTGCCTATAATACTTGTGGTTTCTAATGCAATAGGAGTTAAAACCGCACCAATGCCATAGCCCAGAAGCAATCCTACAGGAATACCGATAATACACAAAAACAGAGCTTCCTGTGTGATTATGTGCCTTAATTGTCTTGGGGTGGTACCGATTGTCTTTAGCAGGCCATAAAACCTGATGTCCCCAGTCACTGAAATCTGAAATATATTGTATATAATCAGATAGCCTGTAAATATAATAAGCAGGAAAAAAGCAAGGATTGCAGTTACCAGTGAGAAATCTATGTCAGAGCTTACAGATGAGGCAGTAAGTCCCCAGTTCACACCGATTCTGGCGCTGTTCTCCTGGTCTCTTGTATTCCAGTCATAGCCTAAGTCTGTATCTATTTTTTCCATCTGCTCCCTGATATTAAGCTTGGAAGGAAGCATGACATTTAAGTCTATGTCAAGAGCTTCATCACCAGCGGCTATGCACTTTTCGTTGATTTTATCTACATAGGCTTTTGATACGTTGATATAGTGAACAGGCATCAAATCGTCATACTCCCAAAAGCCGGCGAGGATAAAGCTGTCGGTCTGTGGTATCCCGGTGTCTGTTCCATTACCAGCCTGATAAGTAATCGTCACATTTGTTCCCAGCTTCGGTTCTACGCCAAGGAGTCTTAAGGCTGTAGTGTCCATGGCTATTTCATTTTCTTTTTGAGGCTCCTTTCCCGTGGTTGGGGTGGCATAGCTCCACTTGGTACAGTTTTTATCCATGTAGCTTACTTCCGCCGCTACCTTACCGAATACGTCAGAGGAGCTGAAGCCGCACACGATACGCTCACCAGATGCCTTGATTCCCTTGTGGGCGGCTATTTTATCAGCCTGTTCTCTTGATAAATCCTTAAAGTTGCCATCGCTATAGCCACCTGCCTGTCTGAAATTGTAGGTCTCATAGCTTGCGTTTACAGACAGCATAATGGTAAATAATGATGTAAACATCAAAGTTGTGAGTGCTATAGCACAAATTGCAATAATATTTCTTTTTCTGGATGCCCACAGAGACTTGAAGCTAAGTCTGCGGATACATTTTCTGTTCTTTACTCTCATACTGCTCTCTCCTGAATATGTCCATCCTCAATTCTTATTATGCGATCCGCAAGCTGGGCGATTTCCTCGTTGTGGGTAATCATCACAATCGTCTGCGAGAACTTCTGGCTTGTCACCTTCAGAAGACCCAATACGTCCTGACTTGTACGTCCGTCTAAGTTTCCGGTGGGTTCATCCGCAAGAATTATGGCAGGCTCTGCCGCCAATGCTCTGGCTATGGCAACTCTCTGCTGTTGTCCTCCTGAGAGCTGATTTGGAAGAGCGTCAAGTCTCTGGTCGAGCCCCAGTGTCTCTGTTATATTTTTTACAAATTCCTTATCGACTTTACCGCCATCCAGTTCGATTGGAAGCACGATGTTTTCGTATACATTTAGTACAGGCACCAGATTATATGCCTGAAATACAAAGCCGATTTTTCTTCGTCTGAAAATGGTAAGTTCCTCATCCTTCAGGGAAAAGATATCTTTGCCATCCACGAATACTTTGCCGGAGCTTGGTCTGTCCAGACCACCCAGCATATGTAAGAGGGTAGATTTGCCACTGCCGCTTGTGCCCACAATAGCCACAAACTCTCCTTTTTCTACATTGAGGCTCACGCCATCCAAGGCATGTACACAGACCTCACCTGTTCCATAAGTTTTCTTCAAATCACATGCTTGTAAAATATCCATATATCCTCCATAAAAACTAAAAAACTGTATGCAGCAATTTTTCACTACATACAGATTATTACACAATATTCTTTCCAGATTCTTTCCGGAAATAATTAAATTATTACAGTTTTGAAAGATTTAAGCCGATCTTGGCAGAAAAACAGAAAAAGTACTGCCCTGTCCGTATACAGAAGACACCTTTATGTAGCCGCCCTCTCCGCTTATAATCTGCCGACTTAGATACAGTCCTATTCCCACGCCTTCCATATTTTTGGTATCTTCTGAGCGGTAAAATCTTGAAAAAATCTTAGAAAGCTCCTCCTCTTTTATACCAATTCCGCTGTCCTTTATATCAATTCTTACAAACATTTCATATGCCGTGACAGACAGGCTTATACTGCCCTCATTTGTGTATTTTACAGCATTATCGAGGATATTGCAGATGGCTTCCAAAGTCCACTTGCTGTCAAAATAAGCTTTTTCATCCATGTCATGGAGTATAAGCTCAAGCCCCTTGGCCCTGGCTTTGGACTCTGTCTCTTTTACAGCCAGTGTCAGCATCGGCTTAAGCGCTTCTTCCTGTGGGGCGAGCTGCAATATGCCGTTTTCAAGTCTTGACAGCTTCACCAGAGAGTCGATTAAAAACTGCAATTTTTCCGACTGGGCATGAAGCTGAACAATATTTTCACACATCTGGGCTGATAAATTGCCCGTATCCTCCTCAAGCAATAACTCGCTGTATAAGAGCAGATTGGCTATGGGAGTTTTGGTCTGGTGGGAAATATCCGCAATCAACGATTTTATTTTATCCTTTTCCAGTTCCACATTTCTGGCAGATACCACAGAAGCACTCAGATAATGAGCGAACCTGGTCTCAAGCGAGGATAAGCGTGTCTCGTCAAAGCTTTTTTCAGAAAAATTCCCTTTGACTGCCTCATTTAACATATTTTCTATTGTATCAATGGTTTTCTTCGTGCGCAGATGGTTGATGAAAATTACAAGTGCTGTAATTACAAGGCATATGCCCACTATACAGATGGCTGTGTTATAGTCATTCATTCAAATCTATATCCTATTCCATATACTGTTTTAATGCTGTCCGGTATGCCAAGCTTGTCCCTGAGCCTCTTGACAGACACAGAGAGGGCATTGGCATCCACAAATTCCGCGCTGTCATTCCAGACTCTGTCCAGAAGAAAATCTCTGCGGAGGTTTATGCCCTCATTTTGAACCAGAAGCCTCAAAAGACGCTGCTCAGTCTTACTAAGCTCGATTTCCTGTCCATCTACTAAAAATATCATTCTCTCAAAATCAAATTCATAGCAGCCCTTCCTGTATACACTGGCAGAGGTATGTGCCTGTAAGCTTTCCGCCTTTCTAAGCTGGGTATTTACCCTTGCCCTTAATACTGACAAGGAAAAAGGCTTTGTGATGTAGTCATCTGCGCCAAGCTCCAACCCCTTTACTATATCCATGTCGGTATCGTTTGCGGTCAGGAGAATAACCGGTATATCTGGATAGTTCCTTTTTAGTTCCTGTAAAAAATCAAGCCCGCTTCCATCCGGCAGATTTATGTCAAGTAATATGAGAGACGGACAGCCGCACAGGAACTGGTCTCTTGCAGCTTTTACAGTCTCACAGGAGACTATCTTTCTGTTCTCTGCCTTTAATGCCTTGCACAAGCCCTGATTTAAGGCTATATCGTCCTCTAGGATTAGTATTTGCTCCATCTGTATTTCCTCATAGTCAATCAATATTTTAGACTATTATAGCACAGGAGAATTTTATCTGCAGTAAAACTTGCTGAAATTACTAATCTTTCAAGTATTCCTTGCTTGATGCCATATTTCCACCTCAAACTCTGATTTAGTGTTCAAATCATATCACTGGGCAATGGCTGCCTCCCTTAACCCCAGCAAGGTGCTGCCTCCCTTTGCAATCCAGGCACAAAGGACTTCCAGTCCTCTGTACTCCCGGCAGACAAAACGAAACTCCTGCCGCTGTCCCTTCGGCATGTTTTACGTTCTGCCTGTTTTTCAAAAATCCTCTATTTCGGATTTTGTGAAAATAAAAAAGCCGACGCAATTTCAACTTTTACAAAAGTCCAAATACATCGGCTCAATCTTTTGACCTAATCGGTCGTTATTCATTTTTTCCGACTGGATCATACAGTCCATTTTTAATAATGAGCAAAACAAAAGGCACTAACTTTTTACGGTTAATGCCCTTTTGCGTTAATACTATTAAATTATTCGTCCAACATCAACTTGCCTTTCTTAGCCTTATTTTTTAATCTCTGCATCTGTTCTTTTTCTATCTGCTGGATGCTTTTTTCCGGTGTTGGCAAATCTTCCGGCATAGTTCCTCCAATCTTTTCAATCGCAGTTCTTACCTCTTTTCCAACATTATAATGCACTGATGTTGCGGTTTCCGCACCGACAATTTTATCTTTTCTTAATTTTTCTTCTGTCTGTGATATTCGGAACAGATTAGCAATCAATTCTGTACTTCCCATGTAATCAAGAATTTTCTGTCCTACTTCTAATTGTTTTTTCGTATGAATGTCATCAACATCTAATCCACCGTATAGTCCCATATATCCGGCATTTTGAAAAATTGCAAATTCCTCATTCGTAATAACTCCTGCATTATGTGCTGTCTCTGCCAACATTTGATTCCACTGTTTGATATCTCCCCTAACAACAAGTCTTCTGTTATCTTCGTCCAGTTCATAATCTTTTTTTGGTTTCGTGGTGACTCCAGCTTCAACGATTTTCCTGACCTCAGGAAAATCGTCTTCCTGTTCCATCATTTGATCCATGAGAAGATCCCTGCGTTCCATACACCGCTCATTCAGATCTGCAAGGTAAGTCCAGAGTTTTCCGCTCAATGTCAGATAGGAATACAATCCGCTCTTATAGTCTTTCAGATAATTTCTGTGGAGACTTCCATAAAAACCGATCTCTCTTCTTTCTTCCGGCACTGCGATCAATGGCAGGTAGATTTCCCCGACAAGGATATAATCCAGACCATTACTGTCATCGTGAATGATTCTTTCTAATTTGCTCATGCTGATGCAACTCCTTTCTTCGGTTCTGCAGGTGGAAGCAGTGATACCGGAACGAACACACCCTTTGCAATATCTTCCTGACGGATTTCCTCTTTTTTTGCATCCATCTCAGCTTTCTTTTTTGCCTTTGTCCGTTCATAGTATTCTTGCTGCTTGCCATTTGCTTTTCTTTTCAAGTAATTCTGATGAAGCCTGTCCTTTCTGGCTTCCCGTTTCTTCATTTCTTCAATTTCCTCCGGTGTCATTTCCACCTCACCGAAATGTGGAGGTAAATATTTCCCAATGAAGTTAAAATAGATTTCCACTTCCTGCGTTGTCTCAATTCAGCTCCATAACCACATCAGCATTAATTCTGTGCTGTGTCTGGCAAAGTGTTCCAACCGGAACTTTAGAATATGCAGAACAGGTATATTGTGGCACTCGCTTGCCATTATTTACCCGGTGAACATACATTTTGGAACCGCAGTCTGCACAATACATCAGACCTGTCAGTGGGTGGGCTTCTCCCCATCCATCTGGATATCTTCTCACATTGCTTCGGATTCTCTGCACATTGTCAAAAGTTTCCTGATCTATGATTGCTTCCTGCGTGTTCTCAAACACTGTCCAGTTATCCTCAGATACATAATGACTTTTCTTATCTTTGAAATGCTTTCTGGTCTTGAAGTTCACTGTATGACCAAGATACTCTCTTTTCTTCAGAATACCTGCAACAGTAGAAGAGCCCCAGCCATAAGGATCTTTGATTTCTTCTACTCTGCCTTTCCATAATCCGGCATCTTTCTTTGCCATATGAACCGCTGGTATCTCAACCTTATCCTCTTTCAGTGCCTTGGCAATCTGATATGGTCCGTACCCGTCCATTGTCATGTGAAAGATTCTCCGTACAATTACAGCTGCTTCTTCATCAACAATCCATACATTCGGATCATCCTTGTCTTTCAGATACCCATACGGTGTTGTACTTGCCACATGCTTTCCGGATTTCCCTTTCGCCTTGAAAGTGGATTTTATCTTTTTACTGGTATCCCTTGCATACCATTCATTCATGATATTTCGGAATGGAGTAAAATCATCGTCCTCCCGGAAACTGTCTACATTCTCGTTGACTGCAATCAGGCGGACATTCTTCTGTCGCAGCAACTCCATATATTGTCCGACTTTCAGATAATCTCTTCCCATTCGGCTCATATCTTTAATAAGGATCGTTCCGACTTTCCCTGACTCCACTTCTTTCATCATGGCAAGGAAACCTGGACGATCAAAAGATGAGGTTAGATAACGATACTTTTTGAAACACAGTAAAATCAAGGTTTTTCGGACAACGGACAAGCATGGTTTGTACTACAACTAAATATTGCACCGCACAAGCGGCGTTTCCCACTTCCACACGGAAGAACAGGAACGCCGCTTTTTTCATGCCCTTTGTTACGCAGTAGGGGCAGAAAAAGCCTTGCTATAAGCGGCTTTGTGGGTGTGTTTTTCACGCAGCAAGGGATTTATACCTAAACCCTCAAAATCACCGTTCTACTGCGTAACAAATCCAAAGCAAAGGAGTGATGAAGCTATGGCAGTATTCCGCGTGGAGCGCAACACAGGCTACACCGTAATGAGCAACCACCACTTACGCAATAAGGAGCTTTCCTTAAAGGCAAAGGGGCTGTTATCTCAAATGCTGTCTTTGCCGGAGAATTGGGACTACACCCTTGCGGGACTGTCCTATATCAACCGGGAAAGTATCGACGCTATCCGTACCGCCGTTTGGGAGCTTGAAAAAGCCGGATATATCACAAGACGGCAGGGACGCGACGAGAAAGGCAAAATGACCGCTATCGAGTACACCATTTACGAACAGCCGCAGCCGCCGGAATTGGATTGCCCGGTATTGGAAAATCCAACAGCGGATAACCCGATATTGGAAAATCCGACAACGGATAATCCGACGTCGGAAAATCCAACGCAATTAAATAAAGATATATCAAGAACTAACTTACCAAAAAAAGAAAAATCAAATACGGATTTATCAATTACCCATTCCATTCCTATCCATTCCCTAAATCCCTTGCCTTATGGCGAGGACGAAGCGGCACAGCCGCCGGAACGGAAAAGAACGGAAAGGAACGACGCTTACCGTGTGTATGAGGAAATCATTAAAGACAATATCGCCTATGACATTCTCTTGCAGGACAGAAGCCTTGACCGCGACCGTCTGAATGAGATTGTTGACCTCATGCTTGAAACCGTCTGTACGGCACGAAAGAAAATCCGTATTGCCGGGGACGATTACCCCGCCGAGCTTGTGAAGTCAAAGTTTATGAAGCTGAACAGCGAACATATCCGCTTTGTGCTTGACTGTATGCAGGAGAATACAACAAAGATCCGCAACATCAAGCAGTACCTAAAGGCGGTGCTTTTCAATGCCCCGTCTACCATTGACAGCTACTATACTTCCCTTGTCGCTCACGATATGGCAAGCGGCGCACTTGCACCGAGGAAGCCGAAGTACGGCGACCCGGACTACTACACCTACAACGAGGGCGAAAGCCTGTAAACGAAAAAAGGAGGATTTACCACATGGCACAGAAAACAGGAGCTTTGATTTTTGACGAAACCGCTGACCGCTACGATATTCGCTTTGATATTGCCGACTATTACGGCGGCTTGCATTGCGGCGAGTGCATGGACGTATTCACAGGCGGCAAATGGAAGCCGACCCGGATTGAGTACGGGGACAACTGGTATCTTGTAGGTATCCGCGCCGAGGACTTGAACGGGCTGCGGGTACGGATTTAACGGGGCGGCGTGAAGAACGGACGCCCCTTTTTCACGCCCAAAAGCGGCGTGCCACCCTAACACTATCACTACCGGGAAAGGAGGACGGTAAACATTGCAGGACGAAATCAACGAAAAAGTGGTTGCGCTCTCTGTCAAGGGAGCAAAGCTGACCGCTGAAATGCTGCAAAAGGCAATCAAAGCCATGCTTGCACAGGCAAAAAAGCAGCAGGAAAAACAGCCCCACGGGAAGCAGACCCTAAAGCAGCTTGCGAAACAGAACGCGGGGCTGTCCAACATTGAGATAACCGAGGGCAATATCAAAGCTTTTGAGCAGACGGCAAAAAAATACGGTATCGACTTTGCCCTAAAGAAAGACAGCACCGAAACGCCGCCCCGTTATCTCGTCTTTTTCAAGGGGCGGGACGCGGACGCTCTGACCGCAGCCTTTAAGGAGTTTTCCGCAAAGAAGCTGACACAGGAGCAAAAGCCCTCTATCCGAAAGGCACTTGCCACATTCCGGGACGCAGCAAAGCAGCTTAACGCGAACCGTCAAAAGACAAAACACAAGGACAGGGAGGTATCGCTATGAAGCCGAATATCAAGAAGCTGCTTATCCTAAACGCCCCCTATCTGCTCTTTGTGTATCTCTTTGATAAAGTCGGACAGGCGGTGCGGCTCTCGCCGGGGGCTGACCTCTCCGGCAAGCTGCTTTCCATTGGCAGTGGCTTTTCTGCCGCCTTTTCAAATGCCCTGCCGAGTTTTGCCCCTATGGATTTGCTTATCGGCATTGTCGGGGCTGTCGTTATCCGGCTTGCGGTCTATGTGAAAGGCAAGAACGCAAAGAAATACCGTAAGGGCATGGAGTACGGCTCTGCACGTTGGGGCAATGCCGAGGACATAAAGCCGTATATCGACCCCGTATTTGAAAATAACGTGCTGCTGACGCAGACCGAAAGCCTGATGATGAGCAGCCGCCCGAAGCACCCGAAATATGCACGAAACAAAAACGTACTTGTAATCGGCGGCTCCGGCAGCGGCAAAACGAGGTTTTTTGTAAAGCCCAACTTAATGCAAATGCACAGCAGCTATGTAGTCACTGACCCGAAAGGAACGGTTTTAATCGAGTGCGGGAAGCTCTTGCAGAGGGGCGGGTACAAAATCAAGGTGCTGAACACCATCAATTTCAAGAAATCCATGCGGTACAATCCCTTTGCCTATCTCCGCAACGAAAAGGATATTTTGAAACTTGTAAATACCATTATCGCCAACACCAAAGGCGACGGGGAAAAATCCGGGGAGGATTTCTGGGTAAAAT
>OLVT01002519.1_pt1 | contig 12420 bp, 6 predicted proteins | sample 1673241 | NCBI WGS metagenome assembly OLVT01 (sample SAMEA3178936, study PRJEB25190) | human gut metagenome | biome: human gut; feature: human-associated habitat; material: faeces | place: Austria | collected 2013 | reverse complement strand
AGGATGTATTCATGCGCAGGAGAAAAAAGTATCTGCACAGGAATATAAGCTATGGTATGACCGTCCCGCACAGGTATGGACGGAAGCCCTGCCTTTGGGCAATGGCCGTTTGGGAGCTATGGTATATGGAATACCGGGTACAGAACAAATACAACTAAACGAAGAAACTATCTGGGCAGGACGCCCTAACAACAACGCCAATCCGAACGCACTTGAGTATATTCCCAAAGTGCGTGAACTGGTCTTTGCAGGAAAATATCTCGAAGCGCAAACTCTTGCTACCGAGAAGGTGATGGCTAAGACAAACTCGGGAATGCCTTATCAAAGTTTCGGGGACTTGCGAATCGCTTTTCCCGGACATACCCGTTATTCGGACTACTATCGGGAGCTAAGTCTGGATTCCGCCCGCGCCATCGTGCGATATGAGGTAGACGGAGTACAATACCAACGCGAAACGATTACCTCATTTACCGATCAAGTGGTAATGGTCAGACTGACAGCCAGCCGTCCGGGACAAATAACCTTTAATGCCCAACTGACCTCTCCTCATCAGGATGTAATGATTTCCTCTGAGGAAGGAAATTGCGTTACGCTTTCCGGTGTCTCTTCCTGGCATGAAGGTCTCAAAGGGAAAGTGGAATTTCAAGGACGGTTGACTGCACGGAATAGAGGTGGAAAAATAGCATGTGCAGATGGAATTCTATCGGTAGAAGGAGCTGATGAAGCTATCATTTACGTGTCAATAGCCACCAATTTCAATAATTATCTGGATATCACAGGAAATCAGATAGAACGGGCTAAAGACTATCTTTCCAAAGCAATGAAACATCCGTTTCCGGAAGCCAAGAAAAATCATACTGATTTCTATCGCCGATACTTGACCAGAGTATCTTTGAACTTAGGTAAAAACCGATATGAAAACATCACAACCGATAAACGTGTAGAAAACTTCAAAGATACAAATGATGCTCATTTGGTAGCTACTTACTTCCAGTTCGGGCGTTACCTATTGATTTGTTCTTCACAACCTGGCGGACAACCCGCTAACTTGCAAGGTATCTGGAATGATAAATTATTTCCTTCTTGGGACAGCAAATACACTTGCAACATCAACTTGGAGATGAACTATTGGCCGTCTGAAGTTACCAATCTTAGCGAGCTGAACGAGCCTCTTTTCCGGCTGATAAAGGAGGTCAGCGAGACAGGCAAGGAAACGGCTAAAATCATGTATGGAGCGAATGGCTGGGTACTCCATCACAACACAGATATCTGGCGCGTCACAGGAGCAATTGACAAAGCCCCTTCGGGCATGTGGCCTAGTGGTGGAGCGTGGCTCTGCCGTCATTTATGGGAACGTTATTTATATACCGGAGATACCGATTTTCTGCGTTCCATCTATCCTATACTGAAAGAGTCCGGCCGTTTCTTCGATGAAATCATGGTAAAGGAACCGATACACAACTGGTTGGTGGTTTGTCCTAGCAATTCACCGGAGAATGTACATTCGGGCAGTAACGGAAAGGCAACGACAGCCGCCGGATGTACGATGGATAATCAGTTGATTTTCGATCTTTGGACGGCTATTATTTCAGCTTCCGAAATTCTGGATACCGACAAAGATTTCGCAACTCATCTAAAGCAACGCTTGAAAGAAATGCCTCCTATGCAAATAGGTCATTGGGGACAATTGCAAGAATGGATGTTCGATTGGGATGATCCGAAGGACGTACATCGTCATGTCTCCCATCTTTACGGATTGTTCCCCAGCAATCAGATTTCCCCATACCGCACACCGGAATTGTTTGATGCGGCACGCACCTCGCTCATCCATCGCGGGGATCCGTCTACCGGCTGGAGTATGGGATGGAAAGTTTGTCTTTGGGCGCGTCTGCTTGATGGTGACCATGCTTATAAGCTGATAACAGATCAGTTGACTCTTGTACGCAACGAAAAGAAAAAAGGTGGTACTTATCCTAATTTGTTCGATGCACATCCACCCTTTCAGATTGACGGGAACTTCGGTTGTACGGCAGGAATCGTAGAAATGCTGATGCAGAGTTATGACGGATTCATCTATTTACTTCCCGCCCTTCCTACTTTGTGGAAGGAAGGTTCGGTGAAAGGTATTATCGCACGTGGTGGTTTTGAGCTTGACTTGAGTTGGAAAGACGGAAAAGTAAATCATCTGATAGTAAAATCCCACAAAGGAGGAAACTGTCGTCTCCGCTCACTCAACCCGCTAAAAGGTAAAGGACTGAAACCTGCCAAAGGCGAGAACCCGAATCCTCTCTTTGCCGTCCCCGCTATTACCAAACCATTGATTAACGGGAAAGCAAAATTGAATAAAATAGAGCTGACGGAAACCTATTTGTATGACCTGCCCACAAAGGCGGGAAAAGAATATATCCTGATCGGAAAATAAAAACTCAACTATATGAATCAAAATTTATTTAAGGCGATTATTGCCTGCGGAATTGTCTGCTTTATTGCTTGTACGACTACCAAGAAAGCAGAAACCGAAAAGTGGAGTGAACGCATGGCACGTTCCGAAATGAAACGTTTCCCAGAGCCCTGGATGATTGAAAAAGCTAAAAAACCACGATGGGGATATACGCATGGCCTTGTGGTAAAATCAATGCTCGAAGCATGGAAACATACGGGCGACAGTACATATTACGAGTATGCCAAGATTTATGCGGATAGTCTGATTGATACTGACGGACGTATAAAGACCATGAAATATCTTTCTTTCAATATCGACAATGTAAATGGCGGTAAGATTTTGTTCGACCTCTACGCAAAGACGGGAGATGAACGTTACAAAACGGCTATGGATACGCTTCGTAAGCAGATGACCGAACAGCCGCGTACCAGCGAAGGAGGCTTCTGGCACAAATTGAAATATACCCATCAGATGTGGTTGGACGGTATCTTTATGGCTTCTCCCTATCTGGTACAATATGGTGCGACTTTCCAGGAACCGGCTTTGTTTGACGAAGCGGTGAAGCAAATACTTTTGATTGCCCGTAAAACGTATGATCCGGCTACCGGTCTTTACTATCACGGATGGGATGAAAGCCGTGAACAGAAATGGGCAAATCCCGAAACCGGGTGTTCTCCGAATTTCTGGAGCCGCAGTATCGGATGGTATGGTGCTGCGATAGTGGATGTTCTGGATTATCTGCCACAAGAAACAGCAGGACGGGACAGCGTCATACAGATTCTTCAAAGGCTGGCCGAAGCGATTGTAAAATATCAGGACCCTCAATCCGGCACATGGTATCAAGTGACAGATCAAGGTGCACGTAAAGGTAATTACCTAGAGTCTTCGGCAACCGCTTTGTTTGTTTATACGCTCGCCAAAGCCATTAACAAAGGATATATCGGAAATGAATATATCGAACCGGTAAGAAAAGCTTTCAACGGCATGACCGAAAATTTCACCCTTTTGGAGGAAGACGGAAGTTATACTATCACCAATTGTTGTGCCGTAGCCGGACTGGGCGGAGACTCTAAAAGATACCGTGACGGTTCATTTGAGTATTATATCAGCGAACCGATTATCGAGAATGATCCGAAGTCAGTAGGAGCATTTATCCTGGCTGCAATTGAATTTGAAAAAATGATTGAGAAATAATCTGTGGTGAACTGGAATAAACTAAAAACGATAAAAAAACAATGAAAAAATTCAAGATTCTTCCTTTTTTACTGCTACTGCTGAGCTTGAGTACTTCAGTGGCGGCACAAAAGAAAACACAGAAAACGTATATTCCCTGGAGCAACGGTAAACTTGTTGTCTCCGAAGAGGGGCGTTATCTGAAACACGAAAACGGTACTCCTTTCTTCTGGTTGGGGGAAACAGGATGGTTGCTCCCAGAGCGTCTGAATCGTGACGAAGCCGAATATTATCTGGAACAGTGCAAACATCGCGGATACAATGTAATTCAAGTTCAGACCTTGAATAATGTGCCATCCATGAATATCTACGGACAATATTCCATGATAGATGGATATAACTTCAAGAACATCGACCGGAAAGGTGTATATGGTTATTGGGATCACATGGATTATATCATTCGTACGGCTGCAAAAAAAGGACTGTATATCGGTATGGTTTGTATCTGGGGAAGTCCCGTGAATCGTGGAGAAATGACTGTCGAACAGGCGAAAGCATACGGAAAGTTCCTGGCGGAACGTTATAAGGACGAACCGAATATCATTTGGTTTATCGGTGGAGACATTCGCGGTGATGTGAAAACAGCCGAATGGGAGGCATTGGCAACTTCTATCAAAGCAATCGACAAGAATCACCTGATGACCTTCCATCCGCGTGGCAGAACAACCTCAGCAACTTGGTTCAACAACGCTTCCTGGCTGGACTTCAATATGTTTCAAAGCGGACACCGTCGTTACGGACAACGTTTTGGTGACGGCGACTATCCTATCGAAGAGAATACGGAAGAAGACAACTGGCGTTTCGTTGAGCGCAGTATGGCTATGAAACCCATGAAACCGGTTATCGATGGAGAACCTATCTATGAAGAAATTCCTCACGGCCTGCATGACGAGAACGAGTTGTTATGGAAAGATTACGATGTACGCCGCTATGCTTATTGGTCTGTATTCGCCGGTTCTTTCGGGCATACGTATGGGCATAATTCCATTATGCAGTTTATCAAACCGGGTGTGGGTGGTGCATACGGAGCCAAGAAGCCTTGGTATGAAGCATTGAATGATCCCGGTTATAATCAAATGAAATATTTGAAAAACCTGATGCTGACTTTCCCGTTCTTCGAACGTATGCCGGATCAGTCTGTCATCGCAGGTAAGAACGGAGAACGTTACGACCGTGCCATCGCTACACGCGGTAATGATTATCTGATGGTGTATAATTATACCGGACGTCCGATGGAAGTTGATTTCAGCAAGATTAGCGGGGCAAAGAAGAATGCCTGGTGGTATACGACAAAGGACGGTAAGCTGGAATATATCGGTGAATTTAATAACGGTGTGCATACCTTCCAGCACGATAGCGGTTACTGCAGTGGAAACGATCATATTCTGATTGTGGTGGACAGCAATAAAAACTACCTCGGTAAGACATGGACGGAACTTCCCGATGCCCAACTGAAATATATCAGCGATAAATGATGAATAAGAGAATATTTATAGTAGCATTCTTTGCGTTTCTGTTTTTAGCAGGTTCAGTCTATGCAGCCATAGGCATAACCGAACTGCGAACGGAGCAATTAAAGAATCCGCTAGGTATTGACGTGCGCCAGCCCCGATTGGGTTGGCGCATCGAATCGGATGAACAGAATGTGATGCAAACAGCGTATCACATTCTTGTTGCTTCTTCTGCCGACTTGCTGGCGCAAGAAAAGGGAGATATTTGGGATTCAGGAAAGATAGAGTCCGACGCTTCCCAATGGATTGCTTATCAAGGTAAACCGCTAAAGCGTAATGCCCGCTATTATTGGTGAAGGTCTATACTAATAGAGGGGAAGCGGACTGGAGTGCTCCGGCCTTTTGGAGTATGGGATTGCTGAATGAAGCGGACTGGCAAGGCCAGTGGATTGGATTGGACCGTGCCGCTTCCGGTGATAGTGAAACCCAATGGAGCCGCTTGGCAGCCCGTTATCTCCGCAAAGAATTTGCTTTGAGCAAAGAGGTGAAACGTGCAACGGTACACATTGCTGGAATGGGACTTTATGAATTATTTATTAACGGACAGCGTATTGGCGATCAAGTGTTGGCCCCCGCTCCTACCGACTATCGGAAAACAATTCTGTACAACACTTACGATGTGACGCCACAACTTCGAAAAGAGAATGCTATTGGTGTGACATTGGGCAACGGACGTTTCTATACGATGCGCCAGAATTACAAACCGTACAAGATACCGACATTCGGCTATCCCAAACTCCGCCTGAATCTGATTGTGGAATATATGGATGGCAGTAAAGAAACGATTGCTACAAACACTTCATGGAAACTGACAACCGAAGGTGCTATCCGTAGCAATAACGAATATGACGGCGAAGAATATGATGCCCGCAAGGAATTGGGCAACTGGACACAAAGCGGTTATGACGACAAAAGCTGGATAGCGGCACAAAGAGTCAGTATTCCTTCAGGAACATTGCGTGCCCAAATAATGCCGGGTATGAAAGTAATGGATACATTAAAACCTGTTTCCATCCAAAAACTTGGTGATAAGTACATCCTTGATTTTGGTCAGAATATGGCTGGTTGGGTGCGGTTCCGCATTAAAGGACAAGCCGGTGACAGTATTCGTCTCCGTTTCGCAGAAACCTTGCAGGCCAATGGGGAACTCTATACTCGGAATCTACGTGACGCCCGTTCCACAGATACGTATATCGTAAGCGGACGCGAAGTGAAGGACACTACGTGGGCACCTCGTTTCGTGTATCATGGCTTCCGTTATGTGGAGGTCAGCAATTATCCGGATGCGCAACTTGGAGACTTCGTAGCTGAAGTCGTGGAAGACGAGATGACGCATACAGGATCTTTCAGTTGCTCTGACGAGACATTGAATAAGATTATCCGTAATGCGTTTTGGGGAATCCGGAGTAATTATAAAGGTATGCCGGTAGACTGTCCACAACGGAATGAACGTCAGCCTTGGTTGGGCGACCGCACCATGGGATGTTGGGGAGAGAGTATGCTTTTCGATAATTACGCAATGTATACCAAATGGACACGTGATATCCGCGAAGCACAACGTGAAGACGGTTGTATTCCCGATGTCGCTCCGGCCTATTGGAACTATTACTCGGACAATGTGACTTGGCCCGCGGCGTTGCCTATGGCTTGTGATATGCTTTTTACCAATTTCGGAGATAAACGTCCGATAGAGGAGAATTATCCGGCTATCAAAAAATGGGTGGCTCATATCCGTGAATACTATATGACAAAGGAATATATCATAACTAAAGATAAATATGGTGACTGGTGTGTTCCTCCCGAATCTTTGGAACTGATTCACAGTAAGGATCCTTCCCGCAAGACTGACGGTGCGCTGATCGCCACTGCCTATTATTTGAAAGTGTTGCAACTGATGCATCGTTTTGCCAGCCTGCAAGGACTGAAAGCCGATGCAGAAGAATGGGAAGAACTGGAACATCGTATGAAAGACGCATTCAATGCCCGCTTCTTGCATATAAAAGAGGGAACATCCCATGTGCCGGGACATACATTATATCCGGACAGTATCTACTATGGTAATAATACGGTCACTGCCAATATTCTGCCACTTGCTTTCGGGTTAGTGCCAAAGAATTACATCCATGAGGTTGCCAAAAATGCCGTAACTTCCATTATTACCACCAATAAGGGACATATCAGCACCGGAGTCATTGGTGTGCAATGGCTGTTGCGTGAATTAAGCCGTCGTGGTTATGCCGATGTGGCTTACTTGCTGGCTACCAACAAAACGTATCCTTCGTGGGGGTATATGGTTGGAAAAGGTGCTACCACCATTTGGGAATTATGGAATGGTGATACGGCAAATCCAGAAATGAACAGTGGCAACCATGTCATGCTTTTAGGAGATTTATTGCCTTGGTGTTTCAATAATCTGGCAGGTATCCGTGCAGACCGTTGGAAGTCCGGTTACAAACATATTATTTTCCAGCCGACTTTTGAGATTCAAGAGTTAAGCAATGTAGATGCATCTTATATGAGTATCTATGGAGAAATAACCAGCCGATGGAAGAAAACGCCCATGCATCTGGAATGGGATATTGAATTGCCTGCCAATACAACAGGCGAAGTACATTTGCCAGATGGTCGAAAAGAGAAGATCGGTTCGGGAAAACATCATTTTAGTATAGATATACCGACTAAGAACACAGCCATTCTAAGTGATGAATTTCTGTACGAAAAGGCCGCTTTCCCCGAATGTCACGGAGCTACTATTGTAGAGATGAAGAACGGCGATCTTGTCGCCTCTTTCTTTGGAGGAACGAAAGAACGCAATCCCGATTGTTGTATTTGGGTATGCCGTAAGCCGAAAGGCGCCAAAGAGTGGAGTGCTCCCAAACTTGCTGCCGATGGTGTGTTTTCACTCAAAGATCCGCAAGCTATATTAGCGGGAATCGACTCCACCTGTACACCGGTAAAAGATGCAAAAGGGAAACTCATCGCACGTCGGAAAGCGTGTTGGAATCCGGTACTGTTTCAAGTTCCGGGCGGAGATTTGATTCTCTTCTACAAAATAGGTCTGAAAGTGAGTGACTGGACAGGATGGTTGGTTCGTTCGCGTGACGGAGGAAAGACCTGGAGCAAGCGTGAACCTCTTCCTAAAGGTTTTCTAGGTCCTATCAAGAATAAGCCGGAATATATCGACGGTCGTATCATCTGTCCTTCCAGTACGGAAGGGAGTAAGGGCTGGCGTGTTCATTTCGAGATTTCTGATGATAAAGGAAAAACCTGGAAAATGGTAGGACCTTTGGAAGCAGAACTGTCCGTACCGACTCAGAACCGTAAAAAAGGAGGAATAAATACGGATGATCAGGAAGGCGGGGAAGCCATCAAAGGGGAAGGCGCTAAACCTATTTATGCGATACAACCTAGTATTTTAAAGCATAAGGACGGAAAATTGCAGATACTCTGCCGTACGCGCAATGCACAGATTGCAACAGCCTGGAGCAGTGACAATGGTGATACGTGGAGCAAAGTAACGCTGCTGGATGTTCCGAATAATAATTCCGGTACAGACGCCGTGACAATGAAAGATGGCAGGCATGTGCTTATTTATAATAATTTCTCTACATTGCCCGGAACTCCGAAAGGGCCTCGTACACCGCTTTGTGTAGCTATATCGGAGGATGGAATCAACTGGAAGCTTGTTCTCACATTGGAGGATAGCCCGATCAGTCAATATTCTTATCCTAGCATCATTGAAGGTAAAGATGGAAAGCTGCATGCCATTTACACTTGGCGTCGTCAACGGATAAAATATGCCGAGATAGATCCGCTGAAGTTCTAAAAATCGAATAGTCATTTTACATAAATCGACCGCTCATTCCTATCCGAATGAGCGGTCGATTTGTCATACTCCTACGGTCCTTTCTCCGCAGACGAGCGGTTGTTCTTATTCAATCGAGCAGTCGATTCTTTGTTTTTATCCGTTTTATGTTTTACATTTGCAATAAATAAAAAGAACGATGGCAGACAACTATATAGAAAAACAGCAAGAGCTATATGAAGCCAGAAAGGCTGCTTGGAAACAAGCACAGAAATATGGTAAGAAGAAATCTACAACCGTTCATCCGGTCAAATCGGCTTCGTGTACTCCAATGGCCTCAAAACCAGAGACCTCCCCCAAAAGAGTATTTATAACAGGAGGAGCGGAAGGTATAGGCAAGGCAATAGTAGAAGCTTTTTGCCTGTCCGGCGATCAAGTCGCTTTTTGTGATATAAACGAAACAGCGGGACAAGAGACTGCAAAAGCAACCGGATCTATATTCCATAAAGTCGATGTCAGCGATAAGGATGCACTTGAAAGTTGTATACAACGTATTCTTTCCGAATGGAATGATATTGATATTATTGTCAACAACGTCGGTATCAGTCAATTTTCGTCTATCACCGAAACGAGCGTAGAGGATTTCGACAAAATACTTTCTATCAACCTACGTCCTGTATTTATCACCTCCCGCCTGCTTGCCATACATCGTAAAGAACAGTCCTCTCCTAACCCATACGGTCGGATTATCAATATCTGCTCCACACGTTACTTGATGAGTGAACCAGGAAGTGAAGGTTACGCAGCTTCTAAAGGCGGTATCTATTCTTTAACTCATGCACTGGCTTTATCGTTATCCGAATGGAATATCACCGTCAACTCTATTGCTCCGGGATGGATACAAACTCATGATTATGACCAACTCCAGCCGGTAGATCATTCACAACATCCTTCGCGACGGGTAGGCAAACCGGAAGATATTGCCCGTATGTGTTTGTTTCTCTGTGAAGAAAACAATGATTTCATCAATGGAGAAAATATCACGATTGACGGAGGAATGACGAAAAAGATGATTTATCTGGAGTAATTTGAGAATTTATCAGATACAATGATATGTCTTTATTATATCATTAATCGCCATGAGACTCTTTCAACACGCTTCGGGTGACTTCCACTCCTGTCTTCACTATCGAAGCAGCATGATGGAACTCCAACATATCATACGTATCGCCGGACATCTGAATTAAGATATCCGGCTGACAACGTTCTATCTGATAACGGGTGATTTGCTGCATCATCATCCTGGAAGATTCTGTCAACAGATTATAAGGAGATACTTTCTTTTTCTTTCCGGTATCAATCGGTGCATTCACATCGACAGCTATCAGAATGTCTCCTTCAGTGCGTTGCACATGACTCAATGGAAGAGGATTCAGAATACCTCCATCAATCAATACCATACCGTCTTTTCTCAACGGACGGAAAAGCATAGGGATAGAAATAGACGCACGGATAGCTTCATGTAAGCTCCCTCTGTCAAACCTGACTTCCTGATCGCGGACAATATCCGTAGCCATCGCTACATAAGGGACAGGCAGGTCTTCGATATTCATATCCGGAATAATTTGTTTCAGTTCTTTAATAAAACGGTCACCTTTCACTAATCCATCCCGGCTTAAGGTAAGATCCGCCAATTCCCACATCTTGCGTTTGTCCCAACTAAACAGCCATTCTTTACATTCTTCCATTTTTCCTGAAGCATACATTGCTCCCACCATTGCTCCCATGGAACTTCCTGCAATGGAAGTAATCTCAAAGTTGTGACGAAGTAATTCTTCAATTACTCCTATATGTGCTATTCCACGTGCTCCCCCCATGGAAAGGACTAATGCTACTTTTTGCTTATCCATATCATATACATTTCTGTTAGCCATCTACAAAATAACACATTTTCTGCGAAAAAGATGTTTAGTAATCGTGAAGAAATAAATTATAGCAGTGTTTTAGGGGAACTAAAGCATAGCTTTAGATATGATAAAGCTATGCTTTGTCAGTTGCAAAGCATAGCTCTATTATATTCTTCTATTATCCCGGAGATTTTCCGGTTATGTAGGAGGTTAAGGGTTTACCCTCATTTATTTCTTTCCTTGAGCCTTCTTTTCTGCGTTTCGCTTATTCACATAATCTTTGAACATCTGACGCCAGTTGCGACCATGCTCATTGAAATACTGTTCGCATTTGGTTTTATAAATTTCGAAGATAGCAGAAATCTGCTTCATATTCTTGTAGTCAATAGCCTGTTCGCGAGCCAGTTTCAACTGTTCCAGAACGAAAGCCGTTTCCTCCTCCGTCATATTGGGCACAATGGCCTGATAACCTTTCAAGGTAAAAGCAACTTTACCTACCGTGTATTTATCCAGGATTTGTTCAATCTGTTCTTCCGTCAATACTCTGCGTAAATCTTTCATTAGCCTTTCATGCACTTCTTTCGGCATAGCGGAATCTGCAATCATTTCACGGTCGAGCTTGGAAAGTGGCTTGCCAGTCAGAGGATTGATACCCCCGGGGATTGTTGTATAAGGGTGCTCATTGTGCCAGTCACGTACTTTACGAAGATGATTATAAATGGCAGTTACTGCAAAACCTGCCTTTTTATCATCGTTCAATTCTAAAGAAGCTACCCAGTCGATGGCTTTCTTTTCGAGAGAAGCATCTGATTTTAAATTAGCATAAGCCTTCTTGTCAAAATAAGCAGCTACCTTGTCAAAAGAACGGATGGCGCCTTCAGGAAGCAAAGCTCCTTTTTCACCAAAACTATACATAGCGGATTCCGGTTCAATGGTGACCTTGCTTTCATCCAACATCTTTTTATCCAATTTGAATACTTCTGCGAAGAAGTCATAAACAGCATTCCGCTTATTCGGGCCAAAGTCATGTTTCTCTTTGGGAAGATGTACATTCGTTACTTTATCTTTTGCCTGGTAGAATCCGTAGATTCGTTGCAGATAAGGAAATTCAAGAGTAGGAACACTGGCCGTCCAGTCGCCGCCATCCGATACGATCAGTTGTGGACGAGGAGCAAAAGTAGCGGCTAATTCCGCATTACAGGTTCCTCCTGCAGATAGTTGAATAGGCATTCCGCTTTCGCAGGGACAACCACCGTCGAAGTGAGAAGCAAGGCTCACCACCGGAGCTGAAGCGGTGAAACGATCATCCAATACGCTCAACAATACAGTATGGGTACCTCCACCCGAACCGCCATTCGTACCGATACGGCTGGTATCAATGTCCTTACGGGAAGCAAGCATGTAGTCAAGAATCAGTAAGCCGTTCATTGCCTGAATAGTGTGCGCCGCACTACTACGGTGTGCCGCACTGCCAACTTGCAAAGCCGACTCTCCCCATCCGAACAAATCATAGTCTACACA
>OLVT01002516.1_pt1 | contig 12436 bp, 9 predicted proteins | sample 1673241 | NCBI WGS metagenome assembly OLVT01 (sample SAMEA3178936, study PRJEB25190) | human gut metagenome | biome: human gut; feature: human-associated habitat; material: faeces | place: Austria | collected 2013 | reverse complement strand
CTCCCAAGGGAAACGGGAGTCAAGAGGGTAGAAACCGCAGGTGTCTACCCTCTTGCCCTCTCGGCGTGGGTACGCCGTCCCAGCGGGCAGCGAAATGTTTCGGAACTGAAACCTTACTCGTCTTGACAAGCTATGGTCAGGAACGTAAAATATAGGTAATAAGGTAAGGCAGAATGTCCGCATTCTGCAACTGTCAAAAAGGGGATAGTATTTTGAAGTTGACAAAACGCATTTTCAGCGGTCTGCTGGCCGCCATGATGCTGTTCACCACTGCTTTTGCCGTAAATGATTCGGCGACCACCAAGGCTGCAAACGCGCTGACGTTTGCGTTCAAGCCGATCACCGGCAGCGCGTACGACAGCACCGCTCTCCAGACCGATCTGGCAGCAGCGCAGAAGATCATCTCGCAGCGTATGCAGCTTGAGGGCCTGACCGGCGCGTCTGCTGCCGTTTCCGGCGATGTGATCACCGTTTCCATTCCGAAAACAGCTACCGGCAACACTGCCGCTTACTGGGCCGCTCGTCTGGGCGACCGCCGTCTGTGCAGTGTGACCGACTTTCTGAACGAGGAGTGGCAGTTCGACCGTGCAGATTTTGCCTCTGCCAAGGCAACCACCGAGAACGGCGCAGAAGCCGTTGAGATCGACCTGACCGACTCCGGCAAGACCAAGCTGACCGAGGCCCACAACAAGGTAAAGGCATACCTTGCGGACAGCAAGAACGACGCTGACAAGGCGCAGTGGCTCACCTTCCACTGGGGCACCACCACCTTCCGCATGCTGGTGGACGACAGCTTCTCCGATAGCAAGCTGGTGATCGGCGGCGATTCCGATCCGCTGCGTGCCGGTGCATCTAAGTACATGCCGCAGTATCTGATGCTCGATCCGCTCCCGTTTGCACTGGAGCAGACCACCGTTCCGACGACCACCGAACCGACGACTCCGACTACTCCGACCACTCCCACCGAACCGACGACTCCGACTGACCCGACCACACCTTCCGAGCCGGCGACCACGGATTTCCCGGACATCAACGGTCACTGGGCTGCCGCTTCGCTGCGCAAGGGTGTTGAGCTGGGTCTTCTGAAGGGCATCAACGGCAAAATTATGCCGAACAACTCGGTCAAGCGTTCCGAGGCTATCGTTATCCTCAACCGTGCGCTTGGCGCAACGCAGGCCGACAGTGTATCCGGTCTGGCTGCCAGCCAGCAGTCCGCATGGTACAGCGAGGATCTGGGCAAGGCCATCCACCTCGGTCTGATTACCGCAAACGACAACCGCAGCTTTGACACTGCAGCTACCCGTGCCGAGGCTTTCGTGCTGATGGCTCGTGCGTTCGCGTACGACCGCGCAGAGACCGCTGCCGATGAGCTGAGCAGCTTCACCGATACCTCCTCCATGACCACCGAGCAGAAGCAGGCAGCTGCCGCTCTGATCAGCCAGGGCGTTGTAAACGGTACCTCTGCTGCCAAACTGTCGCCGTCGAACAAGCTGACCCGTGCACAGTTCGTCACCATGATCGTGCGCATTGCAGCTGCCACCAACGCAGACAGCGCACCGACCGAGCTGGCCGGCGGCACCGTACTCACCAATCCGAGCATCGCTCTGACCGGCGCAGTCGCAGACGGCGACTGGATCTTTGCCGCTCCCACGAATGAAATTTCGCTTGATTCCGTCAGCAGCTCGCACCGCATCGTCCTCAAGGGCGAGGAGCGCGCTGTACTGAATGCTACCAAGCAGACCAGCATTTCCACGCTTGCTGTTGACCCGGCAGGCACGGCGGATGTTAAGATGGACAACACTTCGTCCGTAAACACGCTTGTTATCGCAGGCAAGGGCGGCTCCGTTGGCTACAGCGGCGCAGTCTCCAACATCGAGATCACCGCTTCCGGCCGCACCATCGTGCTCGAAGGCATGACCTCGGATGCCATCACCATCACCGGCAGCAACAACACCATCCTGCTCAAGGGCGACGCGGATACCGTTTCCGTACTGCGCGGCTCCGGCAACCGCATCACGCTGTCCGGCACGGTCGGCACGATGGTTCTAGCCGGCAAGAACACCACGGTTGACGGCACCGGCAAGATCGGCACCGTAGACACCCGCATGGTCGGCTGCACGGTAACGGCTAAGGCCGACCACACGATCGACAACATCGATCCCGGTCTGGATGGCGTTCAGATCACGATGACCGTTCCGGATAAGGTTAAGGCCGGCGGCTCGCTGACTGCCAAGGTCAGCTTCTCTGGCGTAAAGGAAGGCGTTACCTGCACTGCAATCTGGTATCAGGACGGCTCCGCAATCAAGGGCTGCACGAACAACAGCTTCGAGCTGACCAACGACAAGACCTCCAGCCACACCAGCACCTTCACCTTCACCAAGAATATGAAGACCAGCACGGCGATCGGCTTTAAGCTGCTCTACGACAACCCGTCCACCGGCGAAACCGAGCAGGTTTACGCCCAGAAGACCGTTCCGATCGAGAATTACTCTGCCGAGTGGTATGCACAGCGCAATGCTGCCGCTATCCTCAAGCAGGTATCCTCGGTTTACCGCGGCAACTACACCACGTCCTACGCGGCCAACAACGATTACTCCAAGACCACCAAGGAGGTCTGGATCAACGCCAAGGGCTACTCCAGCAACACCAATTATCTGGTCTGGATCAACCGCGCCTATCAGCATGTAAACGTATTCACCGGCTCCAAGGGCAACTGGAAGCTGACCAAGAGCTTTATCGTCGGCACCGGCGCTGCCTCCACCCCGACTCCGGTCGGCGTGACCACCGTCAGCTACAAGCTGAAGGCAGGCTGGACCACCGGTACTTACACGGTTCGTCCGGTTGTAGGCTTCTACCCGGGCACCGGCTACGCGTTCCACTCCCGCCTGTGCTATCCCGGCACCAGCACCGAATATGACTTCAGCAGCGGCTATCCGGTTTCGCACGGCTGTGTACGCATGAAGCACAACGACATCAACTGGATTTACAACAACGTACCGATCGGCTCGACTGTCGTAATCTACTAAACCGCAGCTGCAAACACCGATATTCTCCGTTTTTCCGGAGAGTATCGGTGTTTTTTTGCTGCAAAACAGTGTGTACATCATCAACATCCCGTTTTGCACTGCAATGATAAATTCTCACCATAAGAGTGTAATTCGTCATTTTATACGCAGTTTTCGCAAATGCAATTGGTTATCGTTGTGGCATTTTAATGTTGACACCGACAACATCAAGGACTATAATAAACCCATCACAACAAACAACGAGGTGAGGAAATGGCCGATCAGTATCATCACGGAAATCTGAAAAGCAAGCTGCTGGAGGAAGCGGTCACGCTGATCTCGCAGGACGGCCTCGAAAATCTTTCTCTCCGGCGGCTGGCAACGCAGTGCGGCGTGAGTCACAACGCCATCTACCGCCACTTTGACAGCAAGGAGCGCCTGATCGACGCCTGCCGTGCCTATGTCATGCAGGAGCTGACGCGCACACTCGAGCTGACGCTCAGCGGTCTGGACGAAAGCCTGCCGCAGACCATGGAACAGCTCGGCACCGCCTATCTGGATTTTTACATGCGCAACCCGACGTATTTCAGCGCGTATTTCCGCAATGCGTCCCAGAAGCTGACGTTCTCGCTTGAGCCGATCGAGGGCAACTACCCGCCGTTTTCCGTTTTCCGCCGTGTGGCTGTCGCTATCGCGGAAAAGCAAGGCATTCCGCAGGATGAGACACGATGGCGGCTTCTGCGCTACTGGACGATGCTCAACGGCATATTCGCCATGTGGATTTCCTCCAACGTGGAACTGCCTGAAAACTGGAAAACCTGTCTGAAAAACGAATTTTAAGGAGCGTTTACGATATGAAACAGATCATTCTTACGGGCGACCGCCCGACTGGCAACCTGCATGTCGGCCACTACGTCGGCTCACTGGCCGAGCGCGTGAAGCTGCAGAATTCCGGAAAATATGACGAAATTTACATCATGATTGCGGACGCACAGGCGCTGACCGACAACGCCGAGCACCCGGAGCGCGTGCGCCAGAATATTATGAAGGTCGCGCTGGACTATCTTGCGGTCGGCATTGACCCGGAAAAGGCGAATATCTTCATCCAGTCCATGGTGCCGCAGCTGACCGAGCTGACGTTCTACTATATGAACCTTGTCACCGTGTCCCGTGTACAGCGCAACCCTACCGTTAAGGCAGAGATTCAGATGCGCAACTTTGAAGCCAGCATTCCGGTCGGTTTTTTCTGCTATCCGATCAGTCAGGCGGCGGACATCACCGCATTCAACGCTACGGCTGTTCCGGTCGGCGAGGACCAGGAGCCGATGCTCGAGCAGTGCCGCGAAATCGTACACAAGTTCAACACGGTTTACGGCGAAACGCTGACGATGCCGCAGATTGTTCTTCCGTCCAACAACGCCTGCATGCGTCTGCCCGGCACAGACGGCAAGGCGAAGATGAGCAAGACGCTCGGCAACTGCATCTACCTTGCGGATCCGGAGGAGGTCGTTCGTGAGAAGATCATGTCCATGTACACCGATCCGGACCACATCCGCGTGCAGGATCCCGGCAAGCTGGAGGGCAATACCGTGTTCACCTATCTGGATGCGTTCTGCCAGCCGGAGCACTTCGCAGAATTCCTGCCGGACTACCAGAACCTTGACGAGCTGAAAGCGCACTACCAGCGCGGCGGACTCGGCGATGTGAAGGTAAAGAAGTTCCTGAACAACGTCATGCAGTCTCTGCTGTCGCCCATGCGTGAGCGCCGTGCACAGTGGGAGGGTCGCCTGCCCGAAGTCTACGAGATTCTCAAGAAGGGCAGCGAAATCGCCGCTGAGACCGCTCAGGGCACGCTCGATCGAGTCCGTCACGCGATGAAGATCGACTATTTCACCGATAACGGCCTGCTCAAGTAAAAACAGCAAAATAAAGGACGAACCGCTTGGTTCGTCCTTTCTGTTAGATTTTCGGGATTTGCTGGGTCACGCAGTGAATATTGCCGCCGCCGATGAGGATATCGCGGGCCGGAATCGCAACTACCTTGCGGGTCGGGAAAAGCTCCTGCAGGATAGCCTGCGCCTTTTCATCCATCGGGTCGCCGAAGGCAGGCATGACAACAGCCTCGTTCGCAATGTAGAAGTTGACGTAGCTTGCCGCCAGACGCTCTCCCGGGGTACGGGTCGGCTCGCCGTCGCACAGGTCAAGGCCGTCGCACTCCTCTGCGGTGATGGTCACCGGCTTGGGCAGCGGCAGCTTGTGCACCCTGATTCTGCGTCCCCTGGCATCGGTCGCAGCTTCCAGTGCATCCAGACTGGCCTTGGAGAGCGCATACTGCGGGTCGTTCTCGTCATCCGTCCACGCGAGCACAACCTCCCCCGGAGCCGTGAAAGCGCATACGTTGTCAACATGCTCGTTGGTCTCGTCGTTGTAAATACCGCGCGGCAGCCAGATCACCTTGGAAACGCCCAGATAATCGCACAAAACCTGCTCAATTTCGGCCTTTGTGAGATCGGGATTGCGTCCCGCGCTCAGCAAGCAGGCCTCGGTGACGAGCGCGGTGCCCTCGCCGTCCGAGTGGATGGAGCCACCCTCGCAAATGAAATCGCGTTTATCGTATACGTCGTTGCTGACCAGGTCGCAGAACTTACGCGCCACGCGGTTGTCCTTCTCCCACGAGGGATACAGGCCGTCCACATCGCCGCCCCACGCGTTGAAACCCCAGTCGATGCCGCGGCGCTCTCCCCTGCCGTTGATAACAAAGGTCGGGCCAACGTCACGCGCCCACGCATCGTCAGTCTCCATCACGACCAGACGAACGCGGTCGGGCAGCTGTGCACGCGCGTTGTCATACTGCCCTTCCGAGCAGAGCACGGTCATGCTTTCGCTTTCGGAAATCGTCTCGATCACACGCAGAAAGGCTTTCCGGGCCGCATAGGCGCCGTACTGCCAGCTGTCGGCGCGTTCCGGCCAGATCATCAGGCAGCCCTCATGCGGTGCAAACTCCGCAGGCATATAAAACCCGTCCTGCGCGGGTGTTGTGTGCAAAATTTTCATGGTATCTCTCCTGTTCGGTGGTACATCAAGAGTACAACATTTTGATTGAATTTGCAATGGTCGTAGGCGGTTTGAAATGAAAAATTGAGAATAGAGAATGGAAAATGAACGTAATATTTAACGGTATGCGGGCGGTCGCCGGCCGTCCCTGCGATTACACGATTGCCGAGAACGCCATTCTTACCTGATAAATACACCGATTTTCCCCTCACCTGCATTCTCCATTCTCCATTTTCCATTCTCAATTATTCAACTTTCCCTTTATCAACCCCGCAGAATATGGTACACTAAAAATGTATCAACTCATTTCCAAAGGAGAGGTGCATACCATGAATTACGCTTATACCTATACATACACACCGCTTTTCTCAATGATTTTGCCGATTCTGGCACTTTTACTGATTCTTGCGGGCGGCATCGCGCTGTACACGCTGTTTGTCCGCAAGACGAATCACTACCACGGCGCGGCAGCCAAGCTGCATGATTTTCTCAATTTCCGGCACGCATACACCGAGGGTCTGCTGAAAATCCTATACTGCATGACGGTCGCTGCGCTGGCTGTTTACAGCGTTATTCTGCTGTTTTTCCACTTTTTCTGGGCGATCCTGCTGTTTATCGTCGGAAATATTGCTGCACGGCTCGGCTATGAATTTATTATGATGCTGTTCAGCATGCACCGCACCCTGCGCAGCATTGACCGCAAAATGCCCGAGCCGCAGCCGTTCGAGCAGCCGTCTCCCGCACCGCAGCCCGAGCCGCAGAATACACCGGAAAATCCGCTCCCGCCCGATCAGCCGTAACACAGACCGCTGTTTCCGCTTGAAATTTGTTCAACGCAGATTGCAAAAACACGCAAGTCATGATAAAATAGATATACTATTACAGAATTTCGCGGCAGGACCAACCCATGTGCTGCCCTACAAAAAAGAGTATCTTAGAAAAAGGAGGTCCGTACATTGAAAATTCAGGAAAGCGCGGAAAACTACCTGGAAGCCATCCTGGTTCTGACGCAGAAAAATGGACAGGTGCGCTCGATCGACGTTGCGCACTACACCGGCTTTTCCAAGCCGAGCATCAGCCGTGCCGTTGGCATGCTGCGCGATAACGGTTACGTTTCCATCGACCAGAACGGTCTGCTGGGGCTAACCGAATCCGGCATGCAGATTGCCTCCAGCATTTACGAGCGCCACACCGTGCTCACCGCGTTCCTCACCGCTCTCGGCGTGGACGCTGAGACCGCCGCTGAGGATGCGTGCCGCATCGAGCATGTGCTGAGCGAGGAAACCTTCGACAAGCTCAAGCAGCATGCGAAGGCGTATATCGACGCACAGGGTAAATAAGACCCGTTGAAAATCCTGCCTGAAAAGGCAGGATTTTTTATATCAAATTTTATCGAACAAATTTTCGATAAAATCATTGCATTCAAATCGGCACCCTGTTATAATGGGTGTATCGAATCCGAATACACCGCCGCTCTGCGGCTTGCATATTTGTAACTTTTTCAGGAGGAAATGCTATCATGGCTACCAAAAAGCAGTTGGAACCGGTCGCTCCTGCGGCTGATAAGAAGAAAGCACTTGCCGCTGCGCTCGGTCAGATCGAAAAGCAGTTCGGTAAAGGCTCGGTTATGCGTCTGGGCGAAAACACCGGCATGAATATCGAACACATCCCGACCGGCTCGATCGGTCTGGATCTCGCACTCGGCATCGGCGGTCTGCCGCGCGGTCGAATCATTGAGATCTACGGACCGGAATCCTCCGGTAAGACCACGGTTGCGCTGCACAGCGTTGCAGAGGCACAGAAGCTGGGCGGCACGGCTGCGTTTATCGACGCCGAGCATGCGCTCGACCCGGTTTACGCCAAGGCACTCGGCGTTGACATTGACAGCCTGCTGGTCTCCCAGCCGGACACCGGTGAGCAGGGTCTGGACATTGCAGAAGCGCTTGTGCGCTCGGGCGCGATCGATATCGTCGTTATCGACTCGGTTGCCGCGCTGACGCCGCGCGCCGAAATCGAAGGCGAAATGGGCGATTCCTTTGTCGGTCTGCATGCCCGCATGATGAGTCAGGCGATGCGCAAGCTGGCCGGCTCGATCGCCAAGAGCCAGTGTGTAGCCATCTTTATCAACCAGCTGCGTGAGAAGGTTGGCGTCATTTACGGCAATCCGGAGGTCACCACCGGCGGCCGTGCGCTCAAGTTCTATGCGTCTGTCCGCATGGAGGTTCGCCGCGTGGAGCATCTGAAAAACGGCACCGAGCTGATCGGCAGCCACACCCGCGTAAAGGTTGTAAAAAACAAGGTCGCTCCCCCGTTCAAGCAGGCTGAGTTCGATATTATGTACGGCGAAGGCATTTCCCGCACAAGCGAGCTGGTCGATCTCGGCGTGGAATTCGGCATCCTCAACAAATCCGGCGCGTGGTTCTCCATGGGCGATACCCGTCTGGGTCAGGGCCGTGATGCTGCCAAGCAGTATTTCAAGGATCATCCGGACATCGCGGATGACGTACAGAAGCAAATCATGGAAAAGGTAGCCGAGGAGCGCAGCAAGCTGGCGCAGAGCCATGCGGCACGTCCTTCCGCTGCTGTGCCGACCGAGAAGGCCGAAAAACCTGCGGATAAGGCACCGCGTCCGTCGTCCTCCAAGGCAGTCTCCATCGACGCGGACGATTTTGACGACCTCGACGAAGAATAATGAGCGAGGATAAATACCGCGCAGCCCTCGATATGGCGGCAAAACAGCTGTCTTATCGGGCACTGAGTGCGAAAATGCTGCGCGACAAGCTGCTTGCCAAGGGGCACGATGAGGAAGCCGCCGATTACGCGCTTGCGTGGCTGACCGAACGCAGTCTGCTGAACGATACGCTGTTCGCGGAAAGCGTTGTACGCGGCTACACGCGCAAGGGCTACGGCGCGGCACGCATCCGGCAGGAGCTGACCCGCCGCGGCATAGACCGCGACACCGCAGAAGCGGCTATGCAGACCTTCTCTCCGGATGAGGCGCAAATGCTGGCTCTGCTCGAAAAACGCCTGTGCGGTGACGTTTCCGATCGCAAAGAGGTCGAAAAAGCCGTTGCGGCACTCCAGCGTCGCGGTTTTGCATGGAATGATATCAAGCGCGCACTCGAAACCTACGGCAATTCGCTGCCGGAGGAAGAATAACAAACATCCCGCTTTTTGCAAGGGAAGCGGGATGTTTGATTTTATCGCGGTAAATCGCTTGCATGAATCCCGCGGTTGGAGTATCATAATAAGAGGAGAAAACTCTACCGGAAAGGAAGTATTTCCATGGAAACCAATAAAATTCCCGCCCGCGCAGATGTGCCCGAAAAGGACAAATGGGCGATTCAGGATCTGTTTGCGACCGACGATGACTGGCGTGCCGCGTTAGCGAAGGCCAAGGAGTTCCTTCCGCGCATCACCGCATTCCGCGGCAGACTGGCCGAAAGCGGCGCTGTTCTGCTGTCTTTTTTCCGTCTGGATGATGAAATCAGCCTTGCATTTGACGCGCTCGTACACTATGCGCAGCGCCGCAGCGATGAGGACACCCGCGTCGCCGCGTATCAGGAGATGGTCAGCCAGGTGACGCGCTTCGCGGTCGAAATTCAGTCTGCCGCCGCGTTTGAGACCCCTGAGCTGCTCGCCATCAGCGATGAGGACATGAACCGTCTGTACGCCGAAGCACCCGAGCTGGAGCTGTACCGCCTGAATATCGACCGCATTCGCCGCCGCCGAGAGCATGTGCTGTCCGACAAGGAGGAGGCAATCCTTGCCGCTGCAGGCGAAATGGCCGCCAGCCCGGATGACATTTACTCCATGCTCAACGACGCCGACCTCAAATTCCCGGACGCGGTGGACAAGGACGGCAATAAGCACCCCGTCACGCACGGCACATTCATCCCGCTGATGCAATCCTACGACCGCGTGCTCCGCAAGTCCGCGTTCGATTCGCTGTACTCGGTTTACGGCCAGTTCCGCAACACCTCGGCGGCAACGCTGTCCGCGCAGCTCAAGCAGCTGCTGTTCTTCGCGAATGTCCGCAAGTACCCCTCGACGCTGGATGCCGCCCTTGACGGCAATGAAGTACCGACCGAGATTTACCGCAACCTAATCGACGCGGTGCACCGCTCGTTTGCGCCCATGTACCGCTATGTTGCGCTGAGAAAGAAGCTGCTCGGCGTGGACGAACTGCACATGTACGACCTGTATGTGCCGGTCGTGGACGGCGTGGAAATGAAATTCACGTTCGAGGAGGCCAAGGAGATCGCACTGAAGGCGCTCGCGCCGCTCGGCGAGGACTACCTGAATCTGCTCCGCGAAGGCTTTGCAAACGGTTGGATCGACGTGTACGAGAACGAGGGCAAGCGCTCGGGCGCGTACTCGGCAGGTGCGCGCGTACACCCGTATGTGCTGCTCAACTTCAAGGGCACGCTCGACGACGTGTTCACGCTTGTGCATGAGATGGGCCACTCCATCCACTCGTACCTGTCCAACAAGACCCAGCCGACCGCATACCAGGATTACGTTATCTTTGTTGCTGAGGTCGCATCCACCTGCAACGAGGCCCTGCTGATGGAATACCTGCTGTCCGTCACGACCGATAAAAAGGAGCGCGCGTACCTCATCAACCACTTCCTCGAGCAGTTCCGCGGCACGCTGTACCGTCAGACCATGTTCGCCGAGTTCGAGCTGGCCGCCAACGAGATGACGCAGCGCGGCGAGGGCACGACCGCCGAAGCGCTCTGCGCGATGTACAAAAAGCTGAACGAGCAGTATTTCGGACCGGAAATGAACGTAGATGAGGAGATTTCGCTTGAATGGGCGCGTATTCCGCACTTCTACTACGATTACTACGTTTACCAGTACGCAACCGGCTACGCCGCTGCCATTGCACTTTCGCGCCGCATTCTGCGGGAGGGTGAACCGGCGGTGAAGGATTACCTCGGCTTCCTGTCCGGCGGCTGCTCTGCCGACCCGATCACGCTGCTGCGCGGCGCGGGCGTGGATATGGCAAGCCCGAAGCCGATCGAGGATGCAACAAAGCTGTTTGATGAAATGATCTCGGAGATGGAAAAGATTCTGAATTGAGAATTGAGGATGAAAAATGGAGAATGACGTTTCTTTTGCATTTTTCATTGTCTGCAACACTCGATTAAAGTAAAGAAAATGCACACTCGTCGTGAATGACCCCAAAAAGTTAGACAAAAATTCAACACAAAAATTGTTCAAGCAGCCGAAAGGGCTTGCTGTCTGTGAATTGCAGGCAGCAGGCCCTTTGGTTTTGCCTTGATCCTGCGATTGTTGTAGTAGTCCAAGCTCTACCTTGACAAAGGCGGAGCCGTGAGCGTATAATAAACATAGAAATGGTGGACACTGTTCCACGATCAATCACCTTTTAGATCATCATTAAGTCGATGACCGTTCGGGTCCCATCCGAGCGGTCATCGCGCATTTATAAGGGAAATGTGCAGTACGATGACCACACAAATAAAAAGACGAAATGCTTTTCCCTTCATAACGCATTCACCTTCTCCCGCCCACAAACTGTAGGAGAAGAAGGGATTGACCGCTGTAAGCAAACCAAGTAATCTGCCTCAAGAACAGTGGCCGCTTATGGATAGCAAATAAATGCGTATATGTTTATATGCTTTCAATCGTTTGGTGTACATACCATCAAAATTGGGAATATGTATATCAATATAATCATATCCCTCATCAAAAACCCCGGTCTGCAAACAAGTGCAGACCGGGGTTTTAACAGATGAAGTATTGCCGTAAAGACGGCGAAGTGTAAAATTACTGGCTGATGGTCTGACGCAGTGCGTCGATCGAGGTGTTGACGCCTGCATCAACGGTCATGGTCAGGTCCTCCATCTCGAGGGAAACGTCGCCGTCGTAGCCCATCATGTGGCAAACGGAGAAGAATTCCTTCCACCACTGCAGGTCCTTGCCGCAGCCGACTGCAACATAGTTCCATACGCGGTCAGCGGACTCGGTAACAGGGCGAGGCTCGAGCAGACCGTCGGTGTCAGCCAGACCGCGCTCGATACGAGCGTCCTTGCCGTGAACGTGGAAAATGCAGCCCTTGAGCGCGCGTGCAGCCGCGATCGGGTCAGCACCCAGAACCATCATGTGGGACGGGTCGAGGTTGATACCGAGCATCGGGTCGGTAGCCTCACGCAGCTTGAGCAGGGTCGAAGCAGACCAAACCATGGTGCCCGGGAACTCCTCGATAGCGATGTGCTCGATGCCGCACTTCTTGCAGTGCGCGATAAATTCGTTCCAGAACTCGATGGTTACCTTCCACTGGTACTCGTAAGCCGGTGCCATAAAGTCCGGCCAGGAAACGGTAGAGGTGATCCAGTTCGGGGTGGTGTCGG
>OLVT01002514.1_pt1 | contig 12443 bp, 8 predicted proteins | sample 1673241 | NCBI WGS metagenome assembly OLVT01 (sample SAMEA3178936, study PRJEB25190) | human gut metagenome | biome: human gut; feature: human-associated habitat; material: faeces | place: Austria | collected 2013 | reverse complement strand
TGACTGCCGCCACGTCTGTGCGCATGTCAACCATGCTGTTTAAGCTCTCGTCCATCTTTACCCCGCCCTCTGCGAAGAGATTTTTGATCAGTTCCAGAGAGCTGTTGATGTCGTCCATATAATTGTCCACGATATTGACAACCTGAACAGCCGCCTGATCGCTGAATGTCTTCACATTCTGGATCATCGAGTGCCGGTAGGTGGTGACGAAGATGATCATTCCCGCCAGCAGGCACACAAACACCATGGACACCACCAGGGCGGCCATCATGCCGGCGCTGCTGAAACTGCTTCCGGCCCGCTTTTTCTTGCTTTTCTCCCCTTTTTTCATGCCTGCCTCTCCTCCTGGGTAAGCTGACGCCTCAGCATGTTCGGCGAAACTCCCTCATATTTTTTAAAGCAGTAGCTGAAATAGTGCTGGTCATTGTAGCCGCAGGCCTCCGACACCTCGCGGATTTTCATTGCCGTATTTAAGAGCAGGATTTTGGCCGTCTCCATCCTCTTTTTTGTCAGATAATCCACAAAGCTGTTTCCCGTACGCTTCTTTATCAGGGCGCTTAAATAATTGGGGCTCACGCCAATCTCCGTGCTGGCTGACATTAAAGACAGGTCTGCGTTAGAATAATTATCCTCAATATAGCGAATCGCCCTGTCGCATATATCCATGCTGCTCTTCGTCTTATGCTCAGCGATCCGATCCCTGGCCGCCATGCAGAAATGAACAAAATGTTCTGAAGCATCCTTCAGGGAGCTGTCGAGAAAGGCCATCTGCTGCATAAACGGATCTGCCTTCAGAGCCGCTGCATCAGATTCGGCTGACATGGAATACATGATCCGGCAGACGCAGGACAGAATTTCCACCAGCATAAAGTTGACCTTTTCCCTGGAATTGTTCTCGTCCTTCAGGCAGCCAAACACCTCCCACAGATAGCTTTCCAGCTCCTCCCTGGCTCCTCCCCTTATCTTCTCTTCGATGTTTGCTACCACCTTCATCACATAGTCCATGTCCACGCCGGAAAACGGCTCCTCATCTGTAATGTACCTGACTCCGCCCTGGCCGCTTCTGCCTGCATAGCGCATGGCATTGACCGCATCCCTGTAGGCCTCAGACAGATCCGTAAAACCCTGGACTACACGGCTGGCGCCCAGGCTGCATCTCAGATTCAGAATACGGGCAGAGCTCTGGACAATGTCGTCTGCCAGAATGTGCAGATACTTGTCAAAGGATGCCGGTGTGCTCCACAGCACGGATACAATCTTGTCCTCCAGAAAAAAGCTCTCATATTTGATATATTTTTTCAAAATGGTATCTACTGCATGAACATGGCTGTGCTCTGTGCAGTTGTTTCCATTTTCGTCGCGAAAAGTAACTGCCGTCACCAGATACCGGATACTCTCGCTTTCCGGCTTTATCATGCCGCAGGCCTGTGCCTGAGCTTTCAGCATCTGCTCCCTCTCCGGAGTGCTGGCCATCTGAAAGCTGTCTAACAGAAGTGGAAGAAGAAATTCCGAAATATTGATCTCATTTTTTCTGCGCTCGGCAAACTCGGAGAACAGCCGGTCGATCTTCTGCTTAATCTGAATGAGATTTTCTGTCAAATCCGCCATGGAAATCGGCTTGAGCATGTAGCTGATAATATTGTACTGAATCGCCTGCTGGGCATAAGAGAAATCGTCAAAACCGCTGAGGAATGCGATCTGTGTAGCTGGACGGATCTCTCTGACCTGCCTGGCCAGCTCCACGCCGGAAATAAACGGCATCCGTATATCCGTGAGAAGAAGATCCGGCTCCTTCTCCCCCACCAGCTCCAGGGCTTCAATTCCGTTTTCAGCCTCTCCCACCACCTGAAATCCAATTTCCTCCCAGTTAATCCTGCGGATAATGGCTCTCCTCAATTCCTCCTCATCATCTGCAACTACTACTGTATACATAAATCCCTGTGCCCTCCGTTGATTTTCTCTTTGCATTTTCCTGTTATTTTATCACAAAAGGCGGGGGATGTATAGAAAAATACCTGGAGCCGGCAAATAAGGAGAGCGGAGGCAGGGGAAGAAGGGCAAGCGTTCTGAGACTGACAAAGCCGCGTCTGCCTCTCTTCTTTTCTGTTTTGTTATTTTTTTGTCAATTCATTTTGCATTTTTTACATTTTATGATATACTTTTACGCAATTAACACATACTATTCTACAAATTTTTACAAGGAGAACGCTATGGAGCCACGAAACCTTACTTTATTGACAGACCTGTACGAGCTTACCATGATGCAGGGCTATTTTCACGAGAAGGATGCCAACGAGATGGTCATCTTTGACGCCTTCTACAGAAATAATCCCGACGGAAACGGATTTGCCATCTGTGCGGGACTGGAGCAGGTGATCGAATATATAAAAAATCTCCACTTTGAAAAGGAGGATGTGGACTACCTCAGAAGCACAGGCCTGTTCACGGAGGATTTTCTTGACTATCTGCGCAACTTTAAGTTTACAGGGGATATTTATGCCATCCCGGAGGGAACCGTGATCTTTCCCAGGGAGCCCCTTATCAAGGTAATCGCGCCGATTATGCAGGCCCAGCTTGTGGAAACGGCTATCCTGAATATTGTAAACCACCAGAGCCTGATCGCCACCAAGACTTCCCGCATCATCCATGCAGCCCGCGGGGACGGCATCATGGAATTTGGACTGCGCCGCGCCCAGGGGCCGGATGCCGGAATTTACGGAGCCAGAGCTGCCATGATTGCCGGCTGCATCGGAACCTCCAACGTGCTGGCCGGACAGATGTTTGACGTTCCGGTGAAGGGAACTCACGCTCACAGCTGGATCATGAGCTTCCCGGATGAGCTGACCGCCTTTCGCACCTACGCCAAGCTCTACCCCTCCGCCTGCATCCTCTTAGTCGACACCTACGATACGCTGAATTCCGGCGTGCCCAATGCGATCCGCGTGTTTACGGAGATGAGGGAGGCCGGCATTCCGTTAAAGGGATACGGCATCCGTCTGGACAGCGGCGATCTGGCCTATCTGTCCAAAAAGGCCAAGGCCATGCTGGACGCAGCAGGCTTTACCGATGCGATTATCTCCGCCTCCAATGATCTGGACGAGTATCTCATTGACAGCCTGAAAATGCAGGGAGCCACCATCAACTCCTGGGGCGTCGGGACAAACCTGATTACCTCCAAGGACTGCCCTTCCTTCGGCGGCGTCTACAAGCTGGCTGCTATCAGAGACAGAGACACCGGAAAGTTTATACCGAAGATCAAACTGTCGGAGAATACGGAGAAGGTGACAAATCCCGGCAATAAGACAATCTACCGCATCTACGGAAAGAACGACGGCAAGATAATCGCCGACCTGATCTGTCTGGCAGATGAGGTTTACGACGAAAACAAGTCCCTGCTGCTGTTTGATCCCATCGAGACCTGGAAAAAGACTCACCTGGCTCCGGGCACCTATACGATGCGCGAGCTGCTTGTTCCTGTCTTCCAGTCCGGCGAATGCGTGTACCATTCACCGAAGGTCATGGAGATCCGCGATTACTGTCAGAGAGAGCTGAATACTCTCTGGGATGAGTCCAGACGTCTGATCAATCCTCATGAGGTTCATGTGGATCTGTCCAATGAGCTGTGGCACATGAAAAACCAGCTCCTTGACAGCTATCACTATAATGACTGATCAGCAAGCCGTATAAAAAGCGGGCAGGCCCGCCTCAGCTCCCCATCCCCCTCAATCATGTGGGGCTTGCCTGCTTTTTCGCGCCGCCGCGCGGCTGCCTTAAGCAGCCTTTTTCCTCTGAGCGGCGTGCGCATCCCGCCCGGCAGGGCTTTTTATATAAAAACGCTGCAAAAGAGGCCGGATGCCCTCATTTTCCCCCGGGCATCCGGCCTCTTTTTTGAAGCAGTTTCGCCTCCCGTCTTCAGGTATCGGCCAAAACCACTTCCTTTTTCTGTTTTAGAGCATGGCTCCGCTGGCGTCAAACTGGTACATCTGCCCGTCAATCTCCTTCCAGCAGTCAGATACCATTCTGCCTCCATCCTCCGGATCGAGATAATACCAGACTCCGTTTGCCTGCACCCATCCGTCAGTCTTTGCATAATCCTTAAAATAGTACCAGCTTCCGTCAATTTTCTTAAAGCCCTCCGGCGAAATCACCTGGCTGTAGTCGGTAAATGCCAGCTCCAGACATACGGGGCCTTCAATCCCGTCTACTGTCCCGCTGTCCGTACACTGCCAGATGGTGCGGTTCGGATACGTATTGACAGTTCCGTATCTGGCATACCAGATATCATAGGGAATCTGGCTCGTATCCATCTTATTGACCAGCCAGTCATTATAGCCGAATACCACCGGATGGTAGCCGGCCTCCTCCACAGTCCGGCAGAAAGCGTTGACTATATCTGTCAGTTCCTGCCTGGAAAGGCCGGAGATATAGGCAGATTCCACATCCATGGCGATCGGATAGGATACCCTGTAGTCTTTTGCCGTCCGGACCGCAAACTGAGCCTCCTTCACTGCCCGGTCCACATCCAGGGCCTGGGAGTAGAGATACACTCCTGTCTGGATTCCGGATGCCGCCGCCTCCCTCATATTGGCGTCAAAGGTCGGATCCAGGCTGTCCAGATACCCCATGCGGATCATGGCAAAGCTCACATCATCTGCAGCAGCGGCTGCCCAGTCAATCTCTCCCTGATACTTTGAAACGCTGACTCCGCGGAAAAGCGCTCCCTCCACAGCGGTTCCCTCAGCATTTACATACTGGCCGTTTTCCTTCTCGAAGGCCGCCGCCTGGACTGTCACCGGCGCTGACGCACAAAAGACTGCCGCGGAAACGGCCGCCCACAGGGTGCGCATTCTCTTTCTGTACTGCATCTTTTCCTCTCCTCTCATCTGCCTTCCCCCAGGCAAAAAGCCTGTGTCCGGCTGCTTTTCAGACTGTTCTCATCTAAGTATAGCACATGCACTTGCGGAATCAATTCCCGTCTTTTTACAATTTTCTTACTTTTTTGCTGTTTTCAACAAGAGGCTTCCTCGTTTCGCCCTTTACTTCTATTGTTCTGTTTCAGCTCATTTCTCCTGCTGTTCCCACTGTTCTCTCCTCTGGAGGCTGTAGATCGACTGTCCCCCATTGAACAGCCGCGCTGCCGCACAGACAATGAAAAAGCAGGGAAGCAGCTCACAGCCAAAGACCTCTGCCCCGATGAATACCGGAGCCAGAAAGGTATTGGTAGCTCCGCCGAAGACAGCGGCATATCCCAGAGCCGCCAAAAGCGGAAGCGGCAGGGGGAGAATGAGGGAAAGAGCGGCTCCCAGGCTGGCTCCGATGGAAAACAGAGGGGTGACCTCTCCTCCCTGAAAGCCTGCTGCAATCGTAACTGCAGTAAAGAAAAATTTCAGTATCCAGTCGAACACCTTCACATCCTCTCCGCTCAGGCTTCCCTCGATCAGGTTTGTCCCAAGCCCGCAGTAGCGTCCGCCGTAAAATAAGAGAAGCAGAATGCTGAGTCCCGCGCTGCAGACCGCAATCCGCACAACAGGGTTTTTCACCGCTTCCCCCAGCCCTTTCTTAAGTCTCCCCAGCGTCCAGGCAAAGGCGCCCCCTACTGTGCCGAAAATCAGCCCTGCCCCGAGAAGCAGAAACACGGTGGAAAGGGAAAGGCCGCCGCTGTTCAAGCTCTCCACCGGAAAGGCAAACTTCTCAAGTCCCAGAGCGCCAGACACTGTGCTGGCAGTAAACGAGGCTGTCAGCGCCGGAACAAGGGCCCTGTATTCCAGCCTGCCGGCCCACAGCACCTCGGCAGCAAAGAGGACGGCTGCGAGAGGTGTTCTGAACAGCCCTGCAAATCCGGCAGCCATTCCTGTTACCAGAAATATCCGCGAGCTGTTTTTAAAGGGAAGACGGCCAAACATCCCATGAGATATGGCAGCTCCTATCTGTACCGCCACTCCCTCCCGCCCGGCACTTCCTCCGAACAGATGGGTGAGCCAGGTGCTCCCTGTCACAAGGGGGATCAGCCGCAGCGGAATCTCCTTCTCCGTCCCGAATCCCACCTCAAATACAAGCCCCATGCCCCTGGCGCATTTTTCTCCAAAGGTTCTGTAGAGATATACGCTCAGCACGCCCGCCAGGGCAAGAAGCGGAATGAGAATGGTCCCGTATTCCATCCTGCAGGCTGTAACTGCCAGCAGAACGCGGCCAAACAGAGCATCCAGAGCCCCTGTGACTGCTCCCACCAGGATTCCGAGCACAGCCGCCAGAATCAGAACGGCCATATCCCTTATCCCCCGATCCTTTGCCTCCTTCGCCTCTTCTTGGCCTGCCTTTGTCTCCTCTTCCTGCGCTCTCTTCCCGCTCATTTGTTCCTCCCGTCTGCCGCCCTTCTGCCTGCATTTTTTATGGCCTGTATTTTATCTCTTTGCGGCGTGTATTTTATCTCCTGCACCGTCACACAAAAAGCTGCGGCAAAGTGGGAAATCCTCTTCCCTTTGCCGCAGCCTGATTTCTTCCGTCTTCTCCGCCCCTGCTTTGACAGCCGGGGTCTCTTCTCCGCCCTCCGGCGCTTTCACAGAGTTCTGATGCAGCCCTCTGCAGGGGACACCGGCAGTCCGCCTTACTCGTCCCAGTTGTGGTAGGTCGCCTGCACATCGTCATCTGCATCCAAGAGATCCAGCAGACGGTTCATCTTCTTGATGGACTCCTCGTCAGTCAGCTCCACCCATGTCTGAGGAATCATGGTGACCTCAGCCTCCATCATGGGGATTCCCTTTGCCTCGAGAGCTTCCCTGACTGCGCTGAAATCATCCGGATCCGTCACGATCTCGTAGCTGTCCGCCTCCTCTGCGAAGTCCTCCGCTCCTGCGTCGAGAGCCTCCATCATCAGAGTGTCGGCATCCATGTCGCACTCTTCCTTGTCAATGATAATCTGTCCCTTCTTGTCAAACATAAAGGAAACGCTGCCCTGTGCGCCGATGTTTCCGCCGCCCTTTGTGAAGGCGCTTCTCACATTGGCTGCTGTACGGTTCTTGTTGTCAGTCAGAGCTGTGACAATAATTGCCACTCCGTTCGGGCCATATCCCTCATATGTAAGCTCCTCATAGTTGACAGAGTTCGCATCGCCGGCAGCCTTCTTGATTCCTCTCTCGATCGTGTCGTTCGGCATATTGTTGGCCTTCGCCTTGGCAATGACATCGCGCAGACGGCTGTTGTTGGCCGGATCAGCTCCGCCTTCCTTTACAGCAACCGCAATCTCACGCCCGATAACGGTAAAGATTTTTCCCTTCGCCGCATCGTTCTTCTCTTTCTTGTGCTTAATATTGGCGAACTTTGAATGTCCAGACATAATAACACTCCTCTTTTTATGAATTCTTTCCGTGACAATACATATTACTTTTCATCTGCCAGTGCGGTCCGGACAGGCCGCAGCAGCACAGAATTTTGCTCACAATCTTTTTTATTTTATCACTAAAATCAGGCCTTGACAAGCCGCAATCTCAAAAAACTGCCTCCCTATAAGGGAAGGTCCGCCCCCGGTTCCGGCTTTTCCCTCAGTCCGTTTTCCCCTTCGGGAATCACCGCTACAGAATGGATCACCTTGTTTTCCACAGAGATAGTCTGGAACAGATAGCCCCCGTAATGCACCTGCGGGGTTTCGCCCTCTCTGGGAACCCGGTTCAGACGGGAGATCAGAAAGCCGTTCAGGGTATCGAAATTTTCGCTGTCCTCCCCGTCAAAGGCAAGGCCCAGCTCCTTTGACACATCCTCCAGAGGCGTCAGGCCGTCAAAAACGAAGCTGCCGTCCTCTCTCCTGGAAATCATCTCCTCATCCTCGTCGTACTCGTCCAGAATGTTTCCCACGATCTCCTCCAGAATGTCCTCCATCGTGACAATCCCGGCTGTCTGCCCATACTCATCCACCACAATTTCCATATGAATTTTCTGGGACTGCATCTCCTTAAACAGCGGATTTATATTTCGTGTTTCCGGGATGAAATGGGCTGTCCGCAGAAGTCCCTCTACCTGGTCAATCTGCTTTCCCCTGTTTTCCTGGCTCTGGGCACAGGCCACGGCATCCCTCAGATGAAGGATTCCCCTGATGTCATCAATATCCTCCCCGTAGACAGGAAAGCGGGAATTGATTCCCTCCCTCAGAATAAAATCCACTGCCTCGCCCAGAGTCATGGAAGCGGGAAGCGCCGCCACATTTCTGCGCCTTGTCATAATATCTCCGGCCTGCTTGTCCCCCAGCTCCACAATGTTCGTGATCATCTCCGCCTCATCGGCTTCCAGGACGCCCTGCTCATGCCCTTCATTGACCATGAGCATAATATCCTCCTCTGTCACATTGTCGCTTTTATCGTGCAGCCCGACTCCCATAGGGTACAGAATCAGCCACGAAAGGCCTGAGACCAGCCCGGCAAATGGCTTAAAAATCAGCACAGCCAGCCCGGCTGCCCTCAGAAAGCGGTATGCCCACTTTTCCGGTTTCCGGCTGGCCAGACGCTTTGGAATGACAATTCCAAGGCTGATGAGCACAGCCAGAAGCACAACCGCTGCCGCCGCCGTCGCAAGGGCTGTCCAGGGTTCCTCCATCCTGAGTCCCGTTTTATGTATCATTGTTTCCAGAAAAGCGCCGGCTTGTCTAAGAATCACTGCTCCTGAAATCAGTCCTATCAGGTTCGTCACAATCTGAACTGTGTTCACAAACTCTGCCGGGCACTCCAGCACGGCCAGAAGTCTTTCGGCCTTCTTATTGCCCTCCCCGGCCTCCTTTTCCAGCGTTCCTGAATTCAGATGCTGAATCGCCGCTCCAAATCCATAAAGCATCCCGTCCATCAGAATAAAGCCCAGAAAAATCAAAATACTCAGGGGCCAGTTCCCATCGTCCATAGCTCTTAATCCTCTCCTTTGTTATTGTCCTTCTGCCCATTCTTCCCTGGCGTTTTCTCCTTCGCATGAACAGGCAAAAGGCAGAATTTAAGCTCCTCTGCCCCCTCCCTGCGTGTCTGCAGTCCTGTAAAGCCCGGGCAGAAGAATGGCTTTCTGCCTCATTCTGCCAATATATACCTGCAGCCCCGGCCCGTCAACTGTATTCCTCAGTCTTTCATTGCGGCCTGGCTGTCGTTTCTTACAGAGCTCTCCGGATACATGCGCCTATGTATTCAGCTCAAGGCTGACCATCAGCGCCCGGTTCACCCTCTCCAGCAGTTCGTCATCAATATGGCAGATCCTCTCTCTGAGTCTCTGCTTGTCGATGGTTCTGAGCTGTTCCAAAAGAATTACAGAATCTTTCACCATATCACAGCGTCTGGTGTTTAGCTCTACATGCGTCGGCAGCTTCGCCTTATTCATCTTTGAAGTTATTGCCGCGCAGATCACCGTAGGGCTGTGCTTGTTTCCTACATCATTCTGTATGATCAGAACCGGCCTCACGCCTCCCTGCTCGGAGCCAACCACCGGCCTCAGATCCGCATAATAGATATCGCCTCTTCTTATAATCAAATAACTCACTCTCCGTCATTCCAGTTTATACCCTTAGTATTACCCTTTTTTTGGCGGGTATTCACATATCTGCGGAAAGATTGCTTCCTCTCCCTATCTATCATATGGCTCTTTGGCGTCCTCTGTTCCTGGCTTTCTGCGTCAGTCCTCTCTTTTCTCTTCCGTGGGGCCTCCCCTATCCAAGGCGGCCTCTGCTTTTTTATCGTCCCTCACATAGATGCGGGGAACTCTTTTTCCAATCAGGCATGGGATCTCATAGTGAAAGCCCCCGCACTGTGCGGCCAGCTCCTCCATGGTGATCTCCTCTTTCCCGTCCCGGCCCACGAGTGTGACGGTGTCCCACTTTTCTGCCTCCGGAATTTCGGTCACATCAGCCATAAACTGATCCATACAGATGCGGCCCAGAATCTTCGCCCTCTTTCCACGGATCAGAACCTCTCCCCGGCCCGACAGGCCTCTCGGGTAGCCGTCCCCGTAGCCCACCGGCACAGTAGCGACCCGCATGGTGCGCTCTGTCACATAGGTGCCGCCATAGCTGATCTCTTCACCCGGCCCGATCTCCTTTACATAGGTAACAAAGGATTTTAAGCCAAGCGCCGGCCTTAACGGAACCAAGTCCTTCTGCACGTCATCCGACGGATACATTCCGTAGATTGTGATTCCGGCACGCACATAATTTAAGTTTGCCTGCGGCAGATCGATGATCCCGGCACTGTTGGAGCAATGCTTCATCGGGATCTCAATGCCCCGCTCCTTCAGCAGGTCCGTAAAATGCAGGTACCGCTCCAGCTGCTTTTTTGCAGAGGTCTTCTCTTTTTCATCGGCTCTGGAAAAATGGGTAAATAAGCCCTCCAGCTCAATTCCGGGAAGCCTGCCGATCGCTGCCGCCAGGTCTGCTCCGGCTTCATCAGCCTCCATACCGATCCGGCGCATGCCGGTATCGAGTGCAAGGTGAACCTTTGCCGTCTTATGCAGACGGACTGCCATCTCGGACAGCGGCTTTGCCTGCTCCATGGTAAAAATGGCCGGGCGGATCTCCTCCTCGATCAGCTCCTGGTAGCGGGATGGATGGGTTACTCCCAAAATCAAGATCATTTTGCGGATCCCGTTGCGGCGCAGCAGCATCGCCTCATCTGCTGTTGCGACTGCATAGCCGTCCACATAATGCTCAATGGCCTCTGCCACCGGCACGGAGCCGTGACCGTATGCATCTGTCTTGATGACTCCGATCATCCCTGTTTTCTGGTCAATATTCTGTCTCATGGACTCCATATTAAAAACAATGGCATCTAAATCTACCGGCGCATAAACCCGGGTGTACTGCTTGTGATTCATAATATCCTTTTGTTCCTCATTTCTATCTGTTTTTCCATTATTTCCGGCTATTCTGATGATCTGGTCCTTTTCCAATGCTGTTTGCAAGGTCTGTTGCCAATACTCCGTTGTCTCCCAGCATGGCTGCCGCATATTCCCCGGCCCGGCCATGCAGATAGACTCCAAAGGCAGCCGCCTCTGCACATTCCATGCCGCGGGCTAAAAGGCCGGCGATCACCCCGGTAAGCACGTCACCGGAACCGCCCTTTGCCATGGCACTGCAGCCACTCTGGTTGATCCAGGCATTTCCATCCTTATCGGTTATGACAGTTACCGCATCCTTCAGCACACAGATGGTTCCATACCGCGCGCTGTAGGCTCTTGCCTGCTCTAACGGTTCCTTCTTGATACCGGCTGTCGGAACCGATACCAGACGGCTCATTTCCCTGATGTGGGGCGTTATGATGATATTCTCTGTAAAATAACGTGTCAGGTACGGATGGGATGCCACACAGTTTAAGCCGTCTGCATCGAGCACGATCGGCACATAGGCATCGGAAAGCACCGTCTCCAGAAGATATTCCGTGTATGGTTCCTGCCCCAGGCCCGGTCCCGCCACGATCACATCCGCCCAGGCACAGGCATCCTCCAGGATTTTCTGCATGGTTTCCTCATTGTCAGGATCATAACAGGAAACGATCGCTTCTGGAAGCTGTGTCTGCAGGATCTGGCGGTTTTCTGGCACTGTCAGGACTTTCACAAGTCCCGCACCTGTGCGGTAAGCGCCTAATGCCGAAAAATAAGCTGCCCCGCTCATTCCACGGCTTCCTGCAAGGATCAGCACCTTGCCAAAGGTTCCCTTATTTCCATCCGGCTTGCGCACAGGCAGCTGATTAAGATCCTCCGGGGTCAGGATCTTTGCATCCCATCCCGCTTTTTGAAGGCTGATTTCCGGAAAACCAATATCGGCAACGGTCAGTCTGCCTGCATACTGCTTTCCCGGATAAAGGAGCAGGCCGGTTTTTGCGTAGCCAAAGGTTACCGTCACATCGGCCCTGAAGGCAATGCCCATCACCTCACCGGTACTTCCATGAATCCCGGAGGGCGTGTCTACCGCGATCACGGAAGCATTCCATTTCTGCCTCAGTCTCTCCAGCGTTTCTAAAACCTGTCTGTATGCCCCAGTAATCTCCCTGCCAAGCCCGATTCCAAACAAGGCATCCAGAATGATATCATATGGCTCACTTTCATATGTTTCCTCTGTAACCTGCACAAGCTGCAGCTTTTGCGCGATCCGCTTTTGTGCTTTCATCTCTTCCGAATCGTGCTCCGGGTTTCCCGCAAAGAACAGGCGGACTTCATAGCCGCGCCCCTGCAGGATACGCCCTGCTGCAACCCCGTCTGCACCATTGTTCCCGGTTCCGCAGGCCACCAGGATCCGCGCACGCTTTCCCAGCCCCCGCTCATCTGCCATGCACACTGCTGCCTCTGCAACTGCAAGCGCAGCACGCTCCATAAGGACCATGGACGGGATTCCGATTCCCTGTATGGTATTTTGGTCAACAGCCTTCATCTGCTGTGCCGTTACTGCATAATCCACTATTTCTGCCTCCTTGCAACAGCCACAGAACCTGCCC